>Ga0307507_10013083_pt1 | contig 10135 bp, 1 predicted proteins | sample 7_EM_MG_FD_207223 | JGI IMG/M metagenome (GOLD analysis project Ga0307507, IMG submission 207223) | Populus trichocarpa ectomycorrhiza microbial communities from riparian zone in the Pacific Northwest, United States - 7_EM | ecosystem: Host-associated > Plants > Roots > Unclassified | place... | reverse complement strand
TCTCTCGTTATTCCTTTCTCTTCTTTACGCAACGTCTTGTTCCTAGCAAGAGCTATATACCCTCAGATTTAGATAGAATTTATATTGTTCCTTCGAATCTTTCCCGAAGCCTCTTCGCGCCCTTACACTACTAACTAAAGTCCTCTATATTTTTAAAAGTTCCCTTAATTTAAACACGGCGCTTATTTGCCCACTTCTTTAAATCCTTCTACAGGCGTCTTGCAACACCTAATTTAATACCAGTATTAATAAGTTCCTTAATAGAATCTGCTTTATTAGATTTATTATATAAAAGCTCTAAGTCCTACCTTAAATCGCGTATAACTTTATACGCGGCTTTAACATCAGCCTCCTAGTCAAGATTACCAGCTATACTCTTCTTTTAATACTTAAAGAACTCCTCTAGATCCTTTACGCGGTTAATACCCTATAGGCGGCATATTGGTAATATAGGTAAGGATAATAAGGGCTGTTAACTTGCTAGTATAGGAGTAGTTTGCTAACCTAATATTAAGCCTGCAAAGCCAATATAGAAATGAGTAACTACGCCTAGAGTATTGACTGTAGAGCTCTTGCCTAAGGCAGATTAGCGTACTCTTCTACTACTTCTGATTCCTATTACCGCTTGCTTAGTAAGCCAAATAGCAAGTCTATAAGGTAGATTCTCAATATCCACAATACCTTACTTAATACTAGTGTCGGTAGATATTCGTTTCGTATATCACGTGCGTAAAGCACGTGATCTACGCGACGCGCATATATATCATCAAGACGTGTAGATAGAACGATAAGAATCCAACTATATACCGCACTGCACGTATATTACGTCTATTGCACTATATTAAAGCATACCAATACTAATTAGTGAGCGCGCACAGATTAGGAAACACGCAGATAGCTTAAAAGACAGTTATACTGTCCACCTTGCAGCAGATTAGAAGATAGTTATACTTATCCACCTTTCGTATTAGCCTATTTCAGTTAAAGAGTAGAAGAGAAACCACCTAGGAGTACTTATCTGGTATCTATAACGACTTCTAGACATCTCGTTCTATCTATTTTAGAAAAATTACTGCGCAAAATACCTTACCCTATTCAAACAACTCAAACCGCCCCCCTTAACCACCTCCTTAACTACCTCCTCAACCGCCTCCTTAACCGCCTCCTTAACCGCCTCCTTAACCGTTCCCTTACCTTTACCCTATAAACACCCTTACCTACCTAAATAATACATAAAATACAAGATGTCAGGAACAGAGAAAGACTAGGAGGAAGAAGCAGCTAAATAGAAAGATAGAATTAACCTAACGGAAGTCACCAAGGACGAGCTAACCAACTACGTACGATACAAGATATACGTATATACGGAGATACATAACTAGCTAGACTCAACACTCTAGGAATCATTCTAGGGAGATTTTAAGGACTTTACGGTCGATATCTTTACGCAAATCCATTTATACTAGCTTTAGAAACTACGCGATTATCTAAATACTAGAGGAGTATGGGTTAATACTAACCACAAACGAGGCAAATCACTCCCTTAATCCTTATATAATATAGCATAAGAAGAAGACTAAACGGAATGGACTAGAGAAGAGATAAATGTACTTAAGAAAAAGTTTAACGCTGGTATTAAGTTAAGAAGTATCTAGTATTATAAGATATACGGAACTTTAGAAGAGCAACAAGTAAGATATTCCTTAGTGCCTATACCTTTCACTATACCTTAATCTATAATTACCTCTACCTTTATACTATCTATTACGCCTTAACCTGTAACAATAACACAGCAACCCTACGAACAACCTACGGACAAGGAGAACCGTCCTATTACTATAACTAGCTATGGAAAGGAAATTACAAATATAGCCAAGATATACACGGAGCAGCAGAAATACGGTGGCATAAATGAAAGCCTTAACTACAAATTAACAATATTCTATAATATCTGTAATTAAGCGGATGTACCCTAAGAAGCTTACCTTAAGGCATTCACCACTATATTAAAAGGACTAGCTCTAGACCACTTCTACACAAACTAACTATCCTACCTACTATTTGCCAAAGCTTGCGAGCACCTTTGGAATTTCTTTAAAGGACTAGGATTTTAATGTAAGAACCTGGACGAGTGGAATACTATTATACTTATAATAGTAATGGCAGAAAATATAGATAAGTCTATAAGCGAATGCCTCCAATTACTAATCCATAGACTTTATCAACTATAGCATGGCCTTAGACCTACCTTATAAACCATAGACTTCCTCTATAATAAAATTATTACTTCTTGCCAGGAAATACTAGTATATAGATATACAGTCTCTAACCCACCAGATAACCTTAGAGCCCTTATTAACAAACTTTAATCATCTATTATAGCTTATAAGAAAGAGCATGCGGAGAAGATATAAGCTTTCTTTATAGATCGACGATTCTATAAAAGAGATAATAACTACGACTGTAATAACCGTAACAACCGTAGCAATCCCCTATATAACCGCAACCAACAGAAACCACGCTGCTTTGTATATAATAAGGAAGGATGTTGCTTATAGAAACATATTAAGGAGGAGCAAGAAGAGTCTAAGACTAAGTTTAAGAATAAGTTTAAGGACCGCTTTTAGGAGCGAATAAAGTAATATATTATGGACTATAAAGGCGACGACGATGAGGACAATGATAAGGACGATGAGATTACCAACGCATTTAACGCTCTAGTAATTAATATAGACTCTAACACTCTACTAAACAAGGACGACCAGGCCACAGTATACTACACTTTGTATGGTAAGATTAAACTAGATAATATAACCGCTATAGCTTTAGAACTGGCTAACAGAGCTTATAGCCACGCAGTTATAACTATTAATACTATAATAGATGTACTTACTACTAACATAGACCCGTTTGCGTATAATATAACCTTACACTACATCTCTATAAAGTTTATAGGTGTAATAATCAACACTAGAGCCTCTAAACGTTCTATAGTAGGATATAGTTAGTTTCTTATACTTTAGAAGATCGATAAAGTACAGTTAAACGAGTCTATAAGAGGTATAGTTAGTGTACAGTTCGGAATAGATTCTATATCTTCTATTAGTTCTATTAAGGCAGCTATACTAATAGGTATAGTAGAGTTTTATATTATTAAAGTTGACACCCCTTTCCTGCTTTGCCTAGCAGATATAGATAACTTATAAGTATACTTTAACAACCTAAAGAATGTCCTAATAACCCCCTTAAAGACTATACCAGTCGCACACCAACTCGGACACCAGCTTCTACTATAGGATACCTCATTGCACGTGTTTATTATAGAGTCTTTTAACTAAAACCCATACTATTTAACTAACGTAGAATTGCGACGCCTATACCAACGCTTTAGACATCCGTTAGTAGAGCGACTTAAGAGAATATTAGACCGCGCTGGCTATAAAAACGATGCTAATTGCAAGACCCTTAAGCATATTACCCGCTACTGCTTATACTATTAAAAGCACAGAAAGTTACTAGGCAGATTTAGATTTACCTTAAAGGACAACGTTAATTTTAACTACTGTATTATCGTTAATATTATATACATTAATAGCAAGCCCATACTTTATATCGTTAATAAAGGCACCCGATTTTAAATAGGTAGATAGCTATAGAATATTAACGCTAAGTATATATAGGACATATTACGAGCGTGCTAGATTAATATATACCTAGGCCCCCCAGATATAATCGTATATAATGCAGGAAAGAACTTTATTAGTAGAGAGTTTAAGCAATACGCGGTTAATATAGGCACTACTATAAAGAGCGTACTCGTTGAAGCTTATAACTTAATTAGCATAGTAGAGTATTACTATGGCCCCTTGCGATATATATACCATATTATTACTTCTGAGATACTAGGAATTAATAAGGATATAGCACTATAAATGGCCTTTAAAGCAATTAACGACTTCGCAGGACCAGACGGCCTAATACCTATACTATTAGTATTTGGAGCGTACCCCTAAATGATAGAGTCTAATATACCTTTACCTATAGTAATATAGCGTGCGATTGTATTTAAGAAAGCTATAAAGGAAGTAAAGAAGATACAAGTAGAGCGCCAGGTCGTAGATGTACTTAATATGTATAATAGCCCCAGTACTACCGCAATTTATAATCTACCCCTTAACTCTTTAGTACTGGTCTAGAGAGAAGGCAATATAGGACAACCTGGATACTAGGTAGGACTATATAACCTACTAAATATTAAAGGAGAAATGTGTGCTATTAACCTACCTAGCGGCCCTATAAAGTTCCGTAGTACTATTGTTAAACCGTACTTAACAGACCCTAGAAATATTTAAGTTAAAGATATTTAAGTTAATGGCACCTAAGTTAATAATATCTAAGTTAACAAAACTATCTGTATATACAAACCGTCTATAGAAACTGCCTCTATATAGAAACCGTCCCTTATTGAAACCGGAGAAGCATAACTACCTTGCTAAAGAAGAGGAAGACCCCGCAAGTATCCCCTTTACGTTAATACTGCTAATATTACTGTATTCTTGCAAGAGGATAGCAACTATAAGCAGTTTAAAACGTCCCGTTAAAAGGAAATTATAGAACTAATTAAAAAGGGCGTATTTAAGATAATTAACCCTTAGGACGTACCCGTAGGAGTTAGAGTCTTTAACTTATAATTTATAGATAAAATTAAGAACCCTAGTACTAATAAAGCCTTTAAGAAATTAAGACTTATTGTCTAAGCGTATAATAATCTTAAAAAGGGCATTGTACTAACCTAGTTACCTACTATTTAACAAGTTAGCTAACGCCTTATTCTATACATCGCAGTAATACTATAAGGTAATAGCACACAGTTATACCTATAAGATATCTCTTAGGCGTATATCTAGTCTCTTATAAAGCTAAATTAAGACTTCTATATCCGACTACCTTATAAATTAGGAAGCTAATTAGGCATCAGAAAAAACTCCATCCTAAAGGTAATTAAGCCTTTATATAGTATTCCAGAAGCAGGTAATTACTAGTTTATAACTTACTATAATTATTATATTAAGGAGTTGGATATAAACTTATTAATATATAACCCTTGCCTCTTATAAAGCAATACTCCCAACTACTTTAGTATTATTGGCCTCTAAACTAACAACACTCTCTTCCTGGCTAATACTACCTTTATGGACGCGGAGCAATAATATCTAGAAAAGGCTTACCTCCTTATAAAAGAACGCGAGCAACTTATAGTTAAGCAGTCACTTATATTTAACAGATGCATTATTTAACTCTCTTGGGAAGGCAATATTATAATAACCTAGGAATACTAGTATAAGAACCTAAATATAGTCTACCTTAGAAAAATAGTTATAACCATAAGCTTAAGAGGCATTGTCTATAATGCACTAACTATAAAGGAACAATACGTTATACAACGCGCAAGAGGTGCGTATATTGCCTTTATATATTAACTAGAAGCTTTATTTAATCTCTCTTTTACCGCCTAGGTAATTAACCCTAAAAAGAAAGACGTTATAGCACTTAATAAATAACTATAATTGCAGATTAATAATCCAATAAAAGGCCTTACGTTTATTAAACTGGATATTAATATATTACGCCTACTTACTTTTACTAACGCCTTATTCGCCAACAATAAGGACCTCTCGTCATAAATAGGATATATACTAGTATTAGAGGACGCGTTATATAAGGCCAATATTATTTACTAGTTGTTAATTAAGTGTAAGAGAGTTACTAGAAGCGTACTAGCCTTAGAACTCTACGCAATGGCCTATAGATTTAATATTGGCGCTGTAATTAAGTCAACCGTTAAATAACTTCTATAGATTAAACTCCCACTTATACTTTACACCGACTTAAAATTACTCTATAAATATCTCGTTAAGCTAGGCACTATACGAGAGAAACGTCTTATAATAGACTTTATATGTCTTTATCAGTTATATAAGCGCAGAGAGATTACGGAAGTTAAATAGATTAATAGCGATAGCAACCCTACTAACTTAATAACTAAAAGCAAGGCATCTATAGCTCTTAAGAAGTTAATTAATACTAATTATTTAGAACTATAGGCTATAGAGTGGGTTAAACAAACGCAAACGAACTTAGATTTGACTTAGCGTTATAATAGTGCTAAGGCACGCCACCTACCATATTCTACGGACCCTGAATTTAACTAGCCAATTAGGATTTTCTATACCCGGCATAGAAAATCGCTATTAGCTTACTTACTACTAGCGCCTTAGCGGCCCTCGCGACATATCTACCTACTACCCCTAATAATTCTTCTTCTCCTTCTTCTTCTCCTTAGCTTAGTATCTTTATTAGATAGCAATTATCATGGGATAACCCCGTAACACCTTATATACGTCCACCTGGTTCTACTAACTTAGCAATTAGAGACTAACTGCGAGATAGCAATCTAATAGCAATCTAACGGCAATCTGCGGCATTCTGCTATATTCTGCTAAGTCCACTAAATCTTGCCAAGTTCTGCTAGGACTACTACCCTTTCTTCCCGTTCTCTTACCTTCTTTCCTTACGCAACGTCTTAACTTTATTATATAGTTTATCAATCCATAAGCTCCGGTTTAAAGGTATTTATATAAGCCGTTATAAGTGTTATATAACTGGGATAGGATTAAAGGAGAAGCTACTGTGTACTATAGACGGAAGAGCCAGCTATTATATATACGTTACGAATAACGGGAATAGTACGATTTGGTTTCCTTTAGAGTTGCTCCAGTGTTAGTAGATATTCGTTTCGTATATCACGTGCGTAAAGCACGTGATCTATGCGACGCGCATATGTATCATCAAGACGTGTAGATAGAACGATAAGAATCCAACTACACACCGCACTGCACGTATATTACGTCTATTGCACTGTGTTAAAGCATACCAATAACTAGTTACCCACTCCCACAAGCAGCGTGGTTTTTAATATCAATATTGCCAATTAGATTGATCAATATTGGTACTAATCAATATTGGCGAGTATTGGCGAGTATTGGCGATATTTGTAATATTTGCAGATCCTCTTGGCACCCCTTTAAAAAAATTTAACTTTAACATTGTACGGATAAATTATTAAATATTATGGCTTCTAAAGCAGACTTCTTACTTTTAATACCTATATTAGACTCCCTTAATATAGAAGAGTTGTTAAGCTGCTAGTAAAAGAAGGCTTTTAACCTATAGATACTAGTTAGTAGGGATTTGCTTCGCAAATCCTATCCCTCCGTCGTGCTTTGCAGTAGGGGGTAAGCTTTAGGCAGAGCCTCGTGTAGAGCTTTAGTAGAGCTTTACGCAGATGTTCGTGTAGAGCCTTATACAGAACCACGTGCGACATGCAGGCACGTAGACGTATAGATATCTAGACGTATAGATGTTCGTATAGCCGTTCGTGTAGGCAATTAATTGTAGAACCGTTCGTATAGACGATTATAGAGTCTTTCTAGTATATTAGTGCTGCGTGTTAGTAGAGCTTGGAGTGGAGTGGAGTATAGAGCTTCGAGTAGAGCTTCGTGCAGAGCTTTTGTAGAGCTTTGGTAGGATGCATACGGTCGCAAAAAATCTAACCACCCTTCTACTGCGCCACCATAAAGCCATTATATAACTACTTATAGATGACCTAGATAGCATAATAAAGAGGCTATATTAGAGATATAGAGCTTTAATTGCGTATAGCTGTGGTGCAGTTAGGGGTAGTTAATATTTAAATTAATTAATTTTGGTGAGGAAGCGCGTGCCAAGACATTTTATAGTATGCAAATACTTCTACACGCAAGAATATATTATAAAACTGCCAATCTATGCCAATAATTTGTATAATATTTATTTTTGAAATAAGTATATTCTATTATAATAATTTTATCCAAATTATTGCCAATATTCCAATATTGAGACTGCAAATATTGACAAATGCCAATATTTTATTGGCTGGACTTCCGCTTATTGAAAACCACGCTGCCCACAAGTTCTTATCTATTAATTTAATATCTAACTAATTAAGTATATAACACCAATTGGCGTTTAGGCAGTTCTTTTTATAGCGCTAATATCTTATAAGATTAATCCGCAAGCCTATTAAATTTATATTACCACTAACAGGTACGTAAGGCGTTATACTAAGCTTAAAGCTCTATAAAGGCGTTAGAAGTTTATTATAGAGTTAATTAATCATTAGCAGGCGAGAACTAGCGGCTGGTTAATTTCTATCTAGAATATATATAATTAAAAGGTCAACAGTAAGAGCCTTAATCGCGCCACGTCTATTAGTGTAGAGAGCCTATATAATAAGTTGCGTATTAACCTTCTACTACTAATCTGCGACTTCAGAATCCATATTAAACTTAATATTTAGAACACCTATCTGCTAGGTATTTAGCTTTGCCTCAATCAGTCAAATCTTAATGTAAATACCTTGCTCTCAACAACGCAGCTCTCTTATATATATAGGGTAAACTTAAAGTTGCTAAAGATTATAGAATTTAAGACTTGCACTAATAAGAGTTTTAGTAAACGCTGGCTCCTTTAAATATTAAATTATTATATTATAATTGTAAGTAATAAAAACACTACTACTAGCTCTTCTTATATTATTAATCTCACTTTTTTTATGCAGATAAGGTAGTGGAGTTATGCCTTCTTTATCCTTATCTATGTCTAGTAGAGCGGCCTAAATAACTACAGGAGCTTAAGGAGTTTGGCCGGCTATTTAAGAGGCCGTAGCTTAATATCGCGGTAGTAATATATTTAATAGTAGGTGGGTAAGATTCTATATTAAATACGGCAACTTATACGGCGACTTATACGGCGTTAATTGAGTTAATTGGCTAGGTTGACTTTAAGAAGCCTGCTAACTTTATAAGTAGTTATACCACACCCCTATATTATCCTTATTATCCTTATCTATAGCTTCTAGATTATTTTCTATTTCTTAAAGCTCCTCCAATATAAAGCCTGGTTAAATAGCGTTATATTTATATCCTAGTAACTATTATAGGGCACCCTAGCGGAAGCTCCTTAAAGATATAGGGGTAGATATAGGGGTATGCAATAAGGAGGAAGAAAGGACAATCCGTCAAGTTTGTTAAGAGGGAGGAGACACGCCCGTTAATTAAGCCGCTATATATTTTATAGGAGGATTCATATTAAAGGCAGACTAACGATTAAATAACACGATTTTAAATTAATATTAAGACCCTAGTGAGTTAGGTAAGTTCTAAATAGCTTTAATTTAATTGCCCCTTACAACTAGAAGGATCCTTATATTTAGTTATATAGCTTTGCTATGATTACTATGTATAGTTGGTGGCGATTAAGCGAAATGAAATGGTGTACAAAAATCGCAGCTCGCCTAGTGGGGGGGTGGAAGCTGGTCGTGAACAATGCTGTAGGTCAGTTGGACCACGCTAAAATGTCGGCCTAATAGGCGAAACCTCCGCCTACTATACCAAATTTGACTTTCCCTGTTAAACTTTAACCTTACCTTCTATCTCATCTTCTATTATAAATTTATTAAATTTATTCCAAACTAATTTAAAATTAATATCTAGTATATTAAAGAGCTATATAAGCTATCTGCAACCCGTTCTAAATGTATTTTAATAGTTTTATTATAATAACAATATATTATATGCAAACGCTAGATAAACAAGCATTAGATTTATTAAATTAATAGCTATATATAGCTGTTGTAAAGACTTAAAAGGATTGCTAGAGAACTTAATAGGAATATAGCTGCGACTAAATCTATATAAGGGCGTTAAGGCGGATAAACTATCTACTAACGTTGTTAAATAAGAAAAGGAAACTAGCTATATATATAGCGTAGCGCTTATAATAGAAGTCCCGTTATAATACCCCCCCTCTAAAGGGTAATAGGTCTAATAGGGTAGGGTTAAAAGTTATTATAGAAGTATAGACACTGGGCAATTTAGTAACGTATTTCACGGGTAAGCTGATCAAACGGGTAAGCTAATCACTTTAAAAACACACCAAAAAATAGAAAAATCACACTTTAATATCTTAACAACCACTTAATAATAAATTTTAATAATTTAAATTTAGACTTTTATATATGCTCTACAGCCTCTAT
>Ga0307507_10013082_pt1 | contig 10137 bp, 4 predicted proteins | sample 7_EM_MG_FD_207223 | JGI IMG/M metagenome (GOLD analysis project Ga0307507, IMG submission 207223) | Populus trichocarpa ectomycorrhiza microbial communities from riparian zone in the Pacific Northwest, United States - 7_EM | ecosystem: Host-associated > Plants > Roots > Unclassified | place... | reverse complement strand
TTAATTACCTTACCCCCCCCCCCCCCCCCCCCTCCTCCTATACGGCGTACAACTATAGTATACAGCACCTACACGGCACGGCAATTAAATAAACAAACCGTATACGCCCTAGAAAGTCTATAATAAGCCTCTTATTCCCCACCTTACCTAATAGCCTAGATATACCCGCGCGGCATTTCGTCTTCCTCTATATATTTGGCTGGGGATATATATAGGGGACCTAGGTTGGGGCCCTAGGACAAGATACCTAGTTTTATACTACACTTGTCCCGCTATTCCTTTAGGGTAAAAATTATGCTACAAGTAGGAGGACTATAAGCGTATATATATATATATATATATAAGGCATTTAAATAGGAGCAAGGGTAGGACAACTTAAGTTTATAGTATTTATAAGTTAAATAAAAGCATAGTACAAATGGTAAATAGGGCAAAATAGGCAATTAGGACACTCCCTTATAGGAAAGAGTCTCAGAGCAGCGACCTAAGGGTATTTTTCCTCCCGTTAACGTAGTATGGACGTAATACCTAGAGGGGTATACACTGTATTACCTCTTATATCTCCCTTAGAGGTTTTTTATACCTAACCTAATAGTATTATATAGTCTATATAGACTTATAAGAGGACCACATTAGACTTTAAATAAGAATTAATAATAAGAATTATAAGAATTATATTAATTATATTAATTATATACTAATTACCTATTTAGGAAGCTTGTAGTAGATTCTTAAAATAATAAACTGCTATTTTTACTTACTACCGTCTTAATCCTCTTATCTACCTACTATCTACTACCTTATCTACTTCCTTATTACCTATTATATTACTACCTATATTACTACTTATTATTTTATTAGATTCCTTAAAATTAATTACTTTAATAGCTATATCTACTATTATAAAGCCCCACTTAATAATCTATTAAAGCTAGCTTTTTAAATACTTAGATTACTCTATTACTATTACTCTAAGCCTTAAACGCTTCTATAATATTATACACCATATACTAAAGAAGATGTATTCTACCTTAGCTAATATTACTAGTATAAAGAGGATATTAATAGCTATCTATAAAAGGTATAGGTACTCTAATTACTAAATTGGTTTAAGCTACTAACTAAGGAAGAATCTAGTAATTGCTTATAGAGGCGCCACTTACTAAAAAGTTAAAATAGATAACATTAGAAAGGTAAGGTATATTTATAGTAATAAACCGCTTAAATTTATCTTCTATAGAGGCCTACTTAAGTTAATTTATATACTTTTATTACAAGTAGGCATTCTTAATAAGATCCAGATCTATTAGCTAACTCTTCTTACTATTAATTAGCCTATATTTATACTCCTTTTACTAGAGCCTTTATATAGCTTTAATTGCTTAGTTAATTATATATAGATTATAAAGTTCTAGTAGCTTCTAATAATTATTTAAATACTACTTTTAAAGCGTTAGTTTAAGGAGTAAAATAATAGCGTATATAGGATTCTAGTTAGTTAAATTATAATACTTATTAAAAGCAAACTATATAGTAAGAAGAGATACTAAGAGATTTTAATTAAAAGCGTACTTCTCCTACTTACTTTTAATATATTTAATTAGGAAATCTATACTCTATAAAACCTTGTTAAATATAGTTTAATCGCCTTCTATTAACTTTATAGCGTCTTTAAAAGGCTTTAAAATTATAATTATCTTATAAATAATCTCCTATTTATTATAACTAAGTTCATTTTTATATAAATTTTTATAGTTCTTATTAATAAAGACTTAAATTATATTCTTAAGTTTAATTACTAACTCCAGTATAGTAAGCTACGAATTCTATTAAGTATTATTATTATATAATAGCATTTTCTTTCTAAGCTTTAGGAAGGCTTAATATTATTTTATTAAAGCCCTTAGCTATATAGCTATATTATAGATCTTACCTAAGGCCCTAATCTCTTACCACTTAGCCTATATAGCTTTATCTTAATTATATTTATACTCTAACTATATATTAAGTTATTACTCCTTCTATAGAAGCTCTTCTACCCCTTATATTACAAGCTTAACAGCGTCTTTATCTTTAGTAAAAAGAAAGGCTTATACTATAAGATTAATAATATAGCTAATATATTAAGTTTAATAGTAAACAGTAAGCTAAGTAGAGAAATACTTTTATAAAATTTAATAGAGCTTATTATTACTACCCTTATAGTCTTTAACAAAAACTCCCCTTACTAAGATCCCTTTTTATCTTTAAACCTAAGTAGCTGCCGCTTTAACCTAAACTGAAAAGTAAACAGCCTTAAGCACGCCCTGAGCATATAAAGAAGGGTCTAATTCTAGGCCCTTAGGGCCCAAATTTGGGAATTGGCTAAAGATGCCTAATATCGCTACGTGTAATAGGACTAGTCTAATTACAATAGGAATGTCTCGGTAAAACACTCAACAGATAAATTCCAAAGCTTTGACCAAATTCTACTAAAATCCGTTAAAGACCGCGTGCGTATAAGCGCACGCATTAACCACCAAGCCCCTAAATATTTAATTATATAGTTCTTTTGTTATTCCTTTCTCTTCTTTACGCAATATATTATACTCTATAAGAGCTATATACCCATAGATTTAGATAGAATTTATATTGTTTCTTTAAATCTTCCCTAAAGCCTCTTCGCGCCCTTATATTACGTTATATTAAAAAAACCACTATTAAAATGGCAAACAAATCCAAATCCCTTTTAATAACCACGAGTATTATAACCCTAGTTAGGGAACAGTTAACCATAATACAACAGTCCTTTATAGACGCCTTAGCTTAGTAATAGGCTATACTAGAAGCCTAGCACTAGTAATTAATAGAAGCACTCTATAAAGAACTCCGTAACATTAAGGCACTTATACTATAGACCCTAATAATAACACCTATAAATAAGATTAATATAATAGTATTTAAACCTAGCCTATTAAATAAGAACATAGAACTAGTAATAGTAGCTTAACTCGTATATGTAATAAACTAAGTACCTATTATAAAATCTAAAAAGCTCCCTAATCCTCTAATATTTAATAGAAACTAAAATAACCTACATCCCTTTATAACCAAGCTCTATCTTAAACTCTTAATAAACTACATGTCACGGCACTGACCTATCATATACTATCTCGTACTGTTTCCTACTGTTGGCTGGCCCACCATTAGCGCCTTGGCGGGCTGGCCCTACTATTTGTATACAATACCCCCTTTCCATCTTCTTCTCCTCTTTATACCACAATGTAGTTATTTAGCCTACTTGCATTACAGTACTGTAACAGTTTATAGTATCTCTAATTGCGCCCTATCGCGACCTTTGTTTTTTCCCTCTTCCTAAGTATACTGTCTCCGTTTTCCCAGTGTAATCGCGACCCGGCGCGACCGATAACACCGTACCACAGTCTTAGACAACCCCAGCACAGTCCTAGACAATCTTAGTATAATCTTAAACAATCTTAGTACAGTTATAGACAATCTCAGCATTATAGCCAGCCTTATAGATTTTAATTGCCTTACCTAGATCCCTTGAAATGGGCGACTACAATATGGATAATACCCCGTCAACAAACCTACGCGAAGCGCTCGCCTGCCTCTTTAATACCTCCCACACCCACATTGCCTGGGCAATTAGGAATGGCCCAGAGTACCCTAAGGACCTTAATATGGCAGGAACCTTCTAGCACCTTTCCATATATACAACCTTTTTGACTAGTGTCGAGAACGGCCTTTAAGCCATCTATGACAAAGGCCAAACTATAAAGTCTTAACTTAAAGAAGCTTAGCACAGAATTAACTCCCTTAAGACGCTTAAACCACATATACAATAAAACGAACAACAAGCTCTTGCATACACTAAGACCATATAAAGTCTAAGCTCTCAGATTACTATACTCACCCAGATTATTGCTAAGAAGAATATAGCTACTAGCTCCCCTCTTCTAACCAAGCCCCATAGAAAAAAGTATGAAGTAAAAGATCTAACCCCGTTTAATGGCAAGGGATCACCAATTGAAAAACAAGAAAAATTTAAGATATAGGAAACAAAGATCCAAGGCATTTTCTAGAGAGATGCAAAGTGCTTTAAAACTCCAATGGATGAAATCCTCTACATATTAGACATGCTAACAGACAAGGCCTATAACTATATTAAGCATGGCCTTGATATACTACGTATATACCCAAACGACTTAAGCAAATGGACCTTCTCCAACTAAGAGTCTATGCTCGTGTATATAAGGAAGCACTATAAGACTATTAATACAACCCAAGCGGCTAAAAATAAGTTAGATATCTTAAGCCAGGGCAAGCGTAACTACTAGTCCTAGAAAGTAGAGTTTAATAAGTTAATAATCAAAGCAAACAAGACTAAGGAACAAAAAGTGGACTTGCTTAAGAAGAATATTTTATTAAAGATAAAAGACCTAGCCCTTACCCTTAGCCGTAAGATCGGCAATGCTGACTATAAAGGCTAAAGTAAGTAGATAGACGTATTTGCTTATAACCTACAGAACCATACCCACTATATAAAGCTAAATACCGCTAAGCCAAGTACCGCTAGCGGCTATCAACCTATATTACCTAATAACAACACCTCAGCACTAATACTATAGAATGACCTAATGGACCTCAACGCCGTCAAATTTGGTAGCGGTAGTAGTAGCCTCCCTAATAACGTCTAAAGACACCACATAGATAACAGACTCTGTATAGCATATAGTTAACCTAGCCACTAGAAAGATGCTTACGACCCCAAGGCAAACCCAAATCCCCTTTTAATGCCACCGCGCCAACCCCCTTCTAGCCGCGGCGGATTCTTTAGCAGAGGGGATAGCAACCGAAATGGTAACCGCGGACAAGGACGTGAGTTCGGACACAGAAACCCGCCCCTGCAATAGCCTTCCTTAATACAGCCCCAGCCAATGGTCCTATACGCGAACTACAGATAAGTGCTCCATATCGCTACCAATTATAAGACCGGCCATGTTATCGGTGAAGTACCCTCTAGCATATATACACCGTCGGAGACCAATACATTAGGGCACACCAGCCAAGACCATAGCCACTAGCTAAGCCCCACAAGTCAGTTATTAAAAGGCCAACCCTTAGACTAAGTCGCCTCCAAGGGTTAAAACTATACGGGGAGGAGGATAAAAGGATTAGATCTATACTACTAGATCAATTAGACCTTATTCTAAGTCAACTACCACTTAACCTTAGAACAGCAAACAACAATAGAAATGCTATCCTTATTCAGACCTACCTTTCCTCACTACGTAACCCACTCCCACAAGTTTTCATTAAAATAGTAAGCCTCGTTAACACCAGTAATACAGCACTAGCATTTACAGACAAAGACTTGCTTATAAAAAAGCATAATATTATAACAAAAAGACTCCTAGTCCTAAAACCACTCCGCCTTGCTAACAGACTCCCATCCAGCTTTATTACCCACTACTTTACAGCAAAAATGACAATCGGCCACTATACAGAATCTATACTTTTCTACGTCACGAAATTATCACCCTCTACACTAGTAATTCTTGGAATGCCCTGGCTTAAAAAACACAACCCAAGGGCAGACTTCCCCGCTCTAGAGCTTAAGTTTGACTCTAATTACTATGCCTACAACTATCTCCCATAGCACATTCCCGATTGTGACTGAGTAGCACTATACGGACGCATCGCAAGGCTAACGCTTAGATACCGTCAGCTAACAGTAAAAGAGGTGCCTAACACTAGTGACCTAATATACGCAATAAACGAAGCGGAGATCCTAGAAGACTAGACCACCACTTTATCCCTAAAAAAACAAATACCGCCAGAACTATAAGTCCCCCGCATACACCCACTTAACCTAGGTCAGCCAACAAGACACCTGACTTTAAGTTATTTACCATACACACATGCGACCGCACGTATAATAGCCAAAGACGTTACAGCCAAGACCAAAACCAGAGTAATTAAGACCTCCCCCCTATAACGCCCAACCTCACACCCGTCTCCTGCGCGTACCGTGCAGGGCCGCCGCCTTGTTTCCGCCCCCCCAGGCCGACCGAGCCGTGCTAGCCTAGCCGTAGCACCGGAGAACTAGATATGCCCCAACCTAGACAACATTAGATGCACTTATACCGTTAATTTCACCCAGTTCTGTAAACAAAAAGACGTAAAGGTAATGAGGATCTACATAGCGGAGCTAGTAGAACTAGTTAAACAAGAAAAACACTAATAGCTGCTTAAAGAGCTGCCTATAGGCCTAATAGAAGTACCAAACCTATTAGAAAGATCTTTCCGCTAGCTAGTAGAAGGCGACTATATAATAGAGGAAGCCTACAAAGCGCTACCCCCTTATTTTTATAACTTCCTTAAGACAAACCTAAAAACCAAGCCTGAGTTTCTACGCCAAAAGATAGTTAACACTAATATTAAGAAATTCCTAAAAGGCAAACCAGGATTAACCTATAAAGATATTCTATAACGCTTACCAAAAGAGTTTCGCGAATATATTAAACACTTCCTCCCTAAAAATGCAGATAAGCTGCCCCCTTACTAACTATAGGACCATAAAATTAAGATTATACCCGGAAAGCAGGCCCCGTATTACAAGAACAGACCACTCTCACCCACTAAACTCAGTTGTGTAAAGAAATGGATTAATAAGATGCTAGATAAGGGTTTTATCCACAAATCAACCTTACCAGCCACCGTATTACTCCTCCTTGCTGCGAAACCTGGTGGTGGCGTACAAATCTACCATAACTACTAAGGCCTAAACATAGTTACTATTAAGAATTGGTACCCATTGCCACTAATCTACAAGACACTTAATACACTCTATAATACCAAGTACTTTACTAAGCTTGACGTAATTGCTGCGTTTAACCAGATCTGGATTACGGAAGGTCACAAGTGGCTTATAGCATTTATCACCCAGTTCGGACTCTATAAGATGTTAGTTATACTATTTAGTCTCTATAATACGCCCACCACGTTCCAGAACTACATTAACTATGTTTTACACAACGCCCTTAATGACTACTGCACTGCCTACCTTAATAATGTCCTTGTCTTCTCTAAAACACGCACTAAGCACACTAAATATATAAATAAAGTTATCCAGAGACTTGGCAACGCCGGACTGCAGATTAATATTAATAAGTCTGAGTTTTATGCTACTAAAACAAAATATCTTAGCTTGATTATCTCGACTAATAGCATAACTATAGACCCTAAGAAGGTGCAGGCCCTATAAAAATAGAAGGACCCGACGTTAATTAAAGAACTACAGCAATTTCTCGGCTTCGCGAACTTTTACTAACAATTTATCCAAAGCTACTCCGCAGTTATTAAACCCATAACTAGGCTACTAAAGAAGAGTACCAATTGGTTATAGGGCCCTAATTAAGCACAAGCCTTTTAGACACTAAAGATAGCGTTTACCACAGCACCAGTCCTAGCATACTACAACTATATAAAGAAAACCGTAGTAGAGACAGACGCCTCAAACTGGGCTTTAGGAGGAGTGCTTTACCAAGCTGGCGAAGATAGCAAACTTAAGCCAGTCGCATTCTTCTCTGCCAAGCACTCCGCCCCGGAATGTAACTATAAAATATACAATAAGGAGCTCCTAGCAATTATAAAAGCACTAGAAGAATGGCGCCCTAAACTATAAAAAACCGAGCAACCGTTTAAAATTATTACGGACCATAAGAACCTCCAAACCTTTATAATAACAAAATAACTAAACCAGCGCCAAGTCCAATGGGCTGAGTTCCTCTCTTAGTTCAACTTTGTTATTACCTATAGGCCTAGCACTAAAGCCACAATCCCAGACGCTCTTAGCCGTCTCCCAGGCGTAGTATCTACTGATGCTGGTAACAAACATCTATAACACCAAGACCGCGTTGTCTTACTACAAAAAAAAGTCGACCTCGCTATCCTAGAAGAGCTACTGAGCAAATCTTAAGACCAAAGCGTTAAAGACTTCATTACAGTAATAGACCCAGAGCCTAAGAAAAAACCCCTTAAGGAGCTTATTAAGAATGCCTATAAGGAGAATAAACTCGCTAGGGATATATTGGCTGCGCTACGCAAACAGGAAGGCCGTAAAGCATATCACTAGCCTAAGCAGATTAGGAAGTTACTCCGCTATAATAAATCCAAATGTTTAATTGTCGACGGCCTAATCTACTATAGGAATCGAGTATTTGTCCCTAATTTACCTGAACTCCGACTAGAAGTCGTATACCGCACGTACAGTTTGGGTCCTATGGGCCACCTAGGCCACGTTAAGACGCTAAACCTCCTTAATCAAACCTATTAGTAGCTAGGTATTTCACAGTTCACAGCTACCTTTATAAAAGACTGCGCTCTCTGCTTCCGCACAAAGACCCCATACTTAGCACCGCCCAGTTTCCTAAAACCACTAGAACTACCAGTCCGCCCATAAACCGATATCTCTATTAACCACGTCGTTGACCTGCCTAAGTGCCTTTGTAACGGCAAAACATACAGATATATCTTTATCGTTGTTAACCGCCTAATAAAGATAAGACACTTTATTCCTATCACTAGCCTAGATACTAAGGAGCTCGTCAAAGCATTCATCTACACTATCTATAAGTTACACGGCGCTCCAAATACTATTGTTTCTAATAGAGGCTCTTTATTTGTTTCTAACTTCTAGCGTCGCCTAAACTAGCGCCTAAAGGTAACCCTAAGCCCTAGTTCCGCATGGCACCCTAAAACAGATAGCCAAACCGAGATTATTAATGCAGTAATAAATAAGTACCTACACGCCTTCGTGAGCTTCACCTAAGACGACTAGGTAGATTGGCTCCTCCTTGCCAAGTTTGCCACAAACAACCAGATTAATAAGACCACAAAAATCTCACCGTTCTTTGCCAACTATAGCTATAACCCACGTCTGGGCGTCAAACCAGCGGGCCCCCAGCCATCAGCCCTATCTATATATACAAAGAAGGAGTACCTATAAGCTAATACTATTACTAACCGCTTTGAGCGTATCTTAACCCAGCTTAAAGCCCTAGCTCGTATCTCCCAGCAACGCTATAAAGACAACGCTAATATAAAACGAGACGAAGGTATAATATTCAAAAAGGATAACATAGTTATAGTTAGCCTTGAAAACATAAAGACTAACCAGCCCAAGAGGAAGTGGGACAATAACTAGGACGGACCCTAGCCCGTCCTAGCTGCCTACAGAGGAGCAGTTATAGTTGACCTCCCGGACCATATCCGCGTTAACAAGTCTTTCTATACTTTAAAAGTCCGCCTCTGGTTCCCTAAAGAGATCTCTAGTTAAGCACACATTAATAAAGAGGAACGTCGTAATGTCACAGAAAGGATAGCCAAAAGAGACAATAATGGTAACATTACGGACAAGTGGGAATTTGAAAAGATCCTTAATGTATATAATAAACAAATAGACGAGCACGGCCTAATATATTATATCAAGTGGAAGTATTATAATAAAGAAACCTAGGAACCCAAGAAGTCCCTAAAAGGGTGCGAGCGCGCACTATATAAGTTCTATAAATAACACCCTAAGAAGCCCGGACCCCCAGACTAGGCACAAGATAAGGAAAAGTTACGCCAAGGTCATAGCCAACCACGATGTTAATTTATGGTGGTTAAGATGTTATGGAACTTTAACCGCCGGTTAAAGTTGTCTAATTGGCCAGATTCTTGCCAAGGAACGCCGCGAAACGCCACGCAGATCGATTCTGGTGGCGGTATAGAGTTCTGCCGACTTTATTCACTAAACTAACCAATCAGGATTTTCCATCCCCGGGATAGAAAATCGCCATTGGCTCGGCTAAGGGCGGTGAGCGGAACCGACATCTTCGCAACAAAAACCAGCCCCCGCGCATTACCTGTTTTTAGAGTTATTTGTTCAGTTTAGGGACCAAACCTTCTAGGGGAGGGGAGTACTGTTACGGCACTAACCTGTCGTATACTGTCTCGTACTATTTCCTACTGTTGGCTGGCCCACTATTAGCGCCTTGGCGGGCTGGCCCTACTATTTGTATACAATACCCCCTTTCCATCTTCTTCTCCTCTTTATACCACAATGTAGTTATTTAGCCTACTTGCATT
>Ga0307507_10013081_pt1 | contig 10137 bp, 2 predicted proteins | sample 7_EM_MG_FD_207223 | JGI IMG/M metagenome (GOLD analysis project Ga0307507, IMG submission 207223) | Populus trichocarpa ectomycorrhiza microbial communities from riparian zone in the Pacific Northwest, United States - 7_EM | ecosystem: Host-associated > Plants > Roots > Unclassified | place... | reverse complement strand
TTAATATTGAGGTCTTTTGAAGCTCGCTGCCAAGACGGGGAAACTCATACTAATCTATATGAGGATTTCCGCCCGAGAGGCGTCACTAGTAAGGCGCTAACAACCGGAATTGACGAGGTGGTGTAGTATGGGCTAGATTTAGCGCGCTAAGAGATAAAACTAAAATAGATAATAGGCTATTACTTAAACTCTCTCCCGTAAAAGTTTATAAAGTTAATAATAGGGTACCCCTTATAAATAGGCCACTTCAAAATCCGCTATATAGGTACAGTAAAACCTCTTTATAACGATATGGTTTTTGCAGCTAAGCGTATCGTTATAAAGGGGGTATCGTTATATTCAGTATTTGTATATAAAATGCACCCAAGATCAAAATTAGGTAATGATATTGTATATCTACGTCTGCGAAGCCGTAATTGAGCGATCGGCTACACCAAAATACATCGCGATCGACTGCTGCTTGGTGTTTTAAGCTCACCGCCCTTAAATTCGACGCTCGTGCCTTAATAGAGTTGTAATTATGTCTCTCTTAGAGTCGCTTTGCTGCTCCTTATAAAGTCGAAGCTTTTATAAGGCTGCAAGCGCCTCATTAAGCTTAATTTAAGGTTAATCAATAACTTCCTTATCTGTTTCCACATCGCGATTGGGCCCTGCGTAGAGCTCTGCTATACTCTCAATAAGATCCTCTAGCGAATCCTCTACTTCCTTACCCAGCAGCTTAACAAAATCCTAAATATTTATTACAGCGCAGATCCTTCCCGCTGTATGTAGCTGCTCTGCCAGTTGCTCTATCTCGTTAATCACGGGAGGATCTATATAATCCTAAGGGCGAGACCATGGGCCAATACAAGAGCTAAATAACGTAGATTTAATGAAGCAGTTCTTAATTGTCTGGGGCGTAACTTCCCCCCAAGCTGCAATTAACCATTAAATTGCCTATAGGACATGCATCTGTTTAATTGGATCCTTATCCTAAAGCGAGTGCTCTACCATAAATTGTAGCTAGAATTGCCTATAGAGTAGCTTAAAGTTTGCAATTATCCCTTAATTACATCGGGAAAATATTCGCAGGATGAGATTCAAGTAGACTTTGTTTAGCGCGTTTCGTATAATTGACATGCAATTTAACTAACTTGACACGCAATTAACCAACTTGACACGCAATTGACCAACTTAATACGCAATTAACCAACTTAATACGCAATTGACCAACTTAACACATTTAAAAGTTAAATAATATGCAGTTGACCTACTTAACAACTTTAAAAGCTAACTATATATTCCTTAACCAGTTTCGGGTTGCAAAGGAAATGGTAATAGAAGGCAAAGGGGCGAGCAATAGGCGCCCCCTGATGACTCTACAGTAGTAGAGCAAAGTTTGCGATACTAGCGCGTCCGTAGGCTTGTTACGGCAGCAGTGGTTCCCAAGGAGGTCAAAAAGTAAGGTAGTAGAGCACCACAGGTGACTCGTAGGCGCCTCGTAGGCGAGTCCCAAAAGGCGGGGAGACGGATCACGGGGTTTTCTCAAAAGAGTTTTCTCCCCACATGTATATAAGGAGTAGTCCGCGTGGGCCCAATAGGGATCCGAATCGGACGTTAAGCAATGAATAATAATACTATTTTTTAGTGTAAGGTATATAAGGCCTTTATATAGAATCTAGAGCCCTATCTATAAGAAGAGGAGGGAAGTCTAAACTAGCTATTAATTCTTTATTAGGCTATATTACTCTTTACTAACTAACTAAAGGCTTTATATACTAAAAATAAGTAGATAGCTAGTAAGCTTAAGGCCTTTAAATATTAGTAATTAAAGCTGTAAAGACTAACGTATTAGCTATCTAGTCGAGCCAGCTACCTAGTTAAGTCACCCTAAAACATATCAAAATCTACTAACTTTTACCTTTTATAACTCCACCCTTATTAAAGATATTTAAATAAAATTTTAAATATAGCTGCTTATATATAAAGGTATTCCATTTATAACATTTTTTAAAAAAGGTATTACATTATTAATTCTATTTATTGCCTTATTTAGTCCCTTTTAGGTCTATATAGACTTTTATTAAGTATTTATTAACTAAAATATATAATACTTTTTTTAAAAAAAATTATAAATAGAATACCGCTGTATATAAGCAGCCATATTAAAAAAATTATTTAAATATCTTTAATAGGGGTGGAGTTATAAAAGGTTAAAGTTCGTAGATTTTAGTATATTTTGGGGTAGCTTAACTAGGTAGCTAATACATTAATCTTTACAGCTTTAATTACTAATATTTAAAGGCCTTATATTTTAACTAGGAGCCCCTTTAGCTATAGCTATAATAGTAATAATAGTGGTAATAGTATAGCCTTAGGGCCGGTCTATTAACCCCCCACGTTTACCTATAAAAATAGCCCCTTTAGCTCTATCTACTATAGGATTTAGTAGATATATATCTGCCTAGGTAAGCGCTATAGGGATTCCTTTTTATATAGCTTCGCCGCTACTATAGCTAGAGCTATAGTCCTAGCTAAAGCCTAGGTCTAGGTCTTTACCTATATACTATATAAGCCACATAGTAAACTCTATATAGGCCTCTTAGCGTAAGTAAACTAAAGGGCTAAAAGGTAATCCTTTTATAGTAGCGTTAAATTTTAAATAGGGTAGTAAATAGTAGGCTAGCTAGTAGGAAGATATCTAATAGTGTGGGAGGGTACGGGCTCTCGTAGATAGGGAGTCACGGTGCCTTTAGTAAGAAGCCGTCAATAAGCACGCAGTCTGTAGAGAGAGAAGAAAGGAGTGTATTTAAAGAAAGAAACTATCTGTCTGTCGGCCATGTCTGAGTTGTTGAAGACTCTGAGGGCTCCAGACCGATCTATATAAAATATGTGGAAGGCCTAGGCTCTCCCGAAGCTACGCCCAATCTAGATGTTGAATCCAGGGGGCCAAATCACACCACCACAATAGTACTCCCTATAGCTTAAGGTTATTAAGGAGATTAAATAGGTTATATAGGCCTAGAAGGTTAGTAAGGAAGCAGCTATATAGCAAGTTAGTCTATAATAGGAGTAGATATAGTACTTACTAGATTGGCTTTATAAATGGCTTTAAGTAGGTAAAAAAGCTTTAAAATAGTTATACAGCATTTCTTTAATTCTGGTAGTTAGCGTAGCCACTCCTGCACGGCCTTTTTATAGGGGAAAATTTGGTATTTTTACTATTTAGAAGAAGGTTAATAAATACGCTAGAATGCTATCTATATCGGCCGTCGAAAACGGACTCTGCACTTGTACATGGTGACGGCTACGAACCTAGGTCTTCGAAGTTCAGACCTAGAGCCAACGCATAGCGTGCGATACGACTTCGTGGTGGTGGTTGTGAGCATTGAGGTGGTGGTGAAAATTTTTTAGATGGTGAGATCTTGAAAACCACCACTGTTAGTACCCCTTTACGATAATAGCTATTATCACTATGGTACTCTATTAGGGCACCTATATGATCCAACATAGATACACGGCATTTGATATCATCCCCTTACCCCCAGTGGAAAGCATTGACAACCTCACATTAACGGACGGACAGACGGTTAAGCATGAACGGACAAGCAAATATACGGCCCCTCCTAACCCCCAGGGCGATCGCCCGCGGAGTATGCGGTTACTTACCATTACCGTAATACTGCTTGGCGGCCTGGATAGCGACCTTATGGTTTTTTGTCTCCTCCCTATAACTAGCCATCCTAGGGAGAGCCTAGTTAGGGCCTAGGCGTAAGACACCTAGTATACAGTACATAATGTCCCGCTAGCCTTTTAGTATTATGGCTATAGATAAATCCCCCTTACGCCTTTAATAGCTTTAGGGGGGGGGGAGGCATGGCGTATATAGTAATGGTTAACAACAAGAGATAGCATACTGGGTGTCACGGAACCCCACCGTAGGGGCCTCCATGAGAGAGCCCCGTGCTCCCGCGTACACCTCGCATACAGCTTACGTTAGCTACGCGTAGGTATATCACCTCCTTACGCCCTCGACCCTTACGATCGATCGCGTAACGTCTTATAGACTCCTTAAATACATACGCTCTATAGCCATTGCCCCCGTCCTATGACATTATGTTGCGCCTTTTTTATTACTAACGCTTAGCCTACAACCAATTCTACATCTCCACGATACTACAGGCGCTGCCAGAAGCAGCGTGTCTCCTACTTTATACCTTTAAAGAACCGATGATAGTAAGACGAAATTCCTTACTAACGTGGTGTACGGGGTTTTGCACGGGTACTAGGTTTTGCACGATTTAAACACCAAAATTCGCAAAAATGCTTATTTGGTGGCAAATAACTAGTAAAGACCATTGTAAATCATCGCATTATTAGTAAGGAGTTTTAAAGCAATTAATATACATATATAAGTCTATCTAAAGTCTATTTTTGGTGTTTTAAAGCTCAATTGGCTGGTGAATTTGCCCCTAGTCGCCACTAATTAGCTCGGCCTCCTTATTAGAGGACTCGTCGCTTATATTACTCATATCGTCGTCGTCCTGATCTTCCTCAATATCCTCTAGTAGATCCTGTAGATCCGACGTCTTCTTAGCTGCCTCCTGGAGTTGCTTGACAATGGCTTAAGCTGCGGCCCATATAGAAGAAGACTCTTCCGCCTGCTTCTGGAGCCTCTTGGCCGTTGATTGATGTAATTGCCATTAACTAGCTGCTTTAGTAGCCGCTGATTTGGCCTTAATAGTGTTCTTCTGGCGAGCAATTTTAGCGGCAGCGTTAGAGGCCTTCTGCGCCTTCTTTGCTGCCTTTACAGCATTCTTTGCTTCTCTATCATGAAGCGTAAATAGCTTTTTTGCATTAGCGGTAATCCTCCGAGCTTCCTTTCTAGCCTCTACCTATTCTCTTTCAAGCGTAGCTGCTATTTGACGCTTCTTCCGCAGCGTATCCCTAGCTAGCTTAGCTTCTTCTTTAGCCCTTACGGCAGCCTCCTTACTAGCAGCAAGCTCCTGAGCTGCCGCTAGTGTAAGAACCAATTCCTTAGAGAGTACTGTTCGTTTCCGCTTCTTCCTTGCCCGCCTCTTATCAGTATGTTACCGAAGCTCCTTATTCTCCACCTGTAGTAGCTCAAGACTATTCTCTAAAGATTATAGGTGCGTTATTAGCGAGTTAACGCAGGCCTCCATCGCCTCTGGAGTTATTTCTGGATTAAGAATTGTTTGCTGGTAATAAGATCTAGCATAGGCGCTATTAGGAGGGGGAGGATGCAGAGGTAAGGATAGAATTATCACCTCAGCTAGGTAAGGTGGAGGAGTAGATAGCCAAGCAGAGCAGCGTACGAGGGCTCGATTTGGGTTATATAGGAGGAGACCTGCCGCCTTAAAGGCGCTCCTTATCAACGCTTTAGTATAGATTTGAGGCCAAATCTCGCTAAGTATCTTTAGAAAATACTCTTTATTTATACCAGTAATACCACAAGCTGCGTATTCGTTAACTTTAGTAGAGTATACGCGCTTAAGAGGTAAAAAAATCACAAGATCTAGTGGCTGGAGTAGGTGCGTTAAATACGGCGGTAGGCATATAGGTATAATCTTATGGTTCTAATAGTACTTAATAAAGTCAACGTTAATATGGCTGCTATGGCCGTCCATAACTAGTAGTTAATAGCCAATTAATTTACTATTTCTTTCTTCTTCTACTGCCTTTGCTGCCGTCCTCTGCCATACCTTAGTTTGCCAGGTATAGTGCTCAAAGTGCCGTAGCTATTTTAGTCCAATTTCCTAATTTAACTAGCCATTCTTATTAACGTCAATAGCGCAGTTGCCAAGAGCTTTATAAGCTTCCTCCTATATTCTCTTGGTATATACGTGGCCTTTAAAGACAATAAAAGGTGGTATAGTTGTCCCCGCCATACTAATGCAATTAATTTATGAGACCTACTTCCTAGAGCCGTTAACCGTTTTAAAATTAGTAGCTTTGCCTTGTAATATTACCACCTTAGCGCTATATACATAACCCATTAAGGTACCAGTTTTATCTATATTCTAGGTATTATCGTCTTCAATATTATACTGGGTCTTTGCATTAGAGTAGTTAGTAAAGAACTTTATAATAAGGGTAATATTATCGCCAGCTATAGCTCGTTCTTGGTTAATTAACTATATATAGCAGATTCGAAGCTCGTCCTATTGTTTTAGGAAGTAACGGACCCAGTTTCTACCTAGTGGTTAAATCTCGTGGTACTAAGGGAGGTAGGAGTGTTTGCGGCGTAGAATAATATTGGCTATTATCTGGATTATATATAGTCGACAAGGAAATCTAGCATTTGCAAGATATATACAGTGCCGAATAATCGCCGCTTCGCCAGCTAGTGTAATGCGATATTAGTTAATATAGGTAATTTAATAAGATTTGTGTTTACCTTAGAGGCGTCTTTAAAAGGTAGAGGGAGTAACTTTATAGGCCTTCGCGCAGGCTTCTGGGCTATAATAGAAGCCGCCAATTTGCCAGGCAGTTAGAGCAGCTTATAGACGGTCTTCTGCACCTAGTGCATAAGGTTTGGAGGGCATAGCTATTACTTGGTAAGGTAGAAAAGTAGGTCAAAAGTTAATATTTAAGCTTGGAGGCGGCAGTATTCTACGTTAGGAAATTAACTAGCTTAAAAAGGAAGGCGGTCTACTAGCTTAAGTAAAACCCAGTACCCGTGCAAAACCCCATACACTATATTAGCCACTATGCTAAACTTAAAGAATAATCTAATACCTATATTAAACCCACGACGCTAATTAATCCTAGGAGGATTTAATTTATTAGCCCTAGCCTTAACCCCTAAAGGGAAGCCTAGTGGCTTAAAAGACTATAATAACCTTAATATTATTATAATCTTTAATTAATGTCTGATACGGATCCTATCTAGGCCCACACAGACACTTGCCGTCGCAGGGGGGAAAACTTGTAAATTAATAGGAAGAAAACCCTGCTGTATAGGGGATGGAAAAACCCTATGAGCCACCTTAGTAGGATAAAAAACCCCTAATTTGCTATATTTGTTTATAGCAGCGGCCCTATAGGCCTACAGCTACGTCCTGTCCTCCTTAAATGTTTGAACTCTATGGGAACTACTGCTTCCTTCTCTAGCTTATCCAAAGCTAGGGTTCACTACGTCCTAGCTAGGCCTCGCTATATATGCTATATGCTTTATGTTCTATATCTTAACTATTCCCTGTATGCTATCTCCTGTAGATTATTACTATATACGCCATGCCTCTCCCCCCCTAGAGCTATTAAAGGCGTAAGGGGGATTCATCTGTTTTAACTACCATAATACTAACAGCGGGATATATTGTGTTGTGTTTTGGGTATCTTTTATGCCTAGGCCCCAGCTAGGCCCTTTCCAAGGGTCACCACTCCTTAAAAGGAGACAAGGAGAACCATAGGTCGCAATCCAGGCTGCTAGGTATTTGGTAGTTGACGGCGAGTGACCGCATGCTCCGCGGGCGATCGCCCTGGGGGTTAGGAGGGGCCGTATATTTGCTTGTTCGTTCGCAGTCGCCGTTTGTCAATGTGAGGTCGTTGATGCTTTCAATTGGGGGTCGGGGGATGTTATCAAATACTACGCATCTATGTTGGATCGTACAGGTGCCCTAATAGAGCAGTGTAGAAGTAGCTGTTATCGTAAAGGGGTACCATTAGTGGTGGTTTTCAAGATCTTACCATCCTATGTAAAAACTTTTCACTACCGCCTATAACGCTCGCAACCACCACCACGAAGTCGTATCGCACGCTGTGCGACGTCTCTGTGTTGGCTCTAAGTCTGAACTTCAAAGACCCAGGTTCGTAGCCGTTACCACGTATAGGTGCAGAGTCCGTTTTCGACGGCCTAATAACCTTAATAAGGTGGACATTAACAATGTCTTATCTTTTATTAACTATATAACTACGGACAAATAAGCTAAAGGGCTACCACCCATTAAAATCAAGATACAAGACGCCAAGATATTTGCGAAAATGGTAATATAAGAACCTAACAAATACTACCGCCTTCTATAGAACTATTATCTAAAGCTTATATAAGCTGAGATGTGCGCTACCTAAGATTATAATATTATCTAAGACCTATAAGCTTATAAGGCGCTCGCTAATAACATATACTAAGAGATTAAAGACAACCTCTGTGAGTCTAAACGCAACGTCCAACAATTAAAGAAGGCTAAGATTATACTTATTGCTACAGTTACTAAAAGAGAGGGTATAATTAAATACCTATAATTTTAGCTTAATAAGTATATTTGTAACAATACTAGATACCCCTTTACTGCATATAATGCCACCTATGTTTCTATGCCCCTAGCAACCTTACCTACTTAACGCTTAACAGAGGGTTAGCGCTAAGTAGCTTTACCTAATAGGAACCCCTACTATAGCGATAATAAAAGCCATAACAATTAAACCTAAACTGCTACTGTAGGGTCTAATATACGCTACCCTAATCCCCTAATCTTTAAGGGTGACCGCAAGGAATATAGCCACTAGAAGATATAAATCCGCGAGAAACTAACCTAAAGCGCCTACCTTTTCCCTATAGAAGATGCTAAGATTGGCTATATTATTAGGCGAACAAAGGGTATCCCGTTTAATAGGCTCTTTACTTAATAGAAGACTAGCAGTTCCTAGAAGTAGCAGTCCTACTAGGAAGTCCTTAACAACCTTAACTAAATATACCGCGACTATAACCTAGTGGCCACCAGTTAAGCTAAACTATATACCCTAAAGATAAGTTCTACTGAATTATTTAATAAGTTCTATATTAAATTCTAGGAATATACCGGAGTCCTTACCTAAGACAATGCTAAAGACCAGGAAGACCTTCTTAAAAAAGTTACTTATTGCCTTAGTCACGCAGCCGCCAGCCACAATTATAACGACGTTTATAATATAGTAGCAGCCCTATAGAAGATTAAACAATGGCTAAACTAGATCGCTACTGCAAACCCCCACCTAAAGACCTCCCTATAGAAGCCCTCCGGACCTACTAAACCACCAACGCCTACTACCCTAAGCAACACTACTGGTCCTAATACCGACCTCTTTATACCAACCTTTCCGCAGAAGTTACTAGATAGAGAACGCGAGCTACTTTGGAAGCTAAGGCGTTGCTATAGATGCCGTTAAGAAGGCTGTTATAGCTATAGCCTAAACTGCCTAATGGCTAGGTTTAGTAGCTACCGCTTAATACCTAACCTAGTGCCTCAAACACCAAATACGTTGCTATATGCCACTACCGTATAAGACGAAGACGTAGTAATAGCGGTAGAGTTAAATACGGAAACGGAAAACGCCAAGTCCCAGCCTTAAGTTGCAGGTTAGGACACCCTAATAATAAGGGGATCTATATATTAGCCTGCTTAATAGATAACTTAATAAAGATAAATAGACGGAAATAGATAGTTTTATCTATAATAGGAATTACTGCCAAAAAATAATATAAAAGCCGTTCTATAATTAATTGCGGAGCTACTGATAAATTTGTAAATACCTAATTTGTGTATACTTATAACCTATCTACCTTACCCCTTACTAAAGCCCGTGCCCTATAACTCGCTGACTGCAGTTATACCGCATAGAAGATTACCTATATGGCATAACTCCACCTAGATATAAATAGGCACCAGAAAGAGCTCTGGGCCTATATTATACCACTTACTAACTACCCTATTATCCTTAGAATAAACTGGCTCAAATAATATAACCCCACTATTAACTAGAAAAAGAGAGAAGTAACCTTTAACTCTAAATACTATAGAGAGACTTGTCTAGGATATAGCCTAGCCGCCTCTATTTACTCCCTAGGATACTAACCTAAGGAACCCCTTATTACCCTACCTATAACCAACTGCTACTATATAAGTGCCGCGGCCTTCTACCACATAGTATATAAGAAAGGCTAGACTGTTACCACAGCCTCCCAATTATAACTATATAAGCTTAATAAAGAACAGGACCACGTCCTCTATAGTAATAGAATAGATATAGTTAACCTCCTAGAAAATAATGCCCCTATAGAACTCTACGGACTTTTACCTTTAGACTTTAAGAAGTTTATAAAGCTTAAAAAAGGACTTACTAATAAGGAACTCCGCAAGCTCCTCCCTAAGAGGTACT
>Ga0307507_10013079_pt1 | contig 10138 bp, 10 predicted proteins | sample 7_EM_MG_FD_207223 | JGI IMG/M metagenome (GOLD analysis project Ga0307507, IMG submission 207223) | Populus trichocarpa ectomycorrhiza microbial communities from riparian zone in the Pacific Northwest, United States - 7_EM | ecosystem: Host-associated > Plants > Roots > Unclassified | place... | reverse complement strand
GTCTTTACATCTCAAAAATGAAAAGACCGGACCGCAGGTCTGGTCTTTTGCGGTCTTGGTCCGGTCTGGTTACGGTTTTTTTCCAGTCATGAGACCGGACTTCCAAACACTAGCGAATGTTGTTGTCTCATGAAAAAGCCTTTGGGTTTGATGGGAGATTGGGCCACTACCCCAGTAGAGTCCACATCCATACTGTAGATGGCCAAGTGCCCATTTCGGTACCAATGTATGGGAGTTCTCCAGCAAAACATCAAGTCATTGATGAGCAGATTGACAAATGGTTTGAACAAGGAGTCATAGAGCCATCAAAAAGTCCGTGGAGTGCACCGGTTGTTATTGCTTATCGGCATGGCAAAGCTTGGTTTTGCGTGGACTGCTGAAAATTGAACGCTGCCACAGTGCCAGACGAATTCCCCATCCCTTGCCAATCTGAAATCCTCGCTTCACTTTTGAGGGCACAAGTGTTATCCTCTCTGGATGTGCTTTCCGGCTTTACCCAACTGGAGATGGCAGAGGAGGATGTGGAGAAGACGGCATTTCAAACTCACAAGGGCCTCTTTCAATTTCGTCGCTTACCTTTCGGTCTACGCAATGGTCCATTGATATTCCAACATGTAATGCAAAGCATTTTGGTGCCCTACCTCTGGATCTTTTGTTTGGTCTACATTGACGACATAGTGGTATATTCAAAGTCTTTCGAGGATCACATCGTTCATCTAGATAAAGTTTTGGGGGCCATTGAATGCTCAGGAATCACTCTGTCACCAACCAAGTGTCATATGTTTTATGATTCAATCCTCCTACTGGGTCACAAAGTTTCTCATCTGGGTCTTTCAATGCATTTAGAGAAAGTACGCACCATCGCCGAGCTTCACCGCCCAGGTAAACTCTCAGAGTTACAAACCTTTCTGGGCATGATTGTGTATTTCTCTGCTTTTATTCCATTCTATGCCGACATCTGCTCTCCTCTGTTTGGCTTGTTAAAGAAGGGTCGGAAATGGGAGTGGCAGGAGGAGCATGAGTGTGCATTCTCCGAGGCCAAGGAAGCCCTCCAGAAGGCTCCCGTTCTGGGTCACCCCATTGAGGGGCTCCCTTATCGCCTTTACATGGATGCTTCAGAGATAGCATTGGGTTGTGCACTCCAACAGATACAACCATTATCAGTGAAGGACCTTCACAGTACTCACCTATACGAGCGCTTATGGAAGGCCTATGATACAGGTGAGCCAGTACCGAAGATTCCGATCAGCCTATCCTCCTCCATAGCTGATGATAAGACTCATCAGGAATGGGGGGCTACCTTCGATGACACGGTTGTCTATGTCGAGTGAGTCATTAGCTACTGGTCCAGGTCACTCAAGCCAGCAGAAACATGTTACTCGGCAACAGAAAGGGAAGTGTTAGCAGCAAAAGAAGGCCTAGTTAAATTCCAACCATTTATAGAAGGCAAGAAAATTTTGTTAGTTATGGATCATGCTGCTCTTCAGTGGGCAAGAACATACGAAAATGCCAACAGACGGTTAGCTGCATGGGGTGCGGTCTTTTCTGCTTACACTCCAGGGTTGGAAATCATACACAGGCCCGGTTGCAAGCATTCAAATGTGGACCCTCTGTCACGTCTGCCTTGAGTAATACCGCCATTTACTTCTCCTATTAGGGACAAATCATCACCAATACAAATTAACATGTCAGACCTCGCTGATAACTATACTCCCGCCCACAAAATGGGAATGTCCATTTTCACACTGGCCGGCTGTTTGGAAGAACTGCTCTGTGCTTTCTCAGCTGCTTACAAAATGGGCGTAGACCATTCCCTGGAGATCAAAAATGTTCCAATTCAAACAACCAATGCTCTGGAAAGCTCTTATGAGAAAGCAAAAGAACCGCCAGGATACATTCATACACAAATGGTGGAAAGCATTAGACAAAAGTGGGTACAAGGTTACATGGATGACCCAAATCTGCGTACGATATGGGAAGATAAATGATCTGAAGCAGGTTCTTGGGAGCCGGGATTTCGGTTTTTCAAGGATCTAGATGGCTTGTTGTACTTCTGCGACGCCGACTATCACCCGAGGTTATGCGTTCCAAAAGCGTTACAACAAGAAGTGCTCACCGAAGCTCATGAGAGCCCTTTGGAGACTGCGCATATGGGGGCAGAAAAACTATGGTATCGTCTCAGTCCTAAATTTTATTGGAAAAGGATGAAAGCAGATGTTGTACATTTCTGCGAAACCTGTGATGTCTGCCAGAAGATCAAAACTTCAAACTTCAACTGTTATGGATATTTGATTCCTAACCCTATCCCATCTCGGCCTTATGCATCTATTTCCATGGACTTCATAGTTAACTTGCCCATGTGCAGAGAGTTCAATGCGGTGTTCATTGTTGTGGACCGCTTGACAAAACACGCCAATTTTATCCCTACTTCCATGGGAATCAGCTCAAAAGAATTTGCTCGACTTTTCACTAAGCACATCATTTGCAGATATGGTATTCCTGAAAGCATTATTAGCGATAGGGACCCCTGCTGGACATCTGACTTTTGGAAAGGAGTCGCTCAAGAGATCAAAACGAAAATGTTGCTATCCTCTTTGCATCATCCACAGCATGACAGACAAACAGAGATTCTGAATCGACTGCTGGAAACAATGCTCAGAGCCTACGTCAATGCTGATTGCAACAACTGGGTGGAATGGTTACACCTATTAGAATTCACATATAATTCAGCGACACATTCTTCCACAAGCACTACACCTTTCTTCAGTCTTCTAGGCTTCCAACCCTGTTCTACATTAGACCATCTACCGAAATCTCCCATATTCGCCCAAGATGATGATGTCGATAGATCTGCAGATGATTATTTGGCTAAGATCGCAATGCACAGGGATAGCGCGAGACAGGCAATTGCTCTGACTCAGCATGAACAAGCTAAGAGTTACAATAAAGGACGGAAAGCTGCACCCACCTTCCACCTGGGCAGTAAAGTCCTCCTGAATCCGCATTCCCTGGAATGGGCCGAGTCCAAGGGTGAAGGGTCAAAGCTCACCCTGAGATGGATAGGCCCCTTTGAAGTGACAGAATGCATTAACCCCAAGGTCTACCATCTATGTCTCCTGGATAAATACCCTGGCTCACCTGTTTTTAATATCGAGCATCTGAAAGCCTACAAAGAACCTACGGAAGAAGGAAGGACAATCATGCCCGAATCGGCAATATGGAAAAAGGAATCCCAAGAATACGAAGTGGAATCCATATTGGGTCACAAAAGAATATGGAAAACAAAGACACTGAAGTACTTAGTCCGATGGTCAGGGTATGGGCCTCAGTTCGATGAATGGCTCACTGCTCGCGATCTACGTAATGCTTCCAATGTCCTTCGGGAATACTGGAAGCTTAACAATTTATAAGGATCATCATACAGACCTGACAATATCCAATGTTGGGTACGTTTCCCTTTTCCATTTCTTTCGTTCACCCTTGTATTTCTAAAACTGGCTGTATTTCTTTTCTATTTAACATTTCATTTTTCGCATTTCTACTCTTTTGGTTTGGATTTTTTTTAGAAAACTACATTTGGTTATTGTGTTGTTGTCACTATTTTGGACAGTTACTTGTCACATCACTTCAAGGTTCCGATGTGTTATCGTTTGCCATGCCCTTTGTTTCTTTCTTTACATTTTCTTTCACCCATCTTCCTTCGACACTACTCCTTTCCACTCCTCCTGACCTTGGGTTGACCAGGGAGGGATTAAAACGCGATTGGTCCTAGCGGTTGACACTGTGGAGCATGGTGTCCGCCAACTTTTACCTGGATGAAGATGGTAGAGCCCCAGAGGTATCCCTTTACAATCAGGATTGGGCAGATTGGGTCAGGTTGAACGCTGACATGAGGAAGATTCCCTCAGAAGCCCGAGCTTGGAAGGATATCATGTCAATTGATTGGGACACTGTGGAAGTAACCCCCTCAGGGAGGTATGTCGATCTTGAGTGGTCCATTCATCCAGATTGGTACCGCCACGAAACACATTGGCACGGTTTCAGTCCCACTCGAACGGCCAAGATTCCATCAGTGGAATCCCCTTGGTATTTGGATATGGATACACCAGTAGCATACTGCACTGTACAAGGAGGATACTCCTTCGTGGACCGTCAATGGGGGAATGCCGACAACGATTTAATCTTCCTTGACAACTGCCTGGAGGAAATCGTTGCTACCAAGCAGTTTCTTAGCAAATCTCCAGTGCCCCCTCCCTATGACCGCGAATGGCTGTACAAGACATTTCATTCAATCATCTTGTTACAAAAGGAGGGAGCAGCAGCAAAGAGAGCTGCATGGGATCGTGTCGCATTTTTGGCTTGGTGGACTGGGGCCTGCGACAATTGGACAGAGGGCATCGACATCGTAATAGCCGAGAGGGTCGAAAACATAGTATCGAGAGGATGGGGCCCTAGAGGATTCTTGTTCGATCTTCTTACCGATTGGCACGAGATGAATGTGCCCCTCCTTCTGGCTCGATGCATTCCTTTCTATTACACATTTTCTCTGGAAGCTCATTTGGATGAAAGATTTTGCCGCCTTAATCCTAAGATTCTCACCTCTTACACTGGACCAGATGGGGACGACATTGTCATACACGACATTGACTACGAGGACGACTTGGAAGAAGCGGAAGCAGCAACTCACTGGTTCGACGACTTCTTCCAGTTATTGAACCCTGACATCATGAATGATCACATGTCATATGAGTCTAACTCATCTTTCTTCATCATCAATTTTGAAGGTTGGGGCCGGCGTATGGTGACCTCGGATAGGGAATGTAGATATTTCTCGGCTTGCTTCCATTTCACGGTAGTCGGCGACGTCGATGGATCACCTCAAGTCATCTTCTGGCACTTTCGGCTGAAACTGTCGCTCACAAAGTGACATGAACATCTCTTATGGGACCAAAGGGCTGACGATCTAGTTCGGATCAAGGAATTATTCAAAGGAGTCTTTGCCCCTACTCCCTCTCGCCAGTTTCACTCGGAATTAGGAACTGTGCTACAGCTCAGCTTTGTGGAACAGGAGTCAGCACTCAGATGACAACCCCCATTGGAACCAGATCCCCTACCCTTGGCTAACCGCCTTTCAGCCACCACCAGAGGGAATGCTGACAACACTTCCGTGGACAATACCCCAAGTCTGCTGGCTCGTATGTCTCACCACGGCCCCTCCTTTAAGAGGATTCCCACCTGACATGTTTCCCGCATGGAATCTTCTGGGTCAGAATCCTGTGACACATCCAGAAGTTGCAGTTCCCAAGGTCGCCAGTGTTCCCAGTCCCCCCAACCACGTCACAACTGCCACTTGGCCAAACCGGCTGAGTCCTTTAAGCTGGCGCTCTCCGACGCAGTCACTAGATTCACCTGGAAGGAGAAGCCAGAGAAGCTGGCACTACTCACCGATCTTGACTGAGGAAGGGACCTTGTCTACCTGCATGCTTTCTTGTGCATACACAATTGGAGATCGCAAGTTTGGATGCGGTACTATGCCAGTTGCCATCCAGAAGTTTCCAACATCTGCCAGGTCATCGACATTGCAGTGATTCATCAACTGGAGTTTGCTTTGGCCATATGTGTCTCTGACATCAGTCTTTTCGCACCAATAGTGGTCTCTGGGCTTGACAGGATGGGTATAAAAGCCCTTTATCAGCCAGGATTTACGGAGCCATCCTTCTCTTATACTAAGGGGACACCAGCCGTCTTCGCCAATGCTTACCTAGCAAAGATCAACGATATCTTATGTCGGCCTCATGCTTGAGCATTTGTAGGCATGGGTGGGCCTTACAGTTGGATTGAGGAACGATTTGGAGGTCCATTGATTGTCAAGGCCTTCCTAACAGGACCTTCCATTCAGGTCACGAGGCATTTATTGGGAAATTCAGACTCTCATGAAGAGAACCCCATAGGACTCCAATGGGACCAAGTCTCAGCTCAGGAGAGCTCCTTCTTATTCAGTTTCATACCTAGTCAAGATTCAACGTCGCCGGAATGCTACCTCTTTCCTCCCCCACACTACCTAAGGGAATTATGCAATCATTGGACTGGGGACTGGAACGAAGTCATGGATAAGATCTTTGCATGTATAGCAGACGACGTGGAGTGAGGTAAAGCTGAGCCTCGTGAACGGAGCTGGTGGAGCAGCCACTTGCGGAACTACAATCGATTGCCGAAGCCCATCAATCCTAAATTTACTGACACTGACGTAGAGGACACTAAATGAGTTATATGGCATGCAGGCCTACCCAGAACATGGGATCACATGCTTCTGAAGTCAATCGTGGTTCCAGAGCACCATAAACTCTAAGGTGCAAGTGTACAGTGGGGGGGCTATGTAACATACCATGGACCCTCATACGCCTAGCTCCTTCATTCCTCTCAGAGTACGAGACACTATCCACTTCCGCCTTATTACTGAAACCTTATTTCTTTGTCATTTGTTCTCATGTTTTACATAGTTGACTAGTCACAACAGAAAATATGATATCTCTTTTTCACCACCATCTGCCTATCCGTCAGGATCCGAGTTGCTGTACTAACAGACCTCTAAACCTGTACTAGGCAATTAGTGTTGCATGGAGTGAGTGGTTATCTCATAAAGGTTGACTTTACGAGGATGAACAAATATCGAGTCTTTGGTTGATGAAGACCACGATACGTGTTCACGACTGACTACTCTAGTGGGTCCACACACCTTGGCTCGTCAGACTTTCGGGTTACACGACGCTAGAAACAGTTGAACCCTCACACCACCACTGTGACTCATACTTGAAGAGGCGTTTTACCATACTTCAACTACGATTAGTAAGTGTTATTGTCCTGAGATTGATTGCTAACACTGTTACTCTGAGGGTAATTGTGTTTCCGGTTGGATATTGTGAAACCATTGATCACACGTCCATACCCGACTTCTTGAGGATTTCCCGAGAAGTGGTTGAGGTTGTAGCTCCAGATTTCCATAGCAAAAGCAATCCTCACCAGGTTATGCCCGCTGTCTCTCCTAGACCTGTAAGGTCTCCACACCATTAACCTCCTTCAATCTTTGTGTACAAAGTTCGCTAGATACGCATTGCATCAGTGAGTTACTCCATTCTACTCCGAACTCACAGAACACCTGCTACAAAGGTGGACACTGTGGGAAATCGACGCAACCTGGCCAGCAGCATGGAGGTTGTTACCTCAATTACAGAATCAGTGGAAATTTTTCTTCCCCCCACATGAGCCTCAGCAAGTTGAGTTACTACGTTGAGACCATCTTATTCATTCAGCAAAGCAGATCTGTCGAAAAGGGTGGACTCTGTCAGGAGGAATCCTTCATTGATTCCCAATCCCTCATGGCCCTGATCTTCTTTGCCGATAAAGAGAAGTACGACAGTCACCCCAAAAACAAGCATACAAGAACTCTCTTCGAAATCTCATCAGAAGGCTCATATCGAAGCAATCAAACAATCGTCTCAGTTTCATTTGAAGACCTCTCTCACACCATGAAGCATCGAGTTTTTTAACAACACCCCTATCAGCGCCCTTAACTTTTCATCTTCTCCACAAGCCACAACATCATCTTCAAACATTCACGCCTCTGGGGAATTCCAACCATCAGTGACAACTGCTGTTCATAACACACTGACTTCTACATCAACATTGGCAGGCGTTTCTGACATACCTGACATACCATCATATTGGAGATCACCAGTGAAGCAATACAGACTTTTAGGGGTTGGGGTTGTGGTGACAGTTTTACTACAATCTGGTAGAACTTTAGCCTAATTTAGACAGGCAGTGGCAGGGATCTTTACTCTCGGAAGGTCAGGGCTGGAGACGGACTGCGGATTGTGTATGCATGTACACTACAGTCTCAAAGAAAACTGTATGTGATACACCTCAAGGTATGTCACTAAAAGCACTGTCATCGCAGCGTTTTGTGCTGAATGCAATATTCAACTCCTCATGGTCATTTTGGGGTAGTCCTCTTCCCAAATGACCAGAGTTCATGCGGACTATCATCACCATCAAGGAGGAGCTCCTGAATGGAGGGAAAGGGGGTGGACGACTGGTATGGAGGCAGAGAGCCATGAGGTGAGAAGGGTGGTCATGATGATGATCTTGGCTTGACAAATGTCTGCACCCAACATCCAACGTTCAAAATTCAACATTCAACAATGGGCAGAGCTGTACCTGAAGCTCTGACCCAGGGTCTCTTGTCCCCAGTCGAATCGCTCAACTCTCATAACCACAAAAAACAATGCATTTACTTGGTCATACAGCCTGAGCATCGTTTTTTTTTGTCCATCTTCCTTATCATTATCATCCTGCCTGTTAGAGTACTTTAACCTTCCCTTACTAGTTTAGGGGGTTTCTTTCCTACCTGCTCCATAACAACTAATATACTATGATCTCATCAGATGTCCCCTTCTCATTCCAATGTTTCTTGTCTGGAGTTGACTCTCGAACACTTCATCTTCTTGACACATTCTTGCCCAGGAGGGGTCCTGTTGTCAAGATTAACTACTTGCTATTTAATACAAGACCTCCTTTGTCTACCTTTAAGACCTTGTAGTTGTACATACCCATAGTAGTAATGACCACACTTTTTTTAAAAAAAAAACATCATGCAAAGCAATGGCCCACATACCACAAGTCATCTGGTAATTGTGTTGGACATCGATGAGGTGTAAGTGTAAGACACATAGTCATTAGTTATATGACTGATATACTTATAATACATACTATTTGGATGCCTGTTTTAATACTCCACTAATGCCAAAATTGACGTCAGAGCAATGAGCTCCCAGGCTCAAGCCATACTGAAGAAGTCAAGCATAAGAGGTGCGTTTTTTACAACATGTACTTACAAAGAAATTGCCATATATGGCAAATGTTCAGGACGTGATGGTGTTACCCACCCTTTACAATATCTTCTCAATGTTTCGGGTGGTCTTATCACAAAAATATCAGATAACAAAATTGCTCTAAAAGGTAGATGATATCTTTCTGATATCTTTCACATATCTCTGTCATCAACATTTATAATAACCCCAATCATTACATGGGAAAAGATATTGAAGAAAATATTTTAAAGCTCTTTCCCAATATATCCAGCAAAGAAAAAATGTAAAATTTATTAATTTATACACAATTTTTTCACAATTTATCTGCCATTTACATAAGCCAATGCCTGCAGTGAAACCAAAAGTCAAAAAAGCATGAAATAGCAAGAAAAGAACAATCAAAGTGAAAAAGTAGCAGTTAAGTATCCAAAGTGCAAATTTACACAATCTGCCCACATCATGGAAAACTACTTAACCCAGAGAAAACTAAAAGTACAAGAAAACAATCAATATCAGGATGATAGGTCAAAAGGGTGGACATACCTATGACTGACGGGTTTCCTGAAATTCAGCTGCAACCGATGTCACTATCATTGCCAAGAATCAAGGTTTGGTAGGATGCAGGAGGCAAGGTTTTGTGAAACCCACCAACAGCAAGATCAAAAATAAAGGAGTAAGTAATAGGAAAATTCAAGGACATGGAATAACGCACCAGTTCACCTTCAAAACCTGGGGCCAAGCCAAGATCCATCTGTGAGCCCCAATAAGTTTCCAAAAGGCAAGGTGACCACACGCAATGGTTTCAGTAGAGGCACAGGCACCCAAGTCGTAGAGGCAGCAGACCAAGCAAGGAAGAGATACATGCAGGAAGGCTGGTAGATGGAGAGTTGAAGAGACAAGTTGGTGTTTGGCTGTGTTGATCAGATGTTCAATTTCCTCATGTGGGGGTTTCACAATCAATACAGCCAAACACCAACTTGAACCACCATGTCATCTCTTCCATTCTTACCATCCTCTCTGTCCACTTTCACAACACAGCAGCTATCCTCAGACAGCATCTGCTGCCAGAGAGGATGCTACTCATCAACACTGTAGCATGCCTCAAGGGTGCTCCAGCAATAGAATGCCAGACCTATACCTGGTTAGTTAGTCCAGCCGAAGGCCCAAAAAAAAAAAATGGAGGTCTTGACAACTCAAGCCCAAGATCACTGTAGAGCCTCATATTGACTTGTCTTAAGTGTAATTATGTTATGTCCTACCATTTAGCT
>Ga0307507_10013078_pt1 | contig 10139 bp, 10 predicted proteins | sample 7_EM_MG_FD_207223 | JGI IMG/M metagenome (GOLD analysis project Ga0307507, IMG submission 207223) | Populus trichocarpa ectomycorrhiza microbial communities from riparian zone in the Pacific Northwest, United States - 7_EM | ecosystem: Host-associated > Plants > Roots > Unclassified | place... | reverse complement strand
GCCTCTATAAAAGCCGGGAAGATGCTGCAAAGTCTCACGGCGTTGACCCAAATACATTGCGCAGGCGACTCAACGGCAAACATAAATCTCACAAAGTCGCGCATACTCACCAGCAGCGACTACTACCTCCTGCAGAATCTGCAGTCGTGCGACAGTGTATATACCTTGCAAATGCCGGCTTTCCTGCTCGAATTCGAAAGATCCGAGTTATTGCAACTAAGATTCTCATACTACCGCGAATCAGACCTGATGATACTAGTGTGATAAAATCGGGCGGTTGTGAGTCATCTGAGGTCGCCAAAAAGTACGCGCTAGTCGGTGTGCTGGTAGATGCGATATATGTAGGCATATAGCGGCAATAGGCAAAGCATTTCTGCTGATGATTTCTGTACGTCTAGATAACGCGGCCATTTTCATCTATCCTTCCTGGAAATTCGCCATGTGCGCCGCGCTTCGGGTTCTGGAGTTGGCGGCGTAACGATCGTATCAATGTTAGGCTGACCTTTCTGGTTCGGAGTCGATCCCTCCAACTCAGCCTTCTGGGCCTGGTCCGGGCCTTCCAGCTCAGGAAGCTGAACGTCCCCTGCAGACATCTCGAAAATAGGCGCAACCTGTCCTTCCATTTCGGCAATCTTGACATGCTCGTGACCGGTGTGCAATTCAGCATTGCCATGAGAATCTCCTCCGATTTCATGTCTAGCGTTGTCTCCATCAAGTTCGGTTTTTGGACCAGCACTGCCGCCAAGAATTTGCGTATCCTCGCCTTCAAGCTCAGATTTCTTGTACGTGGGATCAGAACGTCGCTTCTTGTAGCGACGGTGCACGAGGAAGAACGCTACGCAGACGATTATGATGACTGCGGCAGCCCCGACAGCAATGCCAACCATCGCGCCGGTGCCAAAAGAGCTCTTGGTAGACGTCGATGCTGGTGTCGTAGAATTGGTTCTGGTGAGCTCTGGAAGAATCGGAACTATGCTCTCCGAGACGGAGGAAGCCGGATACAATGCCTGAGACAAGTTGAAGTAATTCTGATCATAGTTCGCGGAGAGATATGCACTCTGCATGAACGCGCGTCCCAGCACGTACTGCGAGTCATCGGCTGCTCTTTTTAATGGGAAGTATAGTGACGATGAGTTCCCGATATAAGCAGACGTGGCTGTTTGATAGAAATTCCAGTATGGCATTTTAATGGCTACAGATGCTCCTGTTACTTGTGGACCAACATTGAATATAACCTCAGGATTTTCCTTCAGTAATGAATTGTGCAATGTGCTATTCATCAAGTAAAGCTCCGTTGTGTTATCCCAAACTAGTCCAAAGGCCTCTTCGAATAGCTGACAGGAATCCAGGGGCAGCCAAATGTGAGCAATCATGGTATCAATGTAGGATATAATACCGGCGTTTAGCAGCGGCCTATCCGTGATGTTTGTCGTAATACTTTGGATAGCCACTTGAAAATCCAGGGAAATATCAGCTCCGAATGGGAAGGTTACGTTATTTGGCTCAAATCGGGTAGAGTCATATCCTCCGAGTGTAAGACTTCCGAAAATTTTAGGTGCGAGGTTGTACGCTCCTGCCGTATAAGACCAAGAAATACTGGGGATTGGCGTGCTCATAGACCTCAGACCTTGCATGAGACTTGGTTGTGGATCGTTGAAGCTAGAAAAATTCATAGGACGAGGGTCCAATGCCAGCATTCCAATATAGAAATCTTTGGTAGTAATGCCACCGATGACTTGATTGGTAACCGAGGGAAGACCATCCCCTTTCCATCCCAGCTGAATAGTATCATTGCCATACAAGGCGGCTCCGCTATATCCAAGACGGTTTTCCAGGTAGAGCGAAAGGTTGTAAAAACCGTTTTGCGACCAAGTGCTGGATGCGTTCCTCTCATACCAGAAGCCCCGGTCGCTATAGCAATTGCTCCCGTCTGATGTGCCACAAGCTTCTGGTAGGACAACCAATGTTGAAGATTGGTCTAGGGCAGGTAAAACTCGGATTTGTTGCGCCGGTGTGCCAAGCTCGATCCGAAAAGAAGACCATGGGCCATCATCTCCATCCCTTGATTTGAAAGTTAGCCACGCCTCGATCTAGTTGCTCGGATAGGTTCGCCCACCAATACTGACTAGCAGGAACACTAATCGGCTTCCCTGTTGTTGTTTCGTTCTCTGCGGAAATAGCGAAGGGCAGAACGGATATGAGAAGCACGACGAAGGAAATCCCAAGCCCCATCCTGCGCAATCAGGAATGACTACACCGCGAAAACGACAGAGCATTGGCATGAATGCTGAGATATCATCGCATTATGAAAATCGTGGAGAGAGTGATCCTGAAGGAAGGGAGGTGTTAGATGTACAAATCACTCACAGGTGCATCTGCCGGGTCATTTGCGGGTTGCATGGTCCAAATACAGGCATCGATGGAGCAGCGCCCAATTGTTTCAGGCTTCGCATTGGCCGGCTTTGTCAGGGGGCGGAGATGCTGGGGTAGTGTCGTCGAACCACAGAAGGCAGCTGAATTGCAATCCAACGGAATCTCCCCAAAGCGCTGCGTTAGGCTTCAGCTGCTGTCAGCAGTAGTGTGGTAAGACAGCTCCCGACCGCCATTATGATCGGTGCCTCACCAACCGTAGCGGCGTGTTGTCATACCGGACACCCAGTAGAAGCGCGTTTTGAGATGGGATTTGCGGGAAGTCATCTAGAGAGGCTTGAGTAACAATGCAAGGGGTTTGCGTGAGGTACCCAGTAGGGAAGGTCGCGCTTGATCAGCCTCCACGACGAAACGCGAATGCAATGTGCATTCAACAGAGGCACAGCCCACGACAGTAACGATATGCCTTAGCATATATATAGACGAATTTAAAACTTGAGATTTACCCACTACTCACGCCACCCTACCTAGCTAGCCGCTGCGGTTCCTTCGCTCCCCAAGAAAACGGCTCGAGACTCCTGCAGAGATCCACTCACAACCGTGCACCCTCGGGCCTCTCCGCTCCGCAAGTTCTTCGTGGCTCTTAAATTCGGCACATGCGCAATAGCAAAGAGTGAAATGATCTTACCATGGCAATTCCGTGTCTGACATCCAAGGCATATCATGGCTCTTGTGAGCCTTGGAAAGTTCTGAGATGACCTCAGCATCACTAGCATCATCACATTAGCAAACATATCTCCGCGCAACCCTAGATCTCCGTGAAATGGTTGATATACTGAATACTTTCCAAGAGAAGAAACTGTTGCGTGCTCCGCTCTTGTGTAGTGCACCAATCAGTGGTATGTAATACCATGTATTAATATTGTGGCTCCTAGTCCAATTGAGAACATTGCCCCAGTCCACGCACGGGAAGACGCATCCATCCAGATCGTCAGGTTGTGTGTTTATGGCCATCCACTACGTAGATGCCAAATTCGTTAGTGACATGCTCCCCTAGCCAAAAATATTTCATTGCTCTTTCTTGGCTTCAGGAGGAAGAAAATTAATTTGTTCAATCGAAGCCATCGTATCGTTAAGCATAGAAAGTGAGTAGCGAACTGCTGCTACGAGCTATCATCACTGGCCGGTCAGTTCTCTTCAGAGAAGCAAAAAAAAACCAATGAATGGTATGAGTGAGTAGTTTGCTAATAATAACAATATCAGGAACAAAACAATCAAAACCAAATCAACTATTGCTCCTTTAGAAAGCCGCTGGAATAAAAAAAAAAATTCTTGAATAAACCTGATGAGCTTTCTCGACGGCGCAAGGTTCTCCCGTCTCTGCATGCCATGGTTCTTCCCCCAAACGTTTTGAGGCTGATCGCCTCCACTTTCCTGCACCTCACACGCCTCCAACGGCTAAAAGGAACGATCGCCACGTTTTTACCCGCAGCCCAAACATGTTTACGCTTCAAAGATTGATCCTCTAAGTTGCTCTACCTTTCAAAGAATTGCATTCGGTTGCATTAATATCTAACAAGATGTGACATTTCGTGTAGGGAAACACCGAGGTCTTGGCCGCCTATATATCTCTCGAATACGACGTCGCAACCAGTGAACATCACCAGAACCGACGATCAGCTAACCACAACTCCAAAGCCCTGTCGAAACCGGGGAATAAGGAGGCTGAGCGCAACATGGTTTACAAACTAGGCTCGTTCTTCAGCACTATGTTTCCATATCAGCTGCCGTGCTTGGTACTTCTCCTCTTCGCTCCTCGCGCTCCTCTTTAAGCTTCATCACAATCGCTTCGATTCGTTTCTCAGTTAATCGTCATTATTGCTCTTCATGCTTCGCTTTGAGGCCCTCACAATCACTTTAGTCGCATCTGTCGCTTGCGCGTTTCCCCAACCGTGTAAGCTCGATGATGTGCATGAGGAAGAGGCTGAGAGCTAATCGCGAAACAACAGACGGCCCCATCGTAAATGCTACAACAACCATCACCGAAATGGTGACTTCGTTTCCATACGCCCATACCGAGATCAGCGTCCCACCATTTAGCGACACAAGTACTAGCGATGAGGCTGCGTCAACAGAGCATGTTGAGAGCAGCGTTGAAATTTCATCAGGAGGCTTTGAAGCAACTCCGCATACTGCTCATATTGAGGACTCAGTCACGTCAGCTTTCCCCACAACGTCGCCCGTCGTATCCCCAACCGAGCGTACTGCAATAACGGTCACACCTCCATACCAACCCTCAAGCCCTACAGAAATAGTTGGGGTCGTCTCTGAGTCAAACATAGTCTTTACCAAACATATCGAGTACTCTGTTACTCCTGAACCACAAAATACTCCTGGAGCATCAACTAAGATTCCCGAATTCGCGCATAGTGAAATCACCGTTTCTCAAGTTCAGCCCACAGCACTCGGCGAAAATAGCTCGCCCACAACATTGGGGATTGGCGATATCATAGGCTCCCTCGTCGCTGGTGCATCGTTCTCCGTACTGCAATCCCAGCCCACCGTCGGGATCGTCTCTCTAGGAGAATCTTCTGCACCACCAGTTCAAGGGCCTCCTACTATTACCGTTGGTAGCCAGGCTCTCACGCTTACTGTCGGTTTCTCAACGATTATTGGGACTGGTTCTGCAATGACCCTTGTTGCCTTAACAACGAATTCAGAAGGGCAGAGTATCGTCGTGATCGGAACCAGCTCATCCACGCTCCTAAGCGCGGGCACATCACCAGGCAGCTCTATTATCAGTGGCCTTGGAGCCAGCTCCACACCAAGTGCGACTGCTTCCAGCTCAGGAAAAACTCAGGGCTCAGCAGCAATGAGCTGGAGGTGGAAGTGGGGAATGGAGGTTTGGCTAGGGTTCGTAGGTGGGATCTTGGGCATTGCGGCAGTGCTATGATGATTCTCGAATTTCTGATTGCATGGGTCGGAGCAAGGCGTACTGGACTTGGGAGTGCCCAAGACTTTGCGGGTATTCTTATGACTCCTCGGACGTTGACTATTATAATGGAAATCAATTGGATGGCGTAATCTGGACGACACCGCACTGAGATTGGATTTGACCACATCCACATCCACAAGGGCTGAAATAAGATAATGGCAAATATTACAACAGTAATCTGGGGTGAAAGACTCGGTATTTGGCCTAATTTTAGGATATACTTATCAAATTGTAGGAACCTATGAGTGCTTTGATGTCCCATCCGAAACATATACTCAACGAAGAGATGGTTTATACTCCCTGGAGCGCGAGTCGCTTCGAGGCCAGATTTCAAAATCCGCGCAAAAAAACCGAGTGATAGAAGACCACAGAACTGTGAGAATTTTGTCCACAAAAGATAGCTAAGGCATGCTAAGTTCAAATGTCGAGATTATGGAGACTATGAGTTCCAGTGCCTGCATGATACTCAAACACCGGACGTTTCATGCAATTACTGCAAGCCAGGCCGAAATCTCATCTTCGTGGGAACTCACCACAGCCCCCGGTTCCTGAGAATTACCCCTGCATGTCCAAATGATTTGGGGAAATACCAATGATATCGACGCCTTTTAAGTAAGCATAACGAGTGCGCATGAAATCTGTGAACTATTGACGACGATAGAGCGCCTATTTACGCATTCTAAAAGGCTGATGCCTCCGGCCCAAGCGTGTTGAAATTCAGGTGGTTGGACCAAGGCGCCTGCCAACCCCCGTTACTAACCTCTTTAATTTGGTCATATACATATCACTGAGCAATAATTTATCTCTTAAGACTGTTTCTATAGCGCTAAATTTCATCAAGTTGTTGTACTGTTTACAGCATCATATGCTGAGTGGTAAAGGGCTGCTACAGCTGCGCGATATGTCATTGGGGCTGTGATTGGTCGTTGAGGCACAGCACCGCATAGCACCGCACTGCACCGCACTGCACAGCCCGCCTTTCCGGTCGCAGCATTACCGTGAGGGCATCATCCAACGGGCATGCACCTGTACTTGACCTCAAAGCCCTCTTTTAGTTGTGCCAGCAACATTTCCCATAATTATTGGGCTAACACTTTTCAATCTTTGAGTACACTTCTCCTGAGAAGGGTGGCCATTCAAGATGACTACTTTCGATCAAGTCATCGACGACCTTTATCGGACAGAGGAGCCTGTTTATTGCATTTTCTCCTATCTAGGTACAAACCGCTGCCTCGTGGAAATCTCACGAGAGCAGCTCGAAAGTACCCCACCCCTCCTAAGTCTCGTAACGGAGAGCGACTACGATATTCAGAGGCTGGATGGCCAGTTTTTCAGCCGTCTCCTCTGTGCGGAGCATCAAAACATGGACATTATCCAGGGAATCATACAGAATTGGTTGTGGGACCAAGATGCCATGCGTCTTAGCATGCCCGGAAACGAAACGCCGATGGATAGCAGTAGCTTGAATAACCCAGTATCAGTCGAGGTGCCCGCTCCATCCACTCCGAGATCACCATTGGGAACCGAGGCTTCAAATCATACTACGTTGTCAACTCCAGATTCCCGAATATCTCCCTCAGCGACAAACAACATTCAGGACGATGTTTCTGCGCACCACACAGTTAGTGGAAGACAAAGCGCTAGCAGAGCCTCATCAAGCTCGCAGTCAAGAAGACGTACCCGAGAGAGTCGATGGCCTGATGCCTCTTCGCTTCAAGAAAGTCCTACCGCTACCAGAATTAGACGCCGAAACGTGAGGAATGAGACCCAAAGAACTGCTAGTGCACCTGAAATACCGACAAGCCAATCTGGCATCGCAGAAAGGCCGCAGGCGCCATCTAGAATCACACTATCTGATCAAGTTCTGCCTTCTTCTAGCACAAACTTGAATAGACAAACACCTAGAACCCCCCTAGTACAGAGCTTAAGCATAGACTCGATACCTGAGCTGATGCCTGGATCGTTCGGTCCAGAAAATACCGGCAATGAAGAAGGCCCATCGTCTGTACAAGCAAACGTAGAGTCTGATGATGATGCTGATGATGCCGAAGCAATGTCTATCGACTCGATTGGGGAGATCACACCGCCGGCTAGTAATATTGAGACACCATCCAGTGCCAACCGTCGGTCCATTTATACTGCATCAAAAATTCAAGACGCACATTCGATCGATGGCGCGTTGAGGATGAAGATCAAAGAAGATTTACCGAAGAAAGACAAGCAAAGAGGATACGTGTACATCTTCCGAGATCCTGCCCGTCCTAATCTATTGAAGATCGGCAAGACAGACTTGGAAGTGTCGAAGCGTCGGGAAAACATCGAAAGGCGGTGCCGTATCACGTTGGAGACTGTGTATCAAGAAGGCGAGGGAATGGACCTGTTGCCGCTTCGCAACTGCCAACGCGCAGAGCAGCTGGTACATAAAGAGCTTGCCAACTACAACCGCCGTCATATTTGTCCGACTTGTAAAGAACGGCATAAAGAATGGTTTGCAGTCTCTGAAGACCTTGCAAAGAAAATAGTCCAACGCTGGGTAGCCTTCATCCGAAAGCAGCCATACGATGAGAATGGCGTGCTCCACGATTTCTGGCAAGAGAGGTTATATTGTATGGAAAGGCCGAACTTGAATGAGAAGCCAGAAGATCATGATATACGACATGAGCGGTGGAAGTTCGTCATTACGGCCACATATTTCCATTTCTGGAAGCATTGGGCGTGGAAAACTATATTTGCCGCCCCAGAGAGAGACAGGCCGAGAGAAAGCCTCTACTTCAAGCTGGTGAGGTTCCGATGGCAGTTGTTTGCCGAATTATCGTGGGTCGTTATAGCTATACTCTCATTTCCTAGTGTGATAGCGTCGTCAATCTTTGTAATTATAACTTGCTTTGTCTTTTTTGACTTCTTGAGGGAATAAAGGATATCCGCGCACGCCTGCTGTGTAATTTTAACGTCAGTCAAAGACCTTGTGGATATTTTCTCTATTCCCTAATACATTAGTGAAGTTCAGTATTCATCTCTAATTTCGCCCTCCTTCCATCACTTAGCAGCTTCGCCCTGAAATATTCCGTCAACGTAGCATTCACCAAGTTAGGACGAATAAGGATCTTGAGCCTCAAGCCCAGTGACTTTTTTGCAATGAAGACACTAGCCGCCCGTGCACGAACACCAGAACCAGAACAACGCGTATATCTAGGCGTAAGCGTCCTGCAAAGACTTATTTTGGCTGCAGTATCTGCAAAATACCGTTCTGCAGGAAGGACGACTGCTGGAGACCTTATATCGAGCGACTCAACTTCAAAGAATAAGCCCATATATTAATTTGCTATGAAATTAGGGACCTTTAGCCATCGATTTTGACGGCATATTGACGCTACTTTAGTGTGCATAGCCACAATCTAGGCCTAATCAAGGAGTCAGGTCCGAGGACCGTCAACCTGCATATTGACGAGTTCAATATGGGGTTTGACGGCCCATTGTAGTTAGAGTAGATCTTAATAACTAAGCACGTTATTTCAACTGCCCTCCACGTGTCCTCACAAATGGATCTATGGGCAATGCTATACCCAGATTTATTTCTCCCCATAACTTTTAATTTATAACTTCTATAGAAAAGCCTTATATTATAGAAATGTAGAGCTTAATAGGGCGAATCTAATAGTGCAAAAATTATAAAATTTTACTGAGTATTGGTAAAGACATAGCCGTCTTAAGTTATACCGGTCGCATTTTGCCTATTCGCGATCAAAAGCTGTACTTTACTTCTCCCTTTCTACTACTAGCTTTGCCAGGCTGTAGATCTACCTCTGCTATGTGCATCGCCCATACAAACTCTATGGAATCTCTCATTTTGATGGGGTAGATAATGCTGAGTAACCTAACGCACGGTAACGCACGGCTATTGTGGCTCATCAACTTCTAGCCTCAATATTTGGCTAAAGGTCCCTATTAAAAGCTTTGTATTCCTGAGCACAAGCATTGAATTCTATTGATCTGATTGGTAGGCTCTTATTGATAACACGTGGTATCGTGTTAAGAGATGTGGTCCGTGCAACAAGACTCCATTCTCGCAAACCGTTTTACACAAGTAGGGCAGGTCAAACTTTCTTCCTCTAGATCCCTTTCTAACTCCGGATTTGAGTCCTGAAGAGTGTCAGTTTGGACAAAACCTAGGTTTTGTAGAATAAATATACATTTGGATGCCCTAAGTATTTAATTTCTGTAACACGACACACTTACCGAGGCGCGACTAATTAAACTCCTCGGAACCAAGCCGTAGCATGGGCAACGCCATGGGGGGTAAATACCCAAGGGCTCCGAGAGGGCCTAACAAAGGCAGAAAATACAATGGCAACACTCTTAAGGACAGGAATAATAGGACTAAAAGATTGGCTTTACTAGGTGGGTGTCCTAGTGGGTAGCCCAAGGTGTGAATGTGGCTGGCCAAGACAGACACCAAAACACGTAATACTGTTATGCCCCTTACACACTAGCCAAGAAGCAATGCTCTCAGCAGCTAGCATAGAAAACTATAATACACTACTCTCAATATAGAAAGGCCTTAAGGCGGCTACCCGGTGGCTTATTAGCCAAAATATACTAGACCAGTTCCGGGTTGCAAAGGAAATAGTAATAGAAGGTAAAGGGGCAAGTAACAGGCGCCCCCTAATAACTCTACAGGAGTAGAGTACAGTGTGTGATACTAGCGCGTCCGTAGGTTTGTTACGGCAGCAGTGGTTCCCAAGGAGGTCAAAAAGTAAGGTAGTAGAGCACCACT
>Ga0307507_10013077_pt1 | contig 10140 bp, 2 predicted proteins | sample 7_EM_MG_FD_207223 | JGI IMG/M metagenome (GOLD analysis project Ga0307507, IMG submission 207223) | Populus trichocarpa ectomycorrhiza microbial communities from riparian zone in the Pacific Northwest, United States - 7_EM | ecosystem: Host-associated > Plants > Roots > Unclassified | place... | reverse complement strand
CAGGCAACAAGAATCACCTCATACAAGCTCGCCACTTCCATCGATACTTCCTGAAGTTCACCCATGGCCTGCCGTTGTCCAATACAAGTGCGTCATTGCCAGCCCGCAGTCGTCCAAGTCCATGCTCAGCCACACCGACTCTTGGGAGACGAGCTCAAGGCGACTACAAAGCTTCTTAGTAGCTATGAGTTGAGGAGTGTAGCCGAGCTAAGAGAGCACAAGCCCCGGCCTGAAGACAAGTGCCAGATGATTAAGCACCTAGTTAGCCACGGCGGGTCAGAAACAATCCCGATTTTTGTTTCTCACCGGAAAGTAGTAATTCCTTAGCCAGATCTTAGGCTATTAAGATAAAAAGTAGAGATTTGGAAAGAGGAGAATGAGGGCTCTCTGGATATGAAAAAAAATACGAGCTAGCGACTACGGGTCGTGGAGGTAGGGGGGGGGAAACGGTGCAGAAGGGGGGAAACCCCTCGAGGTTTGGGCAGGTTGGAGTGAATGCGCGCGCGCACCTGGAGGTCGCAAATTAGGAGGCAGTCTATTATATGGGAATAAGAGATTCTGTAATTACCTCAAGTGAGTGTGGCCCAGTGGTAATGGCTATACACGCTCTGGTGCAGCTGCAGAATTGCAAAAATTTGTGCATGGGCTAACGGGTGAATTTCTAGACAAAATGCCTCCTCTCACACACCTCGAGCAGTACTGGGCCGACTATGGCGAGCGTTGGTGGGACTTTGGTGGCAGGAGAATCAAGGCGAAGTGTACGATGGCGGCGCTGGCGGTAGGGGTTTGGGTGGAGGATCAGGAGGGTGAGACGAATACGGAGGAGTGGGTTCTGACCTGCATTCAGTTTGGCTTGTTTGAGATCAATTAAATCAAATCGGGGCGGTAGTCAGTACTGGGACTACCACGAACGGGAGTTGGGTGGGGCCCTGTTCAATAAACTCTTTTTTTTCCTCTCTAAGTAGTCTGTAATACTAATTAACTAAAGCCAATTGACTGAAGCTAATTGACTAAAGCTGATTGTCACAATTAACTAGTGCTGATTAACATAATTGACCGATACTAAGTAATACCGTCGACTGATGCTAATTGTCATAATTAACTGATACTTAGTAATATAGTTGACTAATACTGATTATCACAATTAACTAGTACTAATTAACATAATTGACCGATACTAAGTAATACAGTAGACTAATGCTAATTGTTACAATTAACTAGTACTAATTGATATAATTACCTGATACTGCTTATTATAATTGACTAGTGCCGATTAACGTAGTTGACTAATACGGATCGTCATAATTAACTACAATACTAGTTAATACACTTCACTGATAATAATTAACTAGTACTAAGTGAGTGGCCATATACCACACATCCCCTAGCTAGCTGAGCTACTGACTAGCCACACCACATATCTCCTAGCTATTAGCCGACCGAGAGCTGTCAGAAACGAATTAACTAAGGAATAGTATTATAGAGGCTTTTAGCTATCTCCTATAGCTCTACCTCTTTACCTAAGGGCGGTCCTATAGGGAGAGACTAGAATGGTCAGGTGGGAACTGGCACGTGTAGTGCATGCTGACTAAGGATCCTCTAGTCAAAAACATTAAATTTGAGTGATTTTTCTCTGAAAATCTGAAAACCACTAGTTCTAGATTATACGGTTTCGCGGATTCTAGGGCTAGGCACATAATAAAAGCAGCTCCAAGTAGGTCTGTTTTAGCCCAATAAAATGGATTAGACAGATTCCTGAGGAGAGGTAGTACCCTTTAATATCCTCAAGCCCTTGGTACTTTGAGTCCAGTTATTAAATCAGCCTAGCCGCATTCGGTATTCTTTCCTATTAAACTTCTATTAGGGGGTCCGATAGGCCCTAATAAGTGAGCTAAGTTTTTGATGGCTCGCTTATTTCTTAGTAAGAGCTAGGATAGGGGCTGAGGGCTGATTCAAGAGAAGAAGAATATGTAGCCAGGCTAGGATCTGGCCGTATATATTAGAATAAGGATTTATTTTTTAAATCTCATTAGTATAGCGTAGGCTAAGCCACTCCCTACATGTATTCGAATTACAGTTACTAAAGAAGACCCTATGGTGTAATGGTAGCACGGTTTCGCCCGTATCTACGGGTCGCAACAAGTAAAGGTTCAATTCCTCTTAGGGTCATAATTATTATATATTATTTTTTAGTCTCTAGTCTTTTTTGGCTTAATATATGCGAGAGAGATTCAAAAAACACTAGATTTAAGTGATTTTGCTCTGAAAATCTGAAAACCATAACTTCTGAATTATATAGTTTCGCGGGTGCTAGGGCTAGACACGTAATAAAGGCAGCTTTTAGTAGGCCTATCTTAGTTCTATAGAATGGATTAGACAGATTCCTTACTAGAAGTAGTAAGGTCTAATATCCTTAAGCCATCGTAACTTAGAGTCCAGTTATTAAATCAGCCTAGCCGCATTTGGCATTCTCTCCTATTAAACTTCGACTAGGGGGTCCAATAGGCCCTTATAAGTGAGCTAAGATTTTTATAGCTCGCTTATTTAATAGCGAGAGCTAGAATAGGGGCTGAGGCTTGGTTCAAGAGAAGAAGAATACGTAACCAGCTTGGAATTTGGCCGTATATATTAGAATAAGGATTTATTTTTCAAATTCCTTGGCATGGCGTAGGCTAAGCCACTCCCTACATGCATTCGAATTGCAGTTACTAAAGAAGACCCTATGGTGTAATGGTAGCACGGTTCCGCCCGTGTCCACGGGTTGTAACAAGTAAAGGTTCAATTCCTCTTAGGGTCATAATTATTATATATTAATTTTTAGTCTCTAGTCTTTTTTTGGGTTTAGGGCTTTCTGGAGTTATTTTAGCTTAGTATATATAAGAGAGATCCAAAAACACTAGACTAGAGTAATGTTTCTCTAAAAATCTGAAAACCCTAACTTCTGAATTATACGGTTTCGCGGGTGCTGGGGCTCGTCACATAATAAAAACAGCTCCAAGTAGGCCTGTTTTGGCCCAATAAAATGGATTAGACAGATTCCTGAGGAGAGGTAGTACCCTTTAATATCCTCAAGCCCCTGGTACTTTAAGTCCAGTTATTAAATCAGCCTAGCTGCATTCGGTATTCTTTCCTATTAAACTTCTATTAGGGGGTTGCGACGGCAGGAATAAAGCAATAGAACGAGGCTTAAAGCTCTAAGATTCCTATATCTTGAGAATCTAAAGCTAAGGAGAGAAGGAGAGAGTGAGGTGTGGTAGGGGATAAGCTAGTAAGAGTAAAACCTCTAAAATCCCGAGCTTGATTTGAACCTTAGCTTGAAACCAATTATATAACAGTACCTATTTTAGGAGTAACTACGAGATAAAAGAAAATACTAAGTTTTGTAATTAAAGTTAGATTAAAATATAAGTTTATAAAAAGTTTAGTCTGAATTAGCTTATATACGATATATAGACTCTAAAAATAATAACGCTATATAAGTTAAGTTAATATAAACCTTTAAATTAAAAAGGTTTTTAGGGTTTATTAAGTAAAGATTAAAGTTATTAATAAAGGACTTCTTAGAATATAAAATGTTAAGAGGCTAAGTTTTCTTTAAAGTATATAAGATATAGGGATTCCAAGAAATAACGTTTTATATTAGTACTATTAATAGAGGTCTCTAACTTGAAGATATAATCTTTTTAGGATAGAACAAACAAAATCTGTTTAGGGAAAGGTTATTAGAATAGAAAAATAATAGGGGATAAGTATTACTTATAGTATATAAGATCTAGGGTTACAAAAAATAATATTCTGGATTAAATAGTATTAATAGGAGTTAAGAAGTCAAAAATGTGAGGTATTTTAGTATAGGAAAAAGTAAGTCTACTAGAGTAGGTAATTAATTAAAATAAATATAAAATATATTAAAAGTAAGTACTATTGCTAGTATATAAGATATAAGAAGTCCAAAAGTAAACTCCTTATATAAGTACTACTAATATAAGTCTCTAACTCGAAAAGGTGGGTTTTTTTAGTATGAGAAAAATGTAGGTTATTAAATTAAGGGTATTGAAATATGAAAAGTATAGAAGCTAAGTATTAGTTATCGTATATAAGTAGTAGAGAGTCTAAAAATGAAGTTCTTATATAGGTGCTATTAATAGGACCATCTAACTAGAAAACGTAGTTAGGTTTAGTATAGGAAAACCCTACCTTACTAGGCTAAGGCTACTAAAATATGAAATGTATAGAAGCTAAGTATTACTTATAGTATATAAGGTATAGGGAGTCTAAGAATGAAGTTCTTATATAGGTACTATTTATACAAGTCTCTAAGTCGAAAATGTGGATTTTTTTAGTATGAGAAAAACTTAGTATATTAAGTTAGGGCTATTAGAATATGAAATATATATAAGCTAAGTATTACTTATAATATATAAGATATAGGGAGACCAAAAATAAGTACTTCCTATAAGCACTATTAATAGAAGTCTCTAACTCGAAAATGGATCTTTTTTAGTATGAGAGAAATGCACATAAATAAGGATAGGCTATTAGAACATAGAAGCTAGGAAAGCTAAGTATTACTTATAGTATACAAGGTATAGGGAGTGTAAAAATGAACTCTTTATATGGGAGCTGTTAATAGGAGTTAATAGGAGTCTCTAAGTCGAAAATGTGGATTTCGTTTGTATAAGAAAAAACTCACTTTATTATTAAAAAGAGGATTAGAAGATAAAATACGCTATATTATTAAAAAGAGGATTAGAAGATAAAATACGGTATAGTTAAGTATTAAATAAGAATATATAAGATAATATAAGGGTAAAAATGAGGATTATATTAAGATTTTATTTATAAATATTATTTAATATATTAACGACTGTTAGTAGTTAGAAAATAAATTAGGGTTGATTTAAAAAAGGGATTTATGAGTAGTAAATATCGTAAAATTAGAGGATTAAAATATGATTTAGATTTATTCCCTCTACATGAGGCGGGGTGCCCATTGACGTCTTTGGGCAGTCCATTTTAAGCCTAGCTCGCCGGAACGGGCTTAGCGAGTCCGTCAATGGGCAGCGTCAATGGGCGGTGTAAGAACTGAACGTTGAAAGCTTAAAATGACGTATAATGAATAGTTATATAGCTGAATCGACTGTAATAAATACACATTACGTGCCAAATCAAGACTAGGTCTCTTAGACGCAGGTAGGTGGGGGCTAGGGTTAGCTCATTGTCGTCGTCGCTGACATTTATGGTGGACTGAGGCCAAATTCCAGGCAGAAACCAGAAAATGGACGACTTCGAATATAACTCAGATTATAAGGTGTTGATTTGCAGAGAGCATAGGCAGGCTGTGAAGGGACTCAAAAGGCACTTGAAGGATGCTCATGGGTTGAGAACAAAGAAGGAGCAGCAGCCAATCTTGGACCAATATAGCTCGTTGGTTTTGTTACTGCCCAAGGACGTTCGACAACCACCGCACAACTGCGCTCCATTCGAGGCACTAGGAAAGCCATTGGACGGATGGTGCTGTTCTGATTCGGCATGCGGTCACATATCAACCAATTACAAATCTATGCGCGGGCACTGTAACAAAGAGCATAGCTGGCAGGTTAGCAAGGAAGAGCCGACCCATTGGACCGAAGTCAAGGTGCAGACGTTCTTTGGGACTGGATTTCAACGATATTTCATTGTGAAATGCCAGGAGGATATTTCCCCACAAGCAGAAGCAGCAGATAATGATAATAACGAAGATGCTGCAGTCCGGGACCAGCTGCTACGCGAATTCAACGAAATCGACGAGCGGGACTCAAAACGGCTTGAGATTGCGGATTCCAAGACTGAAAAGAGCGACAATACTGGTTGGTGGAACTTTGTGCAATGGCGACCGCACTTTGGCAGTCGTAATATTAGACGTATTGCTCATGCAAGCAGGTTGCCGGACCGGAAAGACAAGCAGCTGCAACGCGTGAACGAAATTGTCAGCTCGATGATCAAGACTGCTGTTGATGGGCTAAGCAGCTTGCACGACGACACTCCATATTGGCTGCGAACAGCAAACTCGACTGAGAAGGTTGAGAACCGACCCATGGTGCGGTTGCAGAACGAGGACAGCTTGGATCGTTATATTGCTTATCTTCGGCGTTTTGCTTGCTATTTGTTACGAGTGTACGTAGCGCAGAGAGAGAGGGAGAGCCGTGAACGTGATAGAAGGGAAAGCGGGAATGAGGGGTTGATAGACGACAATGGAGAGGTTATTGCAGACGAAGTTGAGGAGGATGAAGAGGGGGATGAGACCCAGCAGTCTAGTGACAATGGAGAGCTTGATGTGATGAAAGACTGTTGCGAATTGACAAAATTCAGCCCGGAGCAGAAACAGTTGTTGCAAGATATGCTCGAGTCATTGGAAGCAGGAGAAGATGAGGACACTCAAGTCCAAAAGATGAGTGCGCTTATGATGTCTATGATTTTGCAGAGTCTGAAAGGCTGCGATCGATTTGACAGTCCCGTGATTCATTTTGCAGCTGTTTTGGGAATTGTTGAAGACGAAAACCGCTTGAGGCGTGGTGATGAGTATTCGTATATGCTTGCTGGGTTTATGTACTGCGTCCGGGTTTTGTTTGTTGAGTATACACTGCCAGCAGCGACGAGGGGAGAGCAGACCGCAAAAGACATTGACCGGTTTCTTGAGTTACGGAAGAAATATCTCGTGGTTGGGAGCTATAGCCCATGCAGCTTCTTGATCAAGATGCTGGGGTATGGCAAGACGATGAGCATGCAGAAGATCAACCAGCCCAGCATTACTTGGACTCGGTCTGAAACGAATCGTCCGGATGGGGATATCTTGGAGTTTCATGGGAAGCCACTGCCCATTAAGCGGTTCAAGGATGCAATCCACGATATGATCCGGGAGGCTGAAGACATCTTGTGGCAGGATCTCATGTGGGTGGCCCAGAAGAAGGACCGGTTTGAGATTGATTTGGACTTGGTCCAGGATGATCTGTCATTGGCTAAACGAGGTGCTTCATGGGTGACGAATGAGGCAAATGGAATGAAGGGCAAAAGGCAGTGGATGATAGATCAGATGTTGAACGCTCCCAGGAACCAGCAGTTATGGGATCGGAAGAAGAGCACATGGCGAATGACCAGGGTCCGTGAATATGCGCAGTTGGAAAGACGGTTGAAAGAACTGCTGCTTGTATTGGCACATATGACACCCGGTCCACCAGCTCGCGGCGAGGAGATCACGCCAATCAGATTCCGGAACGGATTTCTTCAGGAGCGTAATATTTATGTGGTCAACGGACGGGTGGTCTATGTCACGCGGTACCACAAGTCTCAGGCATTGTTTGGAGAGGCCAAGGTGATTCCACGATTTCTCCCATGGCGAGTAAGTCAGATGTTTGCCGTATATACAGCTTGTGTGCAGTCATTCTCCGAGACTTTGAACCAAAAGACTAATGGGCTTCCCCGAAGTGATCATCTCTGGCATGATAAGAACGGCTCGTGGACTCGAGAGCATTTGACTAAGGTCTTGACGCAAGAGACCGCTATTCGGTTGGGCCAACGGCTCACGACGCAAGACTACCGGAACGTGGCTATTGATATGGGCCGTGAGTATATTGGTGCTGAGTTTATGAGAGATCTTCCCAAGACCGAGGACATGCCGCATGAAGACACTGATGTTATCGTGAGTGCTGTTGATCTTGCGGCTGCTCATGGAAAGGATATTGCAGAACGTTACGGGGTCCGTGGCGATATTATCCGGAACTTGAGTGACGAGAGCATTCGGATCTTTGGGGCTATTGGGTCACAGTGGCATCAGCTGTTAGGTCTAGACAGCAAGAAGCCGTCCCCATCGACTAAGCATTTGCGGGGACTGTCTTACAGTACACCACAGCCCAGTCTGGTCCCCAAGAGGTCGAGATCACCGTTAGGAAGACCACAGCCCGTGGTTTTTACTCCGCCGCTGACCAGTCCATCCCAGCCGGGGTTGTTAACGCCATTGAGTTCAAATCTATCCGGGTATGGGTTACCAGGGTTGGAGCCAATAGCGTTTCCCAGTCGGCCACGGTTTGAAGCCGCAACTACTGGGGTTTTGCCACTCACTACGGTCCCAATCTATTCTGGAGAGGAGATCCATGACGGGCTGAAGAAGGTGCTCAACCAAGAAGAGCCCGAGTTCCGTTCGGACGAACAGAGAGAGGCTGTCTTTGCTGCGCTGGACCAACAGACTCCATTAATTGTGGTGTTACCCACTGGAGGCGGCAAGACACTGACATTTACACTTCCAGCTATACTTCGGGACCCAGGTGTCAGCATTGTAGTGGCACCGTTCAATGCACTCGAGAAGGACTACGTACGGCGGCTCCGGCTTGCAAATATCGAGCATGTCGTCTGGCACCATGGAGAGACTCGGTATGCCCCCGTAGTAGTAGTCAGCGCTGACCGGGCAGCAACAACCGGGTTTATTACGTATGGATCGATGCTCCGGAAAAGAAAACTACTACGGCGCGTAGTGCTTGATGAGTGTCATCTCTCATTTACAGCTAGTGATTACCGGCCCAAGCTACGGCAGCTAGGTCATCTGCAGGTGCTCCGGTGCCCAATAATCTTACTGACAGCTACACTCCCACCCATTCGACTAGATGAGTTGCGTGAGGTGATGCACATATCCGACTTCCGCATGATTCGTATGAGCACGGTTCGGGCCAATATCCGGTATATGGTGCGGCGATGTCCCAATAAGAGTGTGTTGAAGCTCGTCAAGGAAATGGCACGGCTACGGCGTCTGGGCTCGGGAGAGCGTGGAATCTTCTATTGTAGCAGCCGGGATGGAACGGAAGAAGTGGCCAAGGTCTTAGGTTGTCCGTATTATCATTCAATGGTTGATGAAAAGGATGCAGCTGTTGAGAAGTGGCTGCAGGATGCGGGTTTTATGGCTGCAACTGGGGCACTTGGCACTGGTGGAGATTATCCCAAGATCGTCTATATCGTGCATATTGGTATCCCGTATGGCATGATCGACTTTGCACAAGAGACTGGGCGTGGTGGACGAGCTGGGGAGGAGGTTGATTCCATCATTCTACTTGAAGATGCCGAATTCCAGCGGCTAGAGAAGCAAGACGCTGCGGAGCTGACAGTAGATGAGCTTGCCATGCAGCGGTTTATTCAAACACGGGAATGTCGACGTTTTGCCATGAGTGGCTATCTGGATGAGGAAGGGCAGACTTGTGAAGAGGCTGGCGGACGGCTATGCGATTGCTGTGGAGGGGGTGTTGCTGATTGGACTGCTGGGCAGGTTCGAGCGGCGCAAGAGCTGCAGCGATTTGAGGATAAAATAAATGAGGTTCAACGGCATTGTGGGTTTTGTTGGGCTATATACGGACCGGTTGAAGCAGAGCATTTGGCAATGGAGTGTACTCGGACCGAGGGGCTGAATATGGAACAGAGTGAGTGGCTACGAGAGGGCATCCGGCTGGATCGACGATGCCGGGATTGCTGGAAGTGTGGGATTAGCCAGCAGATCTGCAAAGGGATTGAGAACAAGCAGGCATGCCAGTGGGCTGGTGTGACAGGATGTTTGTGGCTCAGCTGGTTTTATCTTCCCCGAGCTCAAGCGGTTCTAGCTGAGGGGGGATATTCGGGGACAGACATTACAGCTTACCGGAAATGGCTTGGTCTTCGTAGTCGACAGAAGATCCAAGGGGCAGTGGTTGGCAATGGGATGTGGGTTCTCTGGACTATGCTACAGTGTGATTGGGTGGGCATGCGAGGACTAGGCGAAGGGGAAAGGGGAGAAGGGATAGATGTGAGTGCGAGTGTGAGTGCGAGTGTAGGAAGGGCAAAGGTAGTAGTAGAGGAGGGTGAATTAGTTGCGGCAGAGGAAGATATCCCCCGGCGTCGGGAGCAGGTGTTGGATTGGCTAAGTCGACATTGCATTTACTGTGAGGTGACAGGAGCGCCACAGAGCTACAGTACTCATTGGCATAAGACGTGCTTCCGGTCGAAGGGAATAGCAGACAATCTTGGGTATGGCGAGTCAGTCGAGTGGCAAGTGGGGATGGATCAGTTCCGACAAGGCATATGTCGATGGTGTAAGAAGGGGGTAGATCAGTGTGGGTTACGAGATTCACTTTCGATTACTTGCCG
>Ga0307507_10013076_pt1 | contig 10140 bp, 4 predicted proteins | sample 7_EM_MG_FD_207223 | JGI IMG/M metagenome (GOLD analysis project Ga0307507, IMG submission 207223) | Populus trichocarpa ectomycorrhiza microbial communities from riparian zone in the Pacific Northwest, United States - 7_EM | ecosystem: Host-associated > Plants > Roots > Unclassified | place... | reverse complement strand
AATGATATTTTTATATATATAAATATTGAGATAACAATATATTGGATCAATTATGATCAAACTAGGTTATAATTGATTGATGAGGATCAACCTAAGTTAACCTGTCAATCCATGTGTCAGGTCATGAGACTATAAAAATCTCATAGAAATCAAATCAAAATAAATTATGAAGTCTAATATTCAATAAACCCTAAGTTTAAGGATAAGATTTTAAAAAATAACAAAAAAAATGACATGAGTCAACGCATATTAATTTGACAAACTCGCGACTCAGGTTATGAGATTGAGATAACCCAATAGAAAAAAAAATCAAATAAATTATGAATCATAATTCTCAATCAACCTAGTATTGAAAGATAAAATTGAAAAACAAAATCGATTAAAAAATAATAAAAAAACCAACTCGAGTTAATCCGTCAAACCCGTGACATGAGTTTGGGATAACCTCATAAAAATTATATTAAAAAGTTTATGAAGCTCAAACCCTAATAAATCTAATGTTGAAGGATAGAATTGAAACTAAAAAATCAATTAAAAATGACACAAAAAAACAACTGAAGTTAACCCACCAAACTCATGGCCTAATTCATGAATTGGGTATAACCTCATAAAAAAACAAAATAAATTAGAAAACTTAATTCTCAATCAACCCAATTCTGAAGGATGAAATTAAAGAAAAAAATCAATTACAAAAAGAAGAAAAAAAACTAAAGTCAACTGAGTTAGCCCGTGAAACTTGTAGTCTGAGTCATAAGACTATGATAACCTCATAAAAAATAAGTTAAAAAATTATGAAGTTCATCACCAAATCTAATATTGAAGGATAGATTGAAATTGAAAAATCAATTAAAAAAGACACAAAAAAAACAACTGAAGTTAACTCGTCAAACTCTTAATCCAATTCATGAATTAGGGATAACCTCATAACAAACCGAAATAAATCACAAAACTTAATTCTCAATCAATCCAATTCTTAATGATGAAATTGAGGGAAAAAATCAATTAGAAAAAAAAAAATAAAGTCAACTGAGTTAACTCGTGAAACTTGCAGTTTAGGTCATAAGACTGTAATAATCTCATAAAAAATAAATTAAAAAATTTATGAAGTTCATTACCAAATAAATCTAATGTTATACAATGTAATTGAATTTGAAAATAATAAAAAATATAAATTGTGAAAAAAAAACACTATTTTAGTGAATAATGTTTTGTGAACAGAAGTTAAGTGAAACTCTTTTTTCATTAAGGTTTTTAATTTTAATTTTAACTGAATAACTTGTTATCATGAGTAATATATTATTAATTATATAAATAATATAATATAAAATATTATTTAAAAAAAATAAAATATAATCACGCTTGAATGTTCATCGAGTAATTTTCTATTTTAATATATGTCAAAAGTTTTATTCATGGGATAGAAGGAATCAAATAAAATACCTTAATTGTGGTTTTTATTCTTATATCCTTTACACGAAAAACTAGATTAAAATTTTATTATTCATACATTTTGAGATTGTAATTAAAAGCGTTTTTTTAAAATATTTTGTATTTAAAATTATATTAAAATAGTTTTTTTAGATTTTTAATATGATTAAAAAAACAACGAGCTATCGAACTTCCATATGGGGAAAGTCCACACATCGTCGTTACATTAAAAAGAAGAGGAGGAGCCAAAGTTAGGGTTTTGATGCAAGAAATTAGGGTTTCTAACTTTTCATGAATGGTTAGACTTTGAAGAGGAGGATTGTTGAGAGAAGAAAGGAAACCCAACATCAACAAAAAACGTTATACCCAAAAACACCACAACAAACCCAAGAATCTCGACAACATCCCTCACCCGCAAAAGCACCTGCAAGAAGCAGAAATTCAACCTTTTCAAACCCTAAAATACACCACCACCTCCACCTCGGCCTCTTCTTGGAAGCAGAACCACCGCGACGGCACCGTGGCGTCGAACGATTCTTCCAGTCTTAATCACGTACAGCCGGTCCCACAGAATGAGAACAAGTCAGCACTACCCGGGTACGTGAGATTTGATGATGGTAGTAAAGTAAAAATCAACTTGAATTCAAGGTCAAAATCTGAAATTAAACAGCTAAAGAGGAAATTAGCAAGTGAACTTCATCAAGTTAGAAGCTTGAAAAAGAAACTTGAATCTAAAGAAAAGTTTACATCTTCTTATAATGATAATCATAATAATAGAATAGGTAATAGCGGTGGTGGAGGCGGTGGTAACAGAATTGGAACTCTTGCTAGGGTTAATTCTGAAGTTAGTTATGTGGGACCCACCAATTCGCGGCTGTTGGATGGTGATGAGAAGAAGAAAACCCAGATGAATTCGAACAAGAAGTTGAAACAGTCTGGCGGTGGAGGGAAGGACGGTGGTGCGGGAAAGGGGGTGGTGGTGGAGTTTAGCAAGGATTTGGTTATAGGGTGTGGGGAGCTGTTAGGGAAGTTGATGAAACATCAATATGGGTGGGTGTTTAATGAGCCAGTGGATGCAAAGAAGTTGAAGCTGCATGATTATTATAAGATTATTAAGCATCCCATGGACTTAGGGACTGTGAAGAGTAGGTTGAGTAAGAATTGGTACAAGTCTCCAAAGGAGTTTGCTGAGGATGTTAGGTTGACGTTTAATAATGCTATGAAGTATAATGAGAAAGGGCAGGATGTGCATGCTATGGCGGATAAGTTGTTGAAGATTTTTGAGGAGAATTGGGCTAATTTTAAGGCCAAAACTAATTTTGATAAGAGGGGGGAGATGGGATTTGATGCTAGCTTGCCAACACCTGCTTTGAAGAGAGCTCCAGGTCCTCGTGCTTCGTCTCCTGCTCACGGTCCTGCTTCAAAGAGAGTTCCAGGTCCTCGTGCTTCATCCCCCACCTCTGGTCCTGCTTCTGCTTCTGCCCGTGCTCCCAGTCCTGCTTCTTTTCCACAGACAATGCCTTTAGAGACAAAAACTTTGGATAGGACAGATTCTTTGACGGAGCTTGTACATTCGAAGATGAAAGCTGCAAAAACTGTTGCCAATCAAGGCAGGACATCAGTGTTGAATAAGCCTAAGAAGAATGAAACTGTCAGAGGCGTGATGACATACGAGGAGAAGCAGAAATTGAGTATACACCTGCAGAGTTTGCCTTCAGAGAAACTAGAATCAGTTGTCCAGATTATTAGGAAGAGGAATCCTGGGCTTTTCCAACAAGAAGATGAGATTGAAGTGGATATTGATAGTTTTGATAATGAAACACTTTGGGAACTTCATGGTTATGTAACCAATTACCAGAAGAGTATGGGCAAGAATGAGAGAGAAGCTGAAGTTGCTCTTCAAGGGAGAGAAGAAGCTGGCCATAAAATGCTTGGGACTGTAAGACCATAATTCTTATTAGCTCCAATCTCTAGCTGAATTTCCTTCATGAAAGTCAGGCTGACCAATACATTATCCTTCTCTCTGTCTGTGTAGAATATGACATCTGCTACTGCAGAGGCACCAAAAGAACTTGGATCGGGTAATAATCATCTTGAATTCCTTAGGATTTGTGTTGCCCACATTCAGGCTCTTTTGCTGGATCTTTATGGCATTCTAATTGTTATGCACTGATTTCTAATCCTGTTGGTTTGAAGCAGTACAAATGACTGTTTCTGCATCTTCTCCTGTTAAAGATCATAGGCAGGGCCATAGTATGAGCAGATCAAGTAGTTCAAGCAGTTCTGGCAGTGATTCCAGATCCTCTTCAAGTGGTAATTGAAACTCAACTAATGTACCTTGAGCATGTATAATTTTCTGGCAATGATGGTGCCAATTAAGACATTAAATGGATTTATTAATTCATTCCAATACCTTATGTGCAGGCTCTGATAGTGATTCAGGATCTGGGTCAGATGCAGCTCAATGACATAGGAGTTAGTAGATTCAAGGTAGGGGCGTCATCCTTGGTTAGAATCTAACCATCTCTTGTTTCTCTATCATCCATGGTAATACAAAAATTGCCATTCAACGTTTACAATATTGGACATTTACCTGTCAAAGTGATCATTATTGAAGCTTTAACCACTCTTTAATTCTCTCTTTCTTTTTTCTTGAACCATATATATGGTTTTAAGGTTATGGCAGTATGCTATGGAATTTTGTGATATCTGTGATTTCAGTAGTTGAATGATACTGTGAGTGCATAATAGCTCAATGGAAGCTAAGTTTGGTTTAGATGCTGGTGGTTGGGCGATTTATGACATGCCATTTGTTCTGGAAAAGTACTTACTCATATAGTGTAGGGCTGCAATGGCTATGCTTTTGGTAACCAGAGGTTACTAAGGTTCAAAGTGTTGAAAACGTTGCCTATAATCATTATTCAATGTCTTTGAAGTGCCAAAAGATAATTTTAGAAGCTGGCTGACTTGCATTGCTCAAGGCATCAGATTAATGATGAAGCCTTTTTTTTCCTTTTTTTTTTTTTTTGTATGAGTGTGGTATTTTTTCCAATCATGTCTTGTAAACTGTTCCGTGTAGCCTATGAATCTTCTGGAGTAACCACATTTTCCACTTTTCAGTGGCCATACATAATCAAATGCTTTCTTTTATGTTTTCCAGAGTTCCCTTTTTAAGTGTTTCTGTAGGATTTCATCTCAGATCATTCACCATTTTTTGGTGATATTTCCGACATTGCTCCTGATTGTTATTCATTATGAGATAGATTTGTGGCTTTTGGATACTAATGATGTCTTTGATCATTTATTTTATCCTTCTAGGGGCGTCTATTGTTGGAATAATGATTTTTTGAAACTAACAATTGCATGTTATTTATTTATTAAAGGGTTTAGGTGTGCTTTCACATACTATATTGTAGTACAAGTTCACTTCTTGCTAACACTGAATGCGTACAGTGAATTTTGTTGCAAATTCCTGTGTGATTGTGACATGGTTTAATTCTTGTTAGGTATGCAAATTTTGCCTCCTAAAATTGCTACCTACAGTTTTATAACTGAACTCTGATTTTTTTTCTTGTGGAAATTATTTTCTAAATCAACTCTGCAACTTACCAATCATCAGAGAAAAAGTTCTGAAAATAAAAATAAACATAAAATGTTTGGAAGTGTACTCTGGCTTATCGATTTATAGCACTGCCTTTTGGTTGAGCTGCTTTGGATGGAAGTACTCTGTTGCATTCTGCTGAGTGTGTGTGTGTGTTCACGAGTGTACTTCTGTTGGAGTATAGAAACTAGTGAGTTTGAACGTTTTTAGATGGAGCTGGCAACCTAGATTGAAATACTATAGCAAGCTACTGAGAAAATACATGATTTCAGAAAGGATTAGGGTAGCTACTTTTAGCAATCCTGTGCTCTGGTTGTTGTGGTGGAGTGGCCTCCTAGAACTGTTTACTGGATAATTTAGAATGGCGTCTTTTTTTTCTTCCTTCTTTTCCTTCCCTTTTTGTTTTGCAAGGTTGTTTTGTGTTTCCCTGTATGAATTCCTAGGAACGGCATTTTTGCTCGAACTGCACTAATTGCATGGTGGCCGGAGGGCCAAGATTGCGCAGGAACATTATTGTACAACTATAACTTTTGACACCTATGGAACATGCTTGGATTGATATAGTACTTATTTTTGCTGCAGCTGATCCGCAGATTTAAGTTGGTCTGTATGCTCCTTTGGAACATACCTGACAATTCTTGGGATGCTGATTTTGCCTGGGAGAATCCAAGTTTCACCTTCGGTTGATTCTATATGAAGTGAAATGTCTTTATCTTCGCAGTAAAACGCTCAATGCTGGGGGTCTTACCGTACTTTTGTAGGCGTGTGATCATTCAGGGCGAAAAACATATCCTCTATGACAGCATGATTTTTACTTGTAATGGAATGGTCTGGTGAAATTGAAGTAAAAAAAGGGTCGGAAGCACTAGTTTCTTAGTCTTGTAGTGATTGCCAAATGTTATTTTCTTGACAATGGCCACGATTACTCTCCAACATTAATAAATTTGGAACAAATCAAAAATACCCAGCGTGGAGAAAGGGTGGTGGAGATCTATCCAAACCGCCGTCAATTTGGGCATATACCCTGATTTATAAGAATATCATCTTCCATGGGACGTTAACAATGGCCATACGCATTTAACACAAACTAAAAAAATCTTATTCTCTCCCGGGTACCAAACACCTCCTATAAAAGTCACAGGGTATTATTGATAAAAATTAAATTTATGAGCCTCTTCTACCCGAAAAAGCTAAAGCCGGTGCTGCCGGCAGCTGCAAAGACAACACTGAAAAAATGCAAAGTTCGCATGTGTTTGACTCAAGCAAATAACCGCCGGCCAAAAATCAGTACTAAAATTACTGGGTGGCAAACTTGATTCCCTTCTCAATAGATGATTTGAGCTCAGGCTTCAACTTTTCTAAACCTTCCTTCTCAAAGTCAGAGAGAGGACCTAACCCTAGAACTTCCTCCACGCCATTCTTTCCAAGCCTCACCTGCAAATACAAAAGGATTCACAGGCTTACTATCTCACAACAACCCTGGCAAGCATACAAAATTCAAAATACAAAACTTCCATCACAAAAATGCAAGAGTACAACAAAGGCACTAGAAGAACACCAAATGCCAGAGTGCTGCATCTGCAAAAGGTGCAGAGCATCTTGTATCCTTTACAATGTAACGCACCCTTTGTCATCAGATATACAAAGGACCTGCTAAAAACAATAGATCTAACAAGTTCACTTTTCTTTTTCATTTGGCAGAGAGTGATAGCTTTGTCATAAAATTAGTGTAACTGAGATGAGGATGCTATGATCAGCACATCGAGACTATGACCAAATTAATAAGTGCATCTGCAGAGAGGTGATGAAATTATGGAAAGGTCATAAAAATGGTTCAATCATGTTCAACATGAAGCGAGAAGACATACATGGATGCACTAGTGAGGAATAGTGATCAGATTGAAGTACTGGAGGTGAAGGGGAAGACAAACCAAAATGACATGAATTAAACCAGTATCTTTTAGCATGACAACATCATTTAGAAGCTCAACCCAACATAACATTGACAGGATAAGACAGAACCGAGTAGCTAACCACAACTCAGGTATTTCATTCTTGGGGCTTAAAAGAATAAAATTCAATTAAGATCCTTTTTCTTTTCCAACCAAGTAAACAGGACAGCTCAGAGGAGACTCCTAAACATACAAATCTGTAATTTGAACTAATATATTGTGAAAATAGCATGAATCAGCTAGGGATGGTACTCTAAACTTGTAAACAATATGCAATTAAGTAAATTATTAGAATGAATCCCAATCAAAGAGATATTTTCGATCGACATAATAAAACAAAGAGCTTTTATGTTCAATCAAGGAAAGTTGATAAAATTACCCTGGATGCGAAGAAAGGTAGTTCAGTGACAGTTGATTGCACAAATGAACATTCAATCACATCTGGAACACCATTGAGCCCCTTCAAGCAAGCATCAGCAAAAATGGCTCCTGCATAGCTGCAAATGGCCAATCAAATTAGTTAAAAGAAACAGTTTTTCTTTTATAACTAAGCTGGCTCAATGACATGAAGAGACTTGTAAAAGGGTAAAGAATGAGTTACACATTGTTTTTCTAACCATGATTTATACGGGAAGGGAAAAAAAATTAAAGCTGACAGGTAAAAATAATCCTCCATAAAAATCAATAACACAAGAAATTTATTTCCTAGTCAACATAGCATGAAAACTTTTGTAGGCACCAGACTTTCATAATGAAAAGCAAATATAGTGTGCCCATAGACAAGGATCCAAATTATATTCATGATTATAAATATGTTCAGGACATAAACTTACGCCATTGACAAAGTTGCAGAGCCCTTTCCAGCCTTTGCTTCCACAACTTCTGTCCCACCATCTTGAGTTCTCTTTGTAAGAGCAGTAATCACTTCATCTGATAAATTGGCTTTTGGTGTGGCCTATAAAATAAATCAAATAAGTAAAACAGAATTAGAAAGGTTGATCTCGAACAATCAGACAAGAATTTGCATACAAACAATATTAGCATTCGCCAGATACAGAGTATTTAGGAGAGAACAGGGGGAAGGGAGTGAATAAATACTTGTGAAAATAGTGGGAGAATGGTTATGCCTGCATGACCACCAACAACTGGTACATTAACCTCTGTGAACCAAAGCAAAACACCAAAGGCAGTATGAGAAATCCACACGTGAGGTATTCAAAATGTTCAAATAACTCCCCTATGCTCATAAGATATTATTGAGTCAAAAAGTTCTAAAACACAAAACTGCACAGTAAAAGACCAGAGAAACTTGCTAATATAAGAATTCCATCTACTGAAGCTAAGCTCTTCTTTTTCACCAAAACAAAAGGTTTAGTAGGTTAAATCACTATAAACTTTGCTTTCAACTTGGCTTTCTGTAGGGAAACATAGGTGGAGAAAAAATAAGGACAAGTTTCTTGTAAATGAGTAACTGGACAAACCTGCAACTGGCACCATGGCCTTTCCAGCATAGAAAGTTTTGGCCCTAACAACATCAAGGGTAGTCACACCAAACAACCTTTTCGGGTCATAGGTTCCTGCTTTCTTAAAAACCTCAGCGGCAATAGGAACTGTTGAGTTCACTGGGTTGCTGATCATATTAACAAGTGCCTAATACAACAAATTCAAACACAAGATTTGTAAGCTAACATGAAATCAAAACAAAACCATAAAGAAAAATAACCCTGAATGCATGTTTGATTGACTTTGAAAATACAAATGACTCTATTGGGCTCCAAATACAACTGCTGCAGGAGCTATATAAACCAAATTATAGCAGAGTTAAGAACTAACCATTAAAGTTAACTCAGACATACAAACATGAATTAATAGAACTGTTTACAGAAAAGAAGCTTGTTACTCACATTAGGGCAGTGCTTAGCAATTGCTTCACAGAGACCCTTTACAATCCCAGCATTGATGTTGAAGAGATCATCACGGGTCATTCCAGGTTTCCTTGGCACACCAGCTGGAATGATTACAACATCTGCTCCCTCCAAGGCTTTCCCCAATTCAGCATCACTTGCATACCCAACAACCTAAACACAAATAAACAAGCAAGCGAACAAACACCTAAAGTTAATGACAAGTTAATCTTTAAACCGAGTAGTAGTAGTAGTAGTAGTGGTAGTGGGGTGGTAGTAATCAAAGCAGAAACATTTAGTGCAATTAAATCAACAACAGCATTATAAAACGGATGGATTCAGTTCCAGAGAGACCAAAAACAAAAAGGAATTAACAGGACGAATCAAATATGGATCTGTTTAATTTACATATTGATATAATAAAATATACTAAAAAAGCAAGCATCTGCACAAAAAGAGGAAAATAAAAGTGAAAGCATGTATCTTTTATATAGGTAGGGGATATAAACCTCAGATCTGGTGTTGATGTGGCTGACATCGGCAGCGACACCGGGAGTGTTAGCGATATCGTAGAGAGCGAGGTTGGAGACGAGAGGATTGAGTTTCATGAGAAGAGAGAGTGACTGACCGATTCCTCCGGCAGCACCGAGGACGGCGACCTTGCGTTCGGGGACGGCCTCAGAGGCGTAGCCACGGCGGAGGACGTGGGAAGATGGGGAGGTGGTTAGGGATTTGATGGACCTCAACATTGAATTCCTCATTTTTTTTAAGTTTTCGAGAGAGAGGAAATGGAGATGGAGGAACGATCGAGGGTTTTGGGGTTTGGAGGAGGAAATGCGAGTTAGTTTTGATGGTAACCTCTAAGTCGAGGGTGAGAGGGATCTTAAGGCAGTGTTTTGAATTTATTTTTTGAATTAAATTTAAAAAAAAAACTTTAAAAAATAAATTATACAACAGTAACAAACACCTTTTAAAACTCTTTATTTATTCCACCAACCCATTTATTTAATACATTTATTTCTTTAGTTTAGTTTAGTTTGATTTAATTAAAAATCATAAAATATCTCTTTAACCCTTACGTGTGGTGAGTAATTTATGTGGGTATTTTTCTAATAATAAAAAAAAAAAAAAAAAGTGTGCCAAAAGAATATTCTTCTATTCTACACCACAAATAATAAAACTTTCTTCTTTTTTAAAAGTTTTCCGTTGCAGAATTGGTCCCTTGTGATATTCCGTCTAATTACACAAAAGTCAC
>Ga0307507_10013075_pt1 | contig 10141 bp, 6 predicted proteins | sample 7_EM_MG_FD_207223 | JGI IMG/M metagenome (GOLD analysis project Ga0307507, IMG submission 207223) | Populus trichocarpa ectomycorrhiza microbial communities from riparian zone in the Pacific Northwest, United States - 7_EM | ecosystem: Host-associated > Plants > Roots > Unclassified | place... | reverse complement strand
GTTAAGGATGTTAGCTATAGACCTCCAGGAACTAAGCTTAATCTTTTAAATAAAGTTACCTTTTCACTTCCAGAGAAAACGTAATTAATTTTTTTTAATCAATCAATCAATTAACTGTTCTGATTCTGTTTATGCATTTTTGTTGCTTTTAATTTTTGATCGTCTAGTAATTTCTTAATAAACGAAGTGATATTATGGGTTGCCATCATCTTTATATTAAAAAATATAGGAAGGCAGGAAGAAAATGCTATGTGGTTTCTATATATTGCTTTAGGTTTATTATAAAGAGTTGAACTTCGATGAAGAATGTTGTTTTGCTACAAGCTAGCTACTTTGTGGCTGACACTATTGTTGCTGAACTTACATTTTGGTGGCCCAGGCGAAAGCGTATTTGATTAAGGGAGGTCTTGCTTTGAATCTGCAAAGAGCTGTAAATTGGGTACTATTTTTAAAAAGAAAAAGAAAAAAAAGGGGGAGAAAATTAAGCATGTTTTATCTTTTTCTTTTTTCGGTCGTTTTTATATTACATTTCATTGCCGTACTTATAATTTAACTGATAACTATAGGTTGGATTGAATGGGATCTCGTTGTGTAAAGATCCTTACTCTCTAAGTGGTGAATATAAACGTCGGCTTGCCTTGGCTATTCAACTGGTAATAACCTTTATGTTAGTCTACACTTCTTGAGATGCTCCATTCTAAAGTTACAGATTAGGTACTTGTATAACCTTTATACTTGTAGCATGCTTCGAGTGATGAGTGTTATCGATTTAATATTCAGTTTAAAGTCCCTGATATGCTGGTTTTGGATGAGCCTCTTGTTGGCCTAGCTGTGAGTCATACTCAGTACTTTTTAGTTCCTAGACCATTCCTTGTCTTCCCTCTTGTTTAGACCCCCAGCTGATGATTACTATGATTTTTTTGAAGTTAATCAATAATTAAGAACCCCTAATCCCTGTAGTGCCGTGCAGTGTCCTCCAACTTTTTAAATGCATGAATACTTTTAGAGATAAAGAGTCAAGGGAGGCCCGCTCTGGGCTTGTTGCCTTGACATCGGCTAATTGATGATGAGTTATGGATTTGAATGTTCTCTTATTTCCTTTCTTATCATCAGTAATACCAAACTATACATCAGGGGTTCCCCTCACCATTCCTCTCCTTTTCAATAATTTGGACCTTTGGCCTCCCCCCTGAAAGCAAGACTGGTTAGGGTACTCCAACTGTTTTCATTTAGATCATTTAACTTCAAATTCGATTCCAGCTCATTTGCACTCAAAATTCTAAAATTCAATGCTTAGCCTCATGTTTATCAGTTATTAAAAACATTTCTTGATATTTGAAGTGATGAGTGTTTCACACTCGAGTAAGTCCATGGTAAGCTTTCAGTACATCCTCCTAGCTTCTCCATTTGTTAATTCTTTTCTGCTGCAGTGAGTTTGTTTTAATTATTATTAATGATGCTTTGGAGATCAGATTGGAAGGCAAGGGCAGATGTCATAAAGCTTTTGAAGTGCTTGGAGAAAAAATTGACCATCCTTGTTGTCAGTCATGATCTCAAGTAAGTTTGTTTATAGTTGTCTTGATTTTTTCCTTTTGGATCTTTTCTTCTGAATTGCCCTCCTTTATCTGCTGTTTTTCTTTTTGGTACGGTTTGTACTAATGCCATTTATGTGCCATCATATTTTAGCTGTTCAAATAACTGTATTTTAAGTTCCTGTTTTCATAAATAAGTAATCTTCTTAGAAGCATATGAATGTTATTGTAGAAGTTGCATGGGTTACAATAACTGTATTTTTAGTTCCTGTTGTTCATAAACAAAGACATCGGTAATCTCATTAGAAGACTTAGAGGACTCAACCAAGCAAGCTCTTCTTATTGCTCTGTAGTTAAGCTTGATTTCCCAAATCCAATATTAATTTAATTTACAGGTTCTGCAAACTAGTTTATTGAACCTTCACCTATCTTAGGATGCACAATGTGTATTCTCTTATATTGTTTCTCTTTTCACTATATGTATATGGTGCTACTCTTACTTATAGAGCTTCGGGTTTCTCTTCCAGAGAATTAGCTACTATAGTTGATCATCCCTGGAGGATGGAAATGGGTGGATTTCTGATGGAAGAGCTCCTTTCAGTGTAACCTTAGAGTGGACTATTGCCTACTTGCTATGAGGTTTGACCTAGTGGGTTCTAGTTCTGTACTTTTATGCCAAAAGCTGGAATTGCTTACAAATTATATCAGGAACATGTCTTGCCACTAAAATCCAAATCCTTGATAGTGATTTCTTTTTTTTAGAGAATCGGATCCTTGATAGTACTTATTGCTTACTAATTGGCACAGTTACCAGACATGTAGTCAACCTCCAGCCAGTGTTCTTAAAGTGTTAGGTGCACTTAGGCACAAAGGGTTCTTGGAGCCTAGGTGCAAGGCACGAGCGCTCATCTAGGCAAAATAAGGTGCATACTTACTATAATATGTATATACATTTAATAGCATATAGAAAATTGTTATTTTTTTTGAAAAAATAAGAAAAATATTAATACATCTGGTGTTTGTTTCTAATCTTGATAATAGATTAATTAGAAAATGAATTAACTTTTAAACTTTGATTCTATAAGAATAGAAGAGAGAGAGAGAGAGAGCAATATTCTTTTTTCCTTCTTAGCATCAATTATGTCAATATAATATGACCGTCATGAACTAAGAGAGAGTGAGTGATTTGACCGAATAGTAAAAGAAAGTGATAAAAACAATAGTATAATAATTTGAAAGAACAAAAAATTATTTGTATAAAAGTCACATTCTTTTGGCCAAATAAACCATAGCTCTCCTTATTGTCCTTTGTGTTTCTTTCATAATTAGTTTAGCTTTTTTAATGAATAAATTTCACATAAAATAGTTTGTGGATTGTCACGTGTACAATCAGTGAAAGTTTGCCCTGCAAGTAAATAAGTAGAAGTCACATGGGTAGTAAAACAGTTTTTAATAATTCAAACTACACAAGCTAGAAAACTAACAGACAAGAACTCTAATTAGGCATGCTTTTTTGTGCTTCTTTGTAAGTCCCTAGGCGTGCACTTCTCTCGCCTAATGTGTGCTTGATTAAAATTGCTTGGCTTTGGCCCTTAAAATCCCTTCCTGTCACAGCTTAGTGCCTTGCGCTTTAGGTGTGCCTTAGGTGCTGCTAACACTACTTCCAACAGTTTGGAATTTGATGCACCCATTTCAAACCATCTGCTCGCTGTCCTATTTGATTCTAACTAGATAGTTTAATGATTTTTCTTAGATGAATTTTGGTAGGTGAATTATGGGAACTTAGATGTTACGTTTCCAGCACAAATTTGAGGTGCTTGGCACCATAAAAATTAAACGGGAAAGGGGTGATTTGAGGAGCCTTTTAATGTAAATAGGGTGCATGGCCTTGGTTTTACTAATACACTACCAGCTCACTTTATGTAAAAAAAAGGGACTAATTGCAAGTTTGCTCCAAACTTTGATTTCAATTTACTCCCTTAGCAAACATTAAAGTACATTTCAATGCTACCATTCCATAGACTATCACATATGTTTAACATAGTGCATAGGAGGGTGACATTGTAGTTATTGTAGTGGTTTGAGGGGAGCATCGTCATTTACTATCATTTGGAGTATAAGAGAGCACAACTGGCCATAATGGCGAGTCGCTTAGAATATCATTACCAGCGTTGACTGCCTAATGAAATTATAGGTCCAAGTAAGTAGGTGGTGGTACTTAAGTGAGAGTTGTAAAACTTAGCAAATGAGGGCTTTTGTTTTAGTTTCAGCTATCTATCTCCTTTCCCCTTTCTATCCTTTTAGTTAACAATTCTGACTTGGTAGTACAAGTTTTGTTCTCTTTTATCAGCCTGATTTTTTTGTTTCAGTTATAAATCACCAAGACTTTGAAACCTTTGGCTATATCAATAACTTCCTTTTTTCCTTCTTTGCAGCTGAATCTTAATTTGGGATCAAATGCCCAACACTAGCTCCTTCCATAATACTCCTATGTTTCTCATGTTCGAAGAAACTAGTTTTTATGAATATTTACTTGTTTGTGAAGTGAAAAATAATTAAATAATTGCAATGGAACATGCAAACATATCAATCATGTTTACTAATTAAGATGATTACATGACATTCAGTGCTCACAACTTTATTATTATACAGACAGATGAGATGGATACCTTTTACTGTTTCCATCTCCTTGGGTTCATGGTCACTTAAATCACTCACAAATACTTAGAAACTTAGATGATGCAATCAAACAACACATTGTAAGTGTGCTTGAGCTCCTCTGCTACAGCTCCAGCACCAAATCTACATTACCAATATTAGAAAAGGGTTAGATGTGTGCATCAATATGCTTAATCATTTTAATAATTCACCTTGATGGTCACAATGAGGTCAAAATAGCTCTTCAAGCGAGAAAAAAAATACTATCAATGTGGCAGTGTACATGGAAAATACGCTATTGAATGTTTGACTTCCCATATTAAGATATTCTTAATATGATTCTGTTTATAATAGTATGACTTTTTCATAATTGTTGCTTTTAGCATATCTTGATCCCATTAATGCAGTTGTGTTTCTGAAACCTCTTTTTTGCTTGTAAATTGGTGTTTTTTCGTGCATGTGCATATAAGGAATTACAAATGTCAGACATTTTATTCATCTATGCATATTGTAACAAATGATTGATGGTGCCATGGTCAGCAATCTATACTTGAAGTAAACCAAAATCAAAATGTTCTATGTTTTTGAAAGGTCAAGATGTGTTAGTACTTACAGTCCGCATCTGTTTTAATCCAGTATTCCCCATTTGCACTTGAATTACTGCAAATATGATCATGTTGGGGCAGTTTCAAGCTGTTCTTATGGCATTGGACCCCTTCCCTTGACTTGTATCCAGGAAGAAACTTTCTTTTCTCTTTAACCTGGTTCGTCAATTCTGCATTATAGCCACCATCATTCAGAGTATTCATTGTCTTGTCTTTATGGGACTTCGTAAACTCTCTTTCAGCTAATGGGTTTTCAGGATGAACTTTTCTATGGAACACTTTTAGGACCTGCATGCCAAAAACTGAGAAAAATTAAGATTTCAGTGGAAGTTCTATCACTGAACCTATTTAGAGTGGTATTGTTAGGTTCCTACTCCTCTGGAGTTCCATATGATGCTTTGTGACCAATATTTTTGATATTGACCAGTATTGTCTAATGGAAACCTTTCTGGAAAATATAGTGGTTGGTCATCAATATGGCTTAGCTTGATCTAAAAACTTGAGGTACGTAGGTATAATCGAAGTCTTTTGACAAGAATCCAAGTTTGAGTCATAAGGGGTGATCTTGTCGGATGCTAGGTTATCGGATGGTGTGGAATGAAGTTCAAAAACACTTACAATATGGCTAGTTTATACTGTAAGTTCTATCCAAGTTATAAGATGATATTTCCTACAGATCTGTTTTGTTAACAGGAAAAGAATAAGGTGTTTGCAACTTAAGATTTTTGTGATTGGCTACTGTTATCCCAAATGTCATGGTAGTACACTTTAAAATGAAATTAGTATTCAACTTATTTGGCCAGAGGTAATTGTAATGCAGTGATATGGATTGTGTGTTTATGGATAGAATCATCAGTCTTTTCCCTAATCATTTCTTATAGAAAATAGTGGAGGAAGACACACCTTATTAAGTGTTTTCTTGGTAGAAACAGAATTTGAGGCTTCGTCACTAGTAGAAGGGGTAGGATTTCCTGACGTAGTGCAAAACATTCCGAGTATCTTCTTGATGAGGTATTTGGCAGATTTATGTGCTTTCTTGGCTTGCATCTCCCCTTTCACTTCTTTTTCCGAAGGAATTTCATCTGTAACTTTTGTCATACGAAACATCTCTCCAAGTGATACCTTTTCCTTCTTTACTCCAACTCTTGTTTCTGGCAGTTCAACTGATGACCCAAATAGATATCCTTGGAGTGGACATGCCACTGTCTTTCCATAATCTTCAGCATCAGTTGCTTCCATTTGCATGCCACTGAGTGTAATAGTGCTAACATAACTGCTCCTTGCTAACGATTCATTGCAACCTTCTTCTTCAGCTTCAGCCTCTAGAAACTTTTCTAACTCATTGTTCATGATCTTCAATTCATTTTCTGTCACCTCTATGTTTTCCTCTGTTATGCTCTCCGAAGACATGGGAAATGTTGGTGTTGCAGGCTCACTGGTAATTGGTTCTGAGCCAAGGGTTCCAATAGTGAGAAAGCCATGAAAAAGATCAGAGCTGATGATAGATGTTTCATCTCCATTATTCTCATCCACTCCTTCATTTTCAGAGAAAGTATTCTCACATTCCTCATTTGGCTGTTTTAAGAGCCCGGGTCCATATCTGGAGTTAAAACTTGGCCCAGTGTAGGAAACATGGTCATCAATGGGTGACTGTGCGGAAAGGCAAGTACAATAGCTCCCTGAAACATGGAAAAAGAAAAAGGATACTTTATGTGAGTTTTTAAGCAGGGCATATTACTTATCCCTTTTATCACATTTTGCATGGGCCAACTAGTGACTGAACAATCTTCAGATTTGTGAGGATAGTGGTTTGAAGGGTCATTGGTTTATGTAACAACCTAGCAATACTACTTGTTATTTGTATCACGAAGTGGCTGCAATATTTATGCCAATATGCCCACTTTGAACCTTATCCCTTGGGAGAGAGATCCATTTGCCGAGTGGCCATAAAAGGCCTTGGCCAGTGGTGGAAAATCTAAGAGGTGGGATGTCCGGAAATACCTGCACTGAGGCTCCACCCTTTTCTTTTTCCATGAGCACCCTAGATGATTGACGGTTGTGTCTAGCTTTATTGCAGACAGAGATCAGCCGTTCCTGAGACCTAAGAAGATTGGTGGTCTCATCCATTGGTGAAAAATCTTCTAAGTTGAGATGTTTCTGACATGATTGACCATCTTTGTGAGACCATCAATCTTTGGGTTGGACCACTGTTTTTTATCATTTTCTTGAAGTGAGAATCAGCTACTAAGATTGGTGCTAGACGCTGAGTGTGGTAGATTAAATTACTTTTGTGAGTTTGGCCTATTTATGTGATCATATCCTATGTCTGATGCACACCTAATGGTCTTTTTAGAAGAAAATGAACAAGGGTTGTTTGAATACCTGTCAAAAAATCCTTGAATGGTTCGACATTAGATTTTTTGGATCGGTGGTGCATCCAATCTAGTACCTGCAACAATGAAATGCAAAGATAGAGTTGAAATCATTAATACGTGTGCTATTCAAAATTCAGGAAGTGTGCACATACCCTCATCTTGAACTTCTTCTGTGGGATTCAATGTTAGTTTTGCTTCAATTGTCACAGGGGGGCAAGATGTAGGAATATATTTAGATATGCAAGGGGAACAAAGCATTAAAGAAGAGATTTGGATTAGCAAAAAGAAAGGGATGGGGATCTTTTGAACATGGTTGTTTAATTAGTTGGAAGTAGTGGGTGCTAGGAGGTTCTGATGGATGCGGATAGAGAGAAACATTTAGATAGATACAAGGTTTTGGTTGGCTGTTCTTTGTCAAGATCAAATCAAGCAAAAGAATCAGGGAGAGTTGGGAGACCTGCAAGTTGGGGGGTGCAACATTTGCTATGCATGCTTGATGGGGTTGTACGGGTAAATGAATGCATGGACATAAGACATTGATGGAAACATTTTATATAGTTCTTTCAAATGCATGCATTATGTATATTATGCAAAAAATAATAGTGCATCATTTGCTAAAGGACACTTACAGCGAGTACACACTAACATAATCAAATCCCATTACATACTAATATTTCATTTCATGTTATTGCATGTTTGCATTTATTTTTCAAGGTGCTCGGCCTAAAGGATGGTGGCATTTCTAGCAGGACCAACGAAAACTATTGTGAGTGGAAATCATTATAAATATATACTTGCCATGGACCCCAAAGGGACTCTGAATTATTTAAGCTTTTTGGCTAGTCATTGCTTCTGGTAAGATACTTCTTAACTGAAATATACTCATCTAGCAGACCAGTTCTACTGTGGTTGACATACGAAATATCTTTTCCGGGAGTGAAAAGTTTATGCCGGGCCATTCATGCTTAATATTGCGGTAGTTTTGCTTTTATATGCTTTTTAAAAAAAAAATTTGTTTTTTTTTTATAATTTTAAAGTGTTGATGTAAAAAATAAAAAAAAAATTGAAAAAAAATTATTTTAATATATATTTTTTAAAAAAACATTTTTAAAAATATTTAGTGCTACAATTTTAAACACCCATTAAATCTTGAGAACCAGCTTTTTTCTATTCATTTATGCTCTATGGAGGCTACCATTACCATTGTTATCGATATCAACGTTGTCATTATCGCTTGTTTAGGAGTGTGGTTGTGATTGTTTTTTAAAGTGTTTTTTACTTAGAAAAGTATGTCAATAATATTTTTTTTATTTTTTAAAAATTATTTTTAAAATCTGTATATTTAAATAATTTGAAAATATTAGAAATGTATTAATTTAAAATAAAAAAAAAATTAATTTTTTTTTTAAAACGCAGTTCCAAACGTCCACTGTATATCCTTCTCTGCAACACTCACTCCTCCTTTTGTAAATTTAAGATTCTAGCTATACGGCAATCCTACTGTGGTTCCCTTGATGTGATATATTTTTTCTGACTAAAAGTCATGGATGCGCAGTTTCTGTAAAAGGAGACCCAGGACAGGAGCAGTTCTTACCTTCTTATCTAATGGCATTCCATTTTTTACTCTGACCTTCTCTTTCCACAAATTGGGAGTTTTCTTTGCCGTTCCATACCGGTTTGTCACTGTAGTTGAACTGGAACCGCCAGCATGATTCGGGCATGATTTCAATACTCTCAGTGATTGGCATTTGGCTTCTCAAATGCCTCGATTGCACACCGTTAAATGAGAAGATGCCCATCTAGTCAGGGTTGGTGGCGTCAATTTGTTAGCGTGTCCCACAATCATAAAAGCGAGGAAGCTGTTGTAAGCTTGCTGACAAATGCCACGCAACAGTCTTCAATCCTGGATGCCCTAATTCCATCAGTGGATTTGACAGTGAAAGATGTTGACGAGAGTGAAAAAAGTGTAAACAAAATGCACTGTTTTTCTTACAATATGTCTAAATTTTTCATTTGTTTCTGTTGATTATAATAGTTGCAATTCTAACATAAGAAGCCCGGCACGGTGACAAATGCTATAAATTTAGATCGATGTTGTTCCTAATGGAGCGTCACGATCAATAACGATCATGACACATGATATGTCGGTGTTGTCTACTATTTTTGCCCGTTTGATGCACACGCATGATCAAAACTATACCCTAGATTTCTCTGTTTGGTTTATTAAAAAATAATATAAAATATATTTTAGATTTTATCTAACAGTTTAAACTTTTAGGTTAAGATGGTTTCTTGATATGGTATCAGAGTTTTAATGACCAAGCGGTCACGAGTTCGAATCTCACTATCATCATTTATTTGATAAAAATTAAGCACAAAGTAACGTGGATCTGTGCAAATTATATCTTGGACTTTACCTAACAGCTTAAGCTTTAGGTTAAAATGGTTCCTTGATGTTGCTAACAAAGTATATTTTGTCACATCTTTGTGAATCGACCAACCTCACTTTAAGGGAATAGTTCTATTTATGGAGTGTTTTCAACTTGTTTTTATTAAAATTTAATTTTTTAGTGTTTTTATATTATTATGTCAAAATTGAAATTTTTTTAAAAAAAATTGTAGTATTTTTAAATGAATTATTTTGAAAAGTAATAACTATTGTATTTTTAAATATATTATATATTTTATTAGAACACGTGCGTAACTAGGTAGTGGCATGATATTTTGATAACGTTAACAAAATTCATGGTGGTCGGGTGCTATGGGATATCTAATGCACAAAGGAAAGGATATATATAAAGGCAGCCGCGTATTTGTATATAAAAACTGCATTATTGCAAATTAACCATCCATCAAAACATATAATAATCAAAGGCGAGATATGCTTTGCCCATTTACATAAATAAAAAAAAGGGGGGGGGGGGGGGGGGGGGGGGGATGGGGGGGGGGGTGGGGGGGGGGGGGAATAATA
>Ga0307507_10013074_pt1 | contig 10144 bp, 5 predicted proteins | sample 7_EM_MG_FD_207223 | JGI IMG/M metagenome (GOLD analysis project Ga0307507, IMG submission 207223) | Populus trichocarpa ectomycorrhiza microbial communities from riparian zone in the Pacific Northwest, United States - 7_EM | ecosystem: Host-associated > Plants > Roots > Unclassified | place... | reverse complement strand
GGGTTTGCCCGGGTCACCCGGGTTCCGGGTCGCCCGGGTTTGGCCGGGCTGTTGCCACAGCCGGTCTTTTATTAAACCCGGACCGGTCCAGCCACCGGGTCGACCGGGTTCCGGGTCGACCCGCCGGGCCGGGCCGGGTTTAATAACTATGCCTAGGAGTTAAGATTTAAGATAATGATTATTTACAACCTTACATCATAAAGTACTCCTTCCCTAATAATTAGCTTCAGTGATTTGTACAACAAAATTGTGAGAAGGCAATAGCTAGGGTAATGTACATGATCTTTTTCAAACAAACTTGTATACTATAATTACAAGACCTTTACACATCCAATAATATTGTTATACACGGAATCCTTCACAACGTAGGAACCTCACATCAGATCGATGTTGTGATAGTAGAATAAGTCAAACCATAAAAACAATAGTAGGTTAACTGTTTACGTGTGATAGGGTGGTTAGCACTTTATTCTCTCATCCCAGCCACCTGGGTTCGACTCTCTATATGCCCTTCATTTGCAATTTTAATTATTATTTTTTTGGACAAAGAAAGATTGATGCAATGCGCAGCAAGTGTGCTGGTCAGCCCTGATTTCTCTAACATTTATTTTTGGTATAATCTTTCTAATTATAAACATGAACAATCAAATAGTATTGGAACTGCCTATAATCTTAGAATTTTATAATTTTTATATTCAAATAATTATTATTTCTTTTTTTAAAAAAAAAGTACACCTCAATCCATAACAAGTTCTCTGAGATAATAAATTCTAAATGAATTTGATGAAGAAAATTGTGTTTTTCTTCTATCTCTCTATTATTTTCATGAATGTTTTAAATGAAATAAGATGTATAATTATAGGGTAAAGAGATGATCAATTTTATAGATAGACTCCTTATATATCACATATTTATCAAGTGTGCAATTATTAAATAAAAAACAAGTTCTCAAATTGCCCAATACGATTTTAACATTAATAACTATTTAAAAGCTTATTATCTCATTCATATGAAAAAATTAAGAAAAAGTGACAAATTTTTTTTAACATAGTTAATAATAACTTGTTTCCTATAATTCAGGAAAAAAATTAATTACACTTTATAATTTAAGAAATTATTAGTTATTCTATATATGTTTATATTAATTGAAAACTTAATTCGTTTTATCTATTTCACATTAATTTTTATTTTATTTTAATTTTTTAAATAATAAATAAATAGGGTTAAAAGTTTGACAAGAAAAAAAAACAATTTTTGAAAACAAAATATTATTAATCACAATTGGTGGTGATGTGAACATCATAATTACATGATCATGCAACCCATAATAAAATTGACAACGAATCCCAGAAAGTTGAAACAGGTCTGATAGGAGTGTGACACAATAAAAACTTATTTCAAGATACTAGCACTATTGAAATAAGACCTCCACCCAATAAATCTCAATTTACAAACGAAAAGTATAACGAAAACGCTACGAAGTCAGTTAATCTTTGATAAGTTAAATTTGTTCTTTGTCCCTACAAAGAAAATGTGTTGCATCACGCAAAACACAAGTTTATTTTATAAATATATGGTTCCTGAAAAATTCAGCTTACAAAACCTTATATAATAGTTCAACCGGTAACCTTAATCGACCTAAAACTTGTGGGCTAGTATTTATCAACTTACAATAAACTCAAAGTATGTTAACTAAGCTCAACCATGAAAAGAAAAAAAAACAATAAATCTAATATAAAATAAAGTTGTTGCACCTAATTAAACAAAATAACCAAAAATAGATAAATTTTCTAATTTAAATAATGTAATGAATGAAATTTTCATCCTAAAAACACTAGAATCTTTGCTGCCACCTTTAGATATTAAGAATAAGTTAGAAAATTGATTTTTGAATTTGTCTTTCCTTTAGTTTCTTTATTTGTCTAAGATAATTAATTATAGTTTTAAAGAATCCTCTCAAAACATGAAAACTCGTATTGCTTTCCTTTAACTTTCCTTGTAGGATTAGGAAACTCCCTAAAATAAGCTAATCAATTTGTTATTAAATACCGCCAGTCTTTTTTTCTTGTGTAGTTAGGATGAATAAGGAGTTCTTGTAAAATAGAATTAGGAAACTCCCTATAATAAGCTAATCAATATGTTATTAAATATCATCAGTCCTTTTTTTTTTGTAGCTAGGATGAATAAGAAATTCTTGTAAAAAAAGAATTTTGTAACATTAATGGATCTTTGCCACGCTTGGAAATTCAATTGCAGTCCATTAAAGATTCTTGTAGAATTAGAAATTTTTCAAAACAAGATGTCACATCCTTGTAGGAAAAGGAACTCTACCAAATACAAAGTCCACAAATCAAAAGAAAATAAATAACAAAATTCATATAGCTTGTTTTAACATTTATCACAAGACCTTCCTGAACTCCTATTGATCTGAAATTTTACTTCAACATAGAACAATGTATAAAAAACTCATGTCAAAATTTTATTTTCAATCTAATGATCAAGTTAAGAGTTGTTTGGTAGTGTAAAACTGAATAATATAAAATTTTATGTTAAAATTTGAATTTAATGTTGCTTGAATCATATTAGTGGTTAATTATAATTTATATTATTGGAATTAATTTATCATAATTATAAAAATTAAATTATAATTAACTCTTTTTAATAAAATCTTATAGAAAAAGGATCTCTACAGAGGTACCAATTGAATTATCAACCCAATTCAGTGTTGTGACTATAGGTCACATAGGGATACAGCACACATAAGTCCAAATCATCAGCCCCATTGGACCGTCCGATAAATAATAGCATTTGTACCATTGACACTCTTTTTTATTGTTATTAACATGAATATCTGGTTAGCTTTTGTACACCTCAACTAATTCCACGAGCCCTGAAATTAACGATCGTATAAACCTCCAGTGGCCCTGAGAGAACTTAAACTCATGACTATTAAAAAATAAACCCAAAACCTGACTAGTTATGCTACTTCTCATGTTAACATGAACACTTTTTGTATCTTAGAAATAGTGGAAAATTTCAGCTGAGAAACCGTGAGGATCATAATGAGAGAACGACCGAGTTGGTCCCCGTATTAGAGACAGGGGCATTTAGAAACTGCTGCTAGGCGACAGTTCGATGAGATTTGTGAAGCCTTTTCAAACCGATCAGAATTACCCCCAGTAAAGAGGGTAATCGGAATCGGAAGCTTAATATCATCCTCACAATAAAGAAGCACGTCGACATGTCTAGTATTGATCAGGAAAGAGATTAACACCTGCAATCAACACATGCCAATATAAAGAATGGTTCACTTTCTTACGTCCATGGTACATTGCAGTTAGTCTTTCTATTTATGGATTTTATTACACAAGCAATTTAGTGATACATTACAATTATAGATACATAGAGATACATTACTATCATGGAACTGCTAGATAATTCCCAAGTATCAAGCAACCGATCCAACATTTTCACTTCATCAGACTGAAAATGATTTACATTTCCATACCCCCACGTCTTGGTGTATACAAAACAGCGCAACAAGGAGTTGATTTGATTCTTTTATTCGTTGAGGTAGCGAAGCATCCAAGCAGGCAACAGTGCGTTGGCTCGATGTTGGATTGGAGCGGGTTCTTCCTCAATTCCCGTTGCCAGGTGGCTGCTACTGCATTGTATGAATGACATATCCTGCTTTAGTTTCTTAGCACGCACGGAGATGATGCAGAAACATAGAGTGCTTCAAGGTATTGTAGAACAATTATACATGCATCTCATATTACATTTTACTGTATATTTTCTATGAAACACAGTAGTTCAAGTGTGTTATGTACTAGTGCATGCACTTGAGAGAAAGAGAATAACCTTATGTTTAAGGGCTGCATTGGTTGTGGCCGAAGAATTGTAGGCGAATCCAGGTCAGGATTTTGCTGCTCCCATGATGCTTGTTGAGCTATTATTGCCTTCTCCTTTTCCTTGACCTAATTTCGATTCCAAAAATTAGATGCGCCAAAAGCGACCTAAATGAAGTGGTAGGAGCAAATTGCTTTTTGGAAAAGGAAGGGATTATCTTTTCTGAACATGCTATTGAAAAATGATAACATACCATACCAACAAATTCCACGGAAACTTTTTATTTAAAAACTTTAATGGTGATTGATAGTCAATCAATAATAACTGAATGATTGTGCTAAATAAATAAGGTAGAAAGAAACCTTTTATAAGACTATGTATGCCACTAATAAAATAGTTATTTAATTTTATTTTTAGCATAGTGAAAGAAAAAAAAAGGTAAAGTAACTCCGTGAAAAAAATATTTAGAGATATAACATATTTTAATAAATCGTAAATGACAAGTGTGACTCACGTATCATAAATGGTATCTACGACTCTCATGTCGCAATTGAGATCTAAGGGCTTTAAGCTTTAATTTTGTATGAAACCACAAATGACATCTGTAAATCGCGTGTCGCAATTGACATCTGCAACTCGCGATTCACATATCATTTGCGACACCATACAAAATTAAAACTTAAAGCCCTTTTCTTCCTCTCTCTTTTCCACCCCCCCGCTCTAAATAGTTGCTCATCCCCTTTCCCAACCATGAACGAGCACTTTCTCCCTCTTTCCCCTCATCATGAAACACATCTAAAACATGACGAGATCACCCCCTCTCTCTCTCCAGCACGAGATCACCACTCCACTCTCTCCACCACAGGTCAAGCCATTTTCGGCCAAAACTACCACCATCGATCACCACCACCACCCACATTCTACACTTAGAGGTATATTCAACACTTGTCCTTTGTCAGTTTGATATAATTTATGTTAATATATGTTAATCTTGATTTAAAAAATGTTAGGGTCTAAAATTAGAGACTTTAAGATAATTAGCTATGAAATACATGAGTTGAGTTAACAATTTTGTTATGATATTGAAATTTGATTAATTTAGGTTTTCACCGACTAATTTGATGTTTTTAGGTATTTTTCAATTATGTTACCATTATGGTTTTTTTGATAAATTATGAACCTTGATTAACCTCATGATATTAATAAATTAGGTTTTGTTGTGTTGTTTGATAAAAATTCTAGTAGTTTTAGAATACTATACTTCCATGGTGGTACCATTATCAATACCGACAATGGTATCACCTATAATGGAGGAAGTCATGAGTTCTTAATTGTTACATTAGATATGTCTCATAACAAACTATTTAGAATATTATGTGATTTACTTGGCTAGAATATGCTTTACATAAAAGTTGAAATTTCTTGGAGGATGTTGCAAACTAGGGTTAGTCAAGCTCATTATATCGATGTATCAATTTGTAGTGATGGAAGTGTGAATTCAATGTCTGGGTTTTGAGCATTAATAGGATTAATATGCTAGAGCTCTACTTAAATAGTAGAACTAGACGATGAAACTCTTATAGTATGGAGTTGATTCAGGTTTCAAGTAACTCTTAAAGGATTACATAGGCATCATAAGCAGCTGGTCCATATAGGTTAGGTGGTAATGCAAAAAGAAAAATATCGGTATAAGAAATTAATATAGAACCTCATTTAGGTATGATATTTACTATATATTGCTATAGAGAATCCGAACCATGTGACGATAAAGATGATCATCACATTGATAGAGTTGAGGTTAGGGAGAAAGATGGGGAAGATGGGGATGCTGAGTTAGTTGAGCCTATAAATCAATATATGGAACCTCCTTCTCAATTTGAGATTGTGAGTGGGCATGACCAATACGGATGAAATAATTAGGCTAACAGTCGTAGGCATTCAGGCTTATCAGTTGATGAATTGGAGGTTGGACAAAAATTCATAGACAAATCTAAATGTGCATATCAAGAATTCATTACAATACAAGGTTTATTGTTTAACTAAAACTTATGATCAGTTGCAATGCGTTTAGGAACCAAGATGTAGATGGTATTTGAGTACGGGATATCACCAAAGGTCTAATTCATGGAAAATATCAAAATTAAAAGGGTCACACACATGTTGAAACCCTCTTATTTTGCAACATCATCATCAGATTAACTCAGATCTCATTACTAAAGTGATATTGACAATTGTTAAAAGAGATATAAGTATGAGTATTGCAACGATTCAAGGTAATGCGGAGAGGAATTGTGAACATGATGTCTTATATTGGAAGACATGGATGGCTAAGCAAAAAACATTAGAGCTTTTATTTGGTATACACGAAGAGTCATTTCAAGACATGCCTAGAATGCTACTAGCCATTAAAGATTCAAATCTGGAAATAATTTTCACTTGAGATCATAAAATGGTTAATAGCAATAAGACAATATTTAGATCAACATTTTAGGCATTTAGTGCTTCAATTAATGGGTTTTAATATTTTCATCCTTATATTAGTATTGACGGAACTCACCTTTAAAGTAAGTACAAGACAAAGTTGTTGCAATTGTTTATGATGCGATTAATAGAGTTTATCCATTGTGTTTTGCTATTGTCAAAAAAGAGATAAACAGTAATTGGAGTTGATTTTTAGATTCACTTTGTCAATATGTAATTAGTTATCACACCGGGTTGTGTATTATATCAGATAGACATGTAGCGATTAAGAATTTTATGACTCATATTTTTCCTGAACTTATTGCATATCATCGATATTGTTCACGATACTTTGTTCGTAACTTTAACATCTGGTTCAAAAATATTGCCTTGAAAAATATGTTGCATAGAATGTGTAAAAATCCTTCAAGACAAAGAGTTTGACATTTTATATAATGATATGGTGGAGACTGATGATACAATCAGAGCATGGCTAGAAGTTAAACAAAAAAAAAAGGACACTCTTATATGATTTTGGCAGTCGTCGTTATGGCAATACGACGATGAATTTTTCAAAAGTTTTTAATAATATTTAAAGAATTGTCAATGACATGCCTATATCAACTATAGTGCAATGGATAAACCTTTTTCATATGTAATAAATGTTTTGTAGTGTAGAGCCAAAGTTGTAGAATTTTTAAGTCGTGATGTATTGTGGCCTCCAAAAATCTTATATGAATTGCTTGCTAATACGGCAACTTCTAGATCACACATGGTAACTTTATATGATCTTGCAATAGGGTTATTTCAGTTTAAGACATCGCTAATAGCTGGTGTTGCAAAAGAATTTTGAAAGACAATTAACATCAATGAAGCAACTTGTACTTATGGTAAATGATAGTTGTATCATCGACCATGTTCACACTTAATTGTATGTTGCACTTTAGAAAATGTGTGTAATTTGTTGATGATTTTAACTCCAATTTGTCGTACAAAAATGCACATAGTCCTCAATCCTTTCTTGACATGCCATTGTGGCATGCATATACTGGTCCAAATATATATGGATGTCCAACTAGATGGTTAATGGATAAAGATCAAAGAAAATTCACTCGTCTATATAATAAAATAGATGATAGGGAGGGGGGGTGCTTACTAAATAAATATTGTATATGCGATCAAATAGTCATAATAGAAAACTTGTGAAACTAGACAATGCATGTTAATAGTTGTAATTGTTTCAAAATATGTAAACTTCGATTATTATTTTTAATTCAACTATATTGATTCAATTGTAATGCAATGCTAATAATTTTTTGTTACAAGACCTCCAGGGAGCTATGGTTTAGACTATAAGAGGTTCAATTGTTTCTAGAAGTGTCAACATATAGGATCACTTGGTTATTGAGGTAGGTTTAAATGATAGGTCAGTTTTATATATACAGGATCAACATTGTTCCAATGATATTTGAAGCTGAGAGGTCAGATCTATATTTTAATAATATTTTTTAACTACTTTAATTGATATTTTGTTAACTGAATTTTAACTATTTAAATTATTTAAATAACTAAATTGCTTGATTTTCATAGTGATGATCCTGTAACACCTTAACAACATACATTGATAGAGTTACACGAGTGTGTCCGCCTATTTGTTATTAAGGCAGGTTTTTATAAGACTAGTCAGATAGTGTATATACATCTTAACCACACATTGATTGCAGTTTTGGTAGAGTGATGAAGGAGCGAGACACACCCATACTAAAGGATGTCGTTATGTTGACTTACCTTCTAATAGATGGAGCCCCAGTAACAAGCAATTGAGGGTCGACTAACAAAGATGTTTTATGTGATCGTTTATTAGGATGAGTATCCCAGCTAGTACTTACAGAGTCGACTATATTAAATTGACATAATTGGACATAAATTTTTAGACCGCTCAATAGATGCGATAGAGGACTGGTTGGTTATGTATGCTTAAGCATACATAATACATATGTTTAATAGTTTTATTTTCATGATTATTGCATGCAATGCAATGTAGTGCCAGTATTCTTTCTGACATTCTTTATGACATTGCTTAAGAACTTCTAGGTCATTTCTAATTATAGTTAGGGGGGACATGCTTGCATAATTCTACTAACAACTATATAAAGTTATGTGTCTAAAAAAAACAAATTGTTAGGTATCTACTATTTTTCTATGTATAATTATTTTAAATACTAACGTGAAACTGTCAATGTTAATTAATATAGTTTTGGTTTTGAGAGCATATTTATATTGAATGTCTAGAGAGTTAGGGTAATAATATGTTGGATATTGTCACTTTGATGCTACTATCCATTTTGTTCTAGTTAATAATACAATAAAATTGATTCTAATCAACATGTTATTTATATAAATTGAATACAAAAAATATGCTAAATTTATGGTTTGTCATGTTAGATGGTGTGATGCTAAACATTTCACGGTAAATCTATTAGGTATGAGTTACAAATTTATTGTGTTTTTTTTTATTATTTAGACATGGATTTTTTAGTACAACTCGATCAAGTATACTATATCTTTAAATATTTTTTGGCTTGTGTTGTTTTATCAAAAATATTTATTGTTTTAAGGTCCTAAAAAACTCTAAATAAAAATATATTTATCATACAATCATGTTTCAATTGAATTGATATGCAATCAAATCTCTCTTACTTTTATTTGTTTAAAATGAAAGTTTTAATTTTGAAAAAAAACACTAAGAAAATATAGGACTTATAGGACCCACATTATTTATGTCATCCTTTTTTTTACTCTTTTTCCCATAAATAAAATATTAATACTTTTATAATTAAAATATCTTATTGTTACGTTAATAACAATAAAAAAAAATTACAATGATGAAAGTATGTGGTGGATGAGAGAGAAGAGGGTTTTTATTTTTGTATATAAATTATTATTCATGAAAAGAAAAAAAAACCAGTAATTCATTGCTTTTAAAAAAATATATATATTATGTGCCGAAGCAAAAATTAATACATCAGATCATTAAGGGTTTTGTATTTTTTTAGATTAACGTGGGTGTTCAGGTCAGTTTCCGTGTACTTCGACTAGTCTCACGAGCCCTGAAGTTAAAGACCATGTAAACCTCCAGTGACTTTAAGATTTATGAGACTTAAACTAGTGATCTTTAGGGAGTAAACTCAATATCTGACTAGTGAGTGCTGTATTTTTTTACTTGTATGCCATGTATTCAATCGTAACTCGACGGAAGCTAAACAAACATTTACTTGATTGTTTAAGGTTTATAAAGTTAAAAGATTAATAAAAGTCTAAACATTTTATTGTAAGAAAAAAATTAAAACTCTTAATAAAAAGATTCTCACCTTCTTTGCAAGCATGTTGTTTTGCTCCTGGAGCGCCTTGTCCTGTAAAGGAGAAGGGATAAACGGTCTCTAGAATTAATTGCACAATCCTATAATTTTGTACAACCATCAAATTGAAAATAAAATATATACAAGTTAACAGCGTTGGAGAATGGAGCGAAATCCACTGAAACAATTCAGACAAGATTAATCATTGAATTTGATTCACTTAATGCTATCAGCTGGGATATTTGAGAGACAAGAGGATCGGCCATGAGTATTTTCAATCGTATCAATGCTTTACTTAGGCAGCTGCACCATGTTTACTTCATACATGTTATTAGAAAACGGCAACTTAGTAGCAGATTCTTTAGCTAAACAAGCTTTGCATAGAGAAGAAGATTATGAGTTCATTTAGCATCTTATGATAAAAATAAATCAAAATAATTTTAAATTAGAAATATGATTTCATGGAGGCAAGTTTT
>Ga0307507_10013073_pt1 | contig 10145 bp, 1 predicted proteins | sample 7_EM_MG_FD_207223 | JGI IMG/M metagenome (GOLD analysis project Ga0307507, IMG submission 207223) | Populus trichocarpa ectomycorrhiza microbial communities from riparian zone in the Pacific Northwest, United States - 7_EM | ecosystem: Host-associated > Plants > Roots > Unclassified | place... | reverse complement strand
TGAAAATTCTAAAGAAAAACTCTAGAGGCCTAGATAAAATATTAAAATAATAAACTCTCTATAAAATAATAAAAAACTTACTAATTTAACATTTTTACTAACCATTGGCTGGTTAAATGCATTAAATAGTCTAAATAAGTAACTTAACGTAACTTTTGAGATATCTAGCCATTTAAGTAGAAGAGTGGGTACATTAAGCCAGGGCTCTTCTCGGTTAAAGTAAAGAAAAAAGGGTTGGATTTCTATAAAGCCATTAAAATTAGGTAGTTATGTTTTAAATTTTTGAAATCTTACCTCCTGTTTAATATATTTTCCGAAAATCAAGCATAAGTTCAACCTTTCCAGTGACGAGGTCATGGATTCGAATATGCCGAACTTTAATATACAGAACCTCATCAAATCTAAGAAAATAGGCAAAAGCTATCGTATATATAAGGCTTATTATAATACGCTAATAAACACCTCCCTAAATCCGTCCTCCTTGACCTGTAGGAAGACGGGATAACTGAGAAGTATATTTAAGATTTGCGTTATATTCGTAAAGCTCTCAAAGCTTTAACGCAGTAATTGCTTTTACACTTTCTTATATTTCTCCTGCACAAGTCTATAAAATAGCGTTAGTTATAGTAAATAGTAAATAATTATTGGTATTACCGAGAAAGAAAATATACCTTTTGTCTATATAGACTTCTTATATATCTTACCACAATATCTAAAAGTGTTGGGTTTCCTGTCTATTCTCCATTACTTTTCTTAGAAAATTGATTATTTCCAAGACGAACCTCGTGAGCGTAGAAATAGGAGACTGCTATACGCATTTTTTGCGTATATAACTAGGTTCTATTCTCACTTTCTTATAGCAACTGAGAAGATAAGCTAGGTTCGGCCTTTTTATAGACAGATTGAATCCACAGGCATATTAATAGTGGAACATCTTTATTTGGCTTTTTAACGAACTTTTTAAGCTCTAGGGCTTCCTTTTTCACAAATTTAATATACTTTTTAATTTGCCTAGAATAATCTTATTAGATAGAAGTATTTTTAACTAAATTCTTAGAATATATAGGAAATATACCCTGTATAACCTAATAAAGTTATAGGTGCTAATGTACCCTCTATAGCCTTATATACAGTTTCAAACAACTCGTTAATTCTAACAGAATTATTAGATTCTGCTACTAAAATCTCTTGTTACTTATTAAGTTCCTTATTAATTTCGGCATCTTCCATAGCTTTCTGTATAGGATTTGAGGGAGTTTTAGTATCTAATAACAAAAGAAAAGAGTTAATTTTAGAGAGATAAGACATTTTCTAAAAAAAAAGAAAGTATTTCTTAATTTTTCTAAGGCTTGTAGTGTGTGGAAAATAATTAGAAGGTTTTTAGTAAAAATAAGGTACAGGGTAAGTCCTTTATCAAAGAAATCTAAAAAATAATTAGCGTTTATAGAAAAAACCGCTAATGCAGCCATTTTCGCTACACAAATCTAAAATTAAATATCTAAAATTTTAAGATATTTTTAATGAAATCTCTAAAAGTTCTATTATTGTAATTGTTTTTCTTAATATGGCTCTATTAAAAAGAAAAAAGCAGTAGCTTAATTAGGGTGTAGGAGGAACCTTGGGTTTAATAAGAAATAAAGCTTAAAATGCTCTAGTTACTGTTTAAAATAAACGGCTTCTTAGGTTTGCTAAGGAATTTATTTAATCTAAAAGAAGAACATATAAAGAGATTACAATTTATAAGGAAATGTCAGTATAACCGTAAAGAGAGTATATCCTTAATAGAAAAATATAATTAATTTCTTTAGGCAAGATAAAGGAGAAACGGTGCGGTTTCTTAAAGAATCTGATATAAAGGATATTAATCCTCTAAGAATTCACCTACACCGTGCAAATAATCTTTAAAAATACCGAAAAATGCCTTTACTTTTTGGTCCCTCCGAGACCCACTCTTATACTCTTTCAGTCTCCGAGAATTCCTCTAATATATCTCGGCTGCATTAAGAAAAAGATCGCGCTTTGCCTCTCTAAGCAGAGGTTACTATTTAAAGGCAGAATTTATTTAATTTTAACTTAAATATTGAGACTGCTGGAGATTTTACTTTGGTGCAGCGAGGTCTTTAGGAGACTTTCTTAGAACTTACACGAAATCCATTTTAATCTAATGTTCAGCACCTTAACTAACCTCAAGTATCAACCTCAATTTTCTAGTTAAATACCCTAGAATCTTTGCTGCCACTCCAAAAAAACCACCGCCTATCTAGGGAAATTACTATAAACGGAACACTACTAAAGTTCTTAAATAAGGATATTATATGGCCATATAGAATTATCAGTTATACTAATAATATTTCTTAATTATTTTATAATTGGCACTACTCTTTACTTATAAAAGTAAAAGGTGTTCCAATTCCATTAAAATATTGGGCTTAATTATACCGTAGCGTGGCAAAAGAGTCTTGGGAAACCTTAAAAAAGGGCTATTTAGAGCAAAAGGTATTAATATATCTAATTTATATTAAAAGCCCTACTTATATTTACTAATTATACTTTATTTTATAGACTATTATGTCAATATATAGCATGTATTCTAGTGAAACTGCTTTTTAGAAGGACTTTTCTACAGTTAATAAGAGCTCTAAGCAGAGTAGGCGTATAAAATAGATGGAAATAGTATTAAAAGCTCGGTTAAAACGTCAAACAATTAATACCAAGAATGCTGCAAGGGCAAGAGCTGAATATCAAGGAAAATCGCCGGGTTTTAACAAAGTTTTTATATATTAAAAAGGTTTAAAGGTGGAGGTATATAAGAGTAATTACCAAATTGCTTGGAAATACTAAGAACTTAAAGGGGAATCTTGGCCTTAGGATAATAATAATCTTAATTAGCGCAATAAAACAATAAACCCTTTTTGCAGTTTTACTTCTCGTTTTTTCCAATAAATTATAAATGCGCATTCAGAATTTATGATAAGATTTAGTATCTACTATGTTAAAAAAATTCGTGCCTACGGCGCATGCCCACTTTTAGAAATTTTAGTATATAAGGCCGGATTCCCGGTAGCACCCCTTAAGAATAGTTACCTTTACTACTGGACTGTTACCGGACGGTTACCGGACGGTTACTTTTTGGTCTTAAAGAAGCTTTAAGCCAATTTTACTAGTAATTACATGCCTTTGGAAACCTGGCGCTAGGTTCTATTATAATAGTCTGTTAAGTACTAGAAAAAGGACCAAACAGTAATTTTTTTCTTAGAAAATCCATAAAATGTGACATATTATCTTATACTTTTAGAGTATGTGTAACTCCGCGCCCTATCTTATGTTGAGGCGTACTAGGTATTTCTAGGCATTAACTAAGCCGTATATAGAATTTTGCTAACTTTTCCGAGAAAGGGGCTTATCTTTAGTGGCAACGTTGAGATTTGGCCTAAGCGCGCGTGGCCCGGGCGGTCTAAGCCCGCTTAGAGGTCGGACTGTTACTTTTCCAGTTTGAAGGTTCACTTCTTCTTTATCCAATGTCTTTATATCAACCACGCATAGTTACGTGTACGTAGCCTTCTCAATTACTACCTCGTTTAGTGCATTGTATCCCGGCTCGTGCCTACTCCGTAACAATCAGGAAGTTAATATTGGTTGCCCCCCTACCTTATCTTTTAGGGGAAGCAAATGCAATAATCTTAGATATCACCTAAACTTAATCGCGAGATAGTAATTTAAGTAAGCAATTTGGGGTGGACAAATTCGGACATTGCAGTCAATTGGTTAAAACACTTTAACCAATATACAGAGCTACGCCTTTAAGGAATCTACCGCTTATTAATTCTTAACGGACATAAGAGCCACATGTTAATGCAGTTTGTTAAGTATTGCGAGGCTTACAAGATTATCCCTCTCTGTCTACCACCTCATTCGACACACCTACTTCAGCCCCTAGATGTTAGTATATTCAGCCCCTTATTAAAAGCCTATTAAAAGCGCCTCTATAACTTCGCCTTCTATGGAGCTGTTAATATTACTAAGCCTAAGTTCCTTAAGTATTACCAAGCTGCACGACACAAAGCTATATCATTAACCAATATAGTAAGTGCATGGCGGGTAACTGGCCTTCTACCGTTTAATCCTTCGGTTGTTTTAAAAAAGATTCAGCCAATAACTCCTTCCTGTATAAGCTTTACAGACAAGAATGGCCACCGATTTAATATACCCGTGTCTCCTTCCGTAGAGGAGAGACTTACTGAAATATTTAGGCAGCTCTTACAAGGTGCATCACCCCTACGTTCTCAAGCTGTGCATAATATTTAGCAGTTTACATTAAATACGGTTGCTGATAATACAATCCTCAAGCGAACAAATCAGGAGCTTCTTAAAAGACAGAAGAAGGAGCGTATTAGTAAGACAAAAGCTGCCTATGGGAAGGCACGAGTTTTATCAGTAGCAGAGGCACAAAAGAAGAACGAGGAAAAGCTTCAAAAGGAGCAGGAAGAGAAGAGGGTAAAGGAAAAGAAGGCTGCATTACGGGGGGTTATTACCTTTGCAAAGAAGGTTTGGAAGGAACTACCAATGGATTACAGTGTATTTATATAATAGGGTAGATTTGGGTTGATTTGGGTTGATTTTGGGGTTGATTTTGGGGTTGATTTTGAGGTCAAATTGATTTTGATTTTCCTAGGAGGCCCGTGCACTGTCTCGGGTGGGTGGCTGTCTCGTCTGGGTGGCTAAGACGTTATCCTTAACTTCTACTAAAAGCTTTAACTTAGCACTAAATCTATAATGGGACTGTCCCATTATAGTAAGGACGTCTTGGTAAAACACTTAACAGTAGAATTCTGTCAAAGCCTCTTAAAGTACATACACGTACATGCACGTACTACGGCTACCCCTATATCTTGACTACGTTGACCTAAATCTATTCTGTTTCTTATCTAAACATCTTATTACTTACAAGGTCTATATAATTTAGCTTTTAATAGAATCTTATTTCCTTTAAAGCTGCCTTAAAACACCTTGCCCCCCTTATAAAATCTTACTATCAAGACAGTGAGCTATTAGCTAGCTGCAGTGTTATAGCTAACTAACTATTACAACTCTATAAGCTCGCTGACTGTTTACGTTATTAGCCTCTTAGCAGCGAAGCTAACTCTTAAGCATACTGCTCTTAACTTAAACGGAAATAAAGATGTTAATTTAAAAATTGTAGAACGTGAAATATAAAATACTTATAAGAGATAGGTATTGGTAATTAAGATAGAAGAAAGAAGACCACTTATAAAATTATTCTTATGAGAGTAGTTGTCAAGGACTTAGAACTAGCCTTAAAGAACTAAACTCTTTTCCTAATTCCATATAACAGCAAAGTAAGGTAGGGGTTATAGTAGAAGACTCTCAGTCCTTAAGAAGGCTGGCTATTTTTAGTATCAAGCGTTCCTTAGATAAGGCTCACTTATAGTTGTTTTATATATCCATTATAAAGGTAAAGAGAAGAAAAAGGAAAGAGTTGCTACCTATATTAATCAGTGTCCTAAGTAACGGTTTGCTTACAGAATAACCATTAAAGTATTCTTTATTGGCTAGCTAATAGCGGCGCACTTTCTCCTAAGCTTCTTTATTGTTTATTTCCTATTACTTAAACTATTTCATTCTTAGAACAATTAACTCTTCTATTATCTTTACCTTATTCCACGGGAGTGTCTACTATATAGGGAGGTAGAACTTAATTGGAAGTATATATTCTTGTCTATAGAGCATTCGCGCTAGGGTTATTCCCGTTATTACCTTAACCATTATTCAATTAGCCTAAAGTGCTTTTATTAGGTTCTATACCTAATCGCCTTTATACTTTACTAACACTACCACTAAAGGCTAATGTCCTCTCTCAATTAGGCCTTATCCTTATAAATAGTAGTTATACTAGAGAATTAGAGGAATAAATAGAGGGGAGAAAAGAATTATATTATATTAAGGTAAGGTAAGGTCAAAACCTAAGCTCCTTCTATATTATATATATCCCTAAGCCTCCTACACATAATAAGAAAATAAAATAAAATAACTAAGGGGCATTTAACATACTATATTACCACCCCTACCTAAAATATTATCCCCTAACGTTTCCTTACAAACCCCTTAGTAGGTAATAAATGCCTAAAGACAGAAGATAGCCTAATACCTAACACTCTTTTAACTTTTCTAAAGCCGCCTATACTCCCTCCTTAATTATCACTTCTGTTTCTTCTACATTATCTTTATCCACAACACCCTCCGCCTTAAGCTCTGCACTTATATTATTATGTGTACCAACAGCACCAGATCAAAGGCTTAAAGATACTTTTTCTTAAACAGTATCTATTTCCGCCTGCATCTCTTTCCATACAGAAGATTATAGAACACTAGACTTAATCACCTGTTCTCCTAAAATAGTATCTTTTTCTAAAATTGGCAAAGGCGTTAGATGGCTTAATACTACTAGTTTATTGGCAATCTCTAAAGCATCAACAAATGCTAGTAAATACTTAGAAGCAGCGCCTCAGAAGTCATCTCCTTTAAGCTTATTTATATCCTTTAGCTCCTAATTAAATTCTATAAGTACTACTCCATTATTAAAGATATTAGGACCAAGATTTAGAGTAGTAGTCCTAGTATTCTAAGGCGTAGTAGCTCTATTTTTGCTTCTAGAACAACCTTTAAAACTATAATTAGTTAGCAGATAAGTACTAAAACTCCTATTAACTAGGTTAATCCTATATCCTAAACTTAAAATTAAGCCTTTAGGATATTCTAGGTCGTCTACAGGACGCCTATACCCTTATTCTTTTTTTAAAAATTAAAACTTTCCCTTAAATACTTCTTACTTAAATTTCTCTAGCTCTTTAAAGCTACCTTAAATAGCCTTAGCAATATATACCCTATAACTTTCCCAATATGCTTTATATTTATTATTTAAGGTAGGATCTAGGATTACCCTATAAAAGTTCTTCTAACTAAAGCATTTAAAAGGGCACTCTTTGCCTGCAGTTATATATAAGTAAGGAATTTATATAGAGGAATACTAGTAACAGGTTCGCTAGTAAGAGTTAATGCTATAGGAAGACTAGCTAGATTTATCTATATAACCTCCTACTAGCTCTTAAGCCTAGTGTAAAGGCGCAAAGAGGCTTTAGGGAAGATTCGAAGGAACAAATATAAATTCTATCTAATCTAAGGGTATATAGCTCTTGCAGAGTATAAGACGTTGTGTGAAGAAGAGAAAGGAATATAGGAAACTTATAACTAAATATTCGAGGTCTTGGCAGCAAACGCGTGGGCATAAGCCCACGCGGATTTTAATAGGTTTTGACTAAATTCCATTACGTTAGTAGAATTTGGTGGAATTTAATTAAGTCAGCAGAATTTAGCGGAATTTAATTAACTTTAGCAGAATTTGGTTAACTTGGCAGAACTTAGTAGAATTTAATTAAAGCGTTGGAATTTATCTGTTAAGTGTTTTACCAAGACATTCCTATTATAACTGGGCTAGTCCTATTATAGTACCCCCCCCCTTTAGCCAAAGGTCCAAAATAATTTAAATTGGTTAAGAATTTATAACTTATCGCATTATAAGCGTTATAATATGTTTTAAGTTCTTTTTAATTTCAAGTTTCCTGCTATTATATTTTATGTCTTTATATTAGGTAGCAGTTACTTACCTTTATATTATGTCTATTTAGCTAAAGCAGGCCGCAAAGGATAGTCTTTATGGAATTCTTTTACTAAGGAAGGCGCGTTAGCCTTAGTCTATTTATAGATTTCCTAGGTTTATATTTTATATCCTTTCCACTTAATAAGAAGTTTAAATTATTTAAATTATATTTTCTATTATATATTATTAATTAAGTTAATAAAGTAAAAACTGTTACCGTTGTTAATAATTATAGAAGGTAGCGGCGGCACTTTGCAAGTTATAGGATTATCTTTTAAAGGTTGCAATAAGCTTATATAAAACATTGGGTGTATTTTTATTTTAGTTGGCAGCTTAAGCTTATAGGCATATAGGCTTAGTTTCTTCTTAATTTAGTATAGGCCTATAAACTTCTAATTAAGTTTCTTTAAGGGCTGTTAAGTCTTTAGGTTTTGTATATTTAGGTAGGCTATATTACCTTCCTTAAAGTCCTATACGGGAGCTTGTCCTTTATTTATATACCATTCCTATAACGTTTAAGCGTATGTTAATTTACTTTATAATAGTTCTATTAACTACTTTATTTAATTAATAAAGTTATATACATTAATTAACTGGATCCGTTTAATTATAGGTTCTATTATATTAATTTTAGGTTATGGTTTAAATCTAAGTTAAGGGTTTTATCTATAGGTTACGTAGAACAGCGTTATGCCTGTTAATATATTTATTATATTATTTATAGTAAACTTAGCTAAAGGTAGCCATTTTTCTTAATTATCTTATAGGTAGGAGCAGTATATTTATAAGTATTATTCCATAATCGCGTTTATAATTTTAGTTTAACTATTTATCTCCAGATAAAATGCAGTTAAGAGTTATATTTAAATACTTAATTGTTTATATAAAGCTTGCTAGAAGTCCAAAACAAACTAGCTTCTATAGTTGGATATTATTATATTAGGAAGTCTATATAGCTTAAAGACATGCTTAACAAAATATTTAGCTACTAATATTGCATTAATTAAGTCTATAGAAATTATATATTACATTTTTATAAGACAGTTAACTACTACTATAATATTTATAAACCTATTACTGCTAGGCAAGTTAACTATAAAGTTAATTAAGATGTTACGCTATCTTTATATTAGAACTAGTAGCGGTTAAAGTACTCCTTGCTTTTTTACATAAGAGGTCTTTCTATATACACACATTCTGCATGCTTAAATATATTTTTGTACGTAGTTATGCATTATAGGCCAGTAATATGCTTATTAAATAATCTTATAAGTCTTTGCATGGCTAGGATGTCCTACTATAGGGGAGTTATATATAAATTTAAGTATCTTAAATTATAAAGGTTTAGAATTCGGAACTACTATCTTTTGTTAATAGTATAATTAATTATTTTAAATTTTGCATTTAGCGAGTATAATATTCTTATACTGTTGTTTTCCTGTTTAAATTGCTTTTATTATATTAATTATCTATATATTATTCTTATATTTGTATTCCATTAGCTTATTAATTTCTATTTCCTATTTATTAATTTCTAATTTATTTCTTTTAAGTTCTATATCTAGGAATATAGGGCGTAGTTTTTTAAAACATTTAGGGGGTAGTAAGATCTATAATTAATTTATAATCCGTTCATCTAAAGCGTTTACAGGTAAGTCCTATAATTGTTATATTAATGTATTAGGCTTTTAATTAAGTTTGCCCAGTTAATATATAGTCTTAAAGTTAAATTATAAGAGGTATTTAGCCTAACAAATTTGGCGCTATATTAATTATTTTATAGTTATAAAGTATTACAGGTTCTTATAGTCCATTAATACGTATATTAAAAACAACAATCCTTCTAGCTTAGGACGCTATTATTTAAAGCATCTAACAATTGCAAGTAGTTCCTTATTATATATCTTATAGTTTAATTTAGTAGGGGCAAGTTTTTGGAAGAGAAAGGCTACTGGATATAGTTCGCCATTCTTATTATATTATAACAACACTCCCCTCCCCCTAGCGCATAATTAGATAAGTTAGTTTTAACAGTATATTTAAGGTTAGGGTTAAAGTAAGCAAGGATTAGAGTAGTCGTAAAGCAATATTTTAAGTTTTTAAAAGCTTGTTTATATCTAGCGGTCTATTTAAATTTTATATTCTTCTTTATTAGGTTTATTAACGGCTAAACGATTTCTAAGAAGTAGTTAATAAATTATTAATAGAAATTTGTAAATATTAGAAATCTTTAAATATCCTATATATTGCTAGGGCTTTCCCAGTTTATAATTATAGCAACTTTAAGGTCCATTTTAATTCCGTTATGGGATATAATTAAGCCTAAGTATATAACCTTAGACATACATCGGCAAAATATGGTACCCTACCAATGGCCTCAATGGTTGGTGGTTGACGCAATTGGCGCGCAGTTGAGGGCATTTGGCAACTCGACCGACTAGCCTATGTCGTGTTTTTTTGACACGCAGCC
>Ga0307507_10013072_pt1 | contig 10149 bp, 7 predicted proteins | sample 7_EM_MG_FD_207223 | JGI IMG/M metagenome (GOLD analysis project Ga0307507, IMG submission 207223) | Populus trichocarpa ectomycorrhiza microbial communities from riparian zone in the Pacific Northwest, United States - 7_EM | ecosystem: Host-associated > Plants > Roots > Unclassified | place... | reverse complement strand
CGGTCGATAGTGCTCCTTTATTTGGAAATTTAACACAAGGAGGGATTCACATTCTCTCTTCTTTCTATTTTTTATTTCAGATTCATCAACAAAGAATATGATTTAACACCTTCATGATATGTACCGTATAGGCAAAGATGGCCCCATTGAAGCGGCACTTGAACAAGATCAACTCTTACTGGAAACGGCCTTCGGGAAAACTTGACCTCAAATCGTCTTCGATTGTGATATCACCATGCCTGTTTGTAGATAAAGTCTAAACAAGGCATAGTGACCCAGATTACAGTTCTTCCATCTTCTATCTTTCCTTCTAGAGTGTGTCACATTCACACTGTAGTTGTTTTCTTCACTTCCGGATCTGAAGACGATTAGTGATTATGGCGGACTACAGATTCTCTGCTTGAATGGTGGAGAAGAGTGGGGATCTGTCTGGGCCTGCAGGCATCTGTGGGGATCTGTCGGGACCTGCTGGTATTTGTGGGGATCTGTGGGGATCTGCAGGGATCTGTCTGGCCTCACACTCTGAGACACTCTGCAATCTGGTTGTGGGGCCCGGTGTCTTCCCGTCCTACAGCCATTAGCCCCGGGCAAAATTCTCTCCAGGACTGGACGGACTACAATTCGTAGTCCGTCCTCGTCCTACCCTCAGGACGGACGGACTGCCCCGTTGCGAACACTGGATCCATGGGACTCTATGGAATCGCACATCTCGGGATAATGAGGCGAGTTGCTGCTATGTCGGAGACGAAGGAAAGAGATGTTAATGCCACCGATTGCGCGATGTTGAATAATAGGATTTCCAATCCTCTTCGATCACATAACCATGTTGGTTGTGTGACACACCCACGGATTTTATGTTCCATAGATATTTCCTTAGGTATGGCGTTGTGCATTATGTGATATTAGAAGTGTAGACATGAAGGATGACTTTCCCTTAGTTTACTATACAATTAGATAGCGCAAGTGCAGAAATCCATCTTTAAGCGTAAACTATATTGCATTCAAATCCTGTCTACAAACTTTACCACCGAGCAAGTGACAAAATACCCATATTTCCACAAAGGGAATACAGCTCTCCCGTGGGGGGTGGAGATGTAGTGAAAACGCTTCTGGGGCGAGAGGACATCAATCTCAACCGGGTAGCTACCAAATATGGCCCGACACCACTCCTGTTGGCCTCTAAGTACGGCCACCAAAGAGTAGTAAAAAGACCGTTGGAACGCGGGGGCGTTAGTCCAAACCGCACAAGCATCGGCAGTGAGCCGCAATTCTCGGACACGAGTGGGCAGTATATATGCTCTTGGAGCGGAACGATGCTTGCACCACTACATTAGATAATTAGGAATAAACCTCCACTGTCGCTGGCTTTCTTCGAAGGACACGATATTACCGATTTCGAAAAGGTCGTCGGGAGTTGTCCGTGCGTAGTTTCCTAGATTTGTTTCCACCATACGCCAAGGGCGATCTTGTGTGCAATCTGTGCGCGCCTGGGTTCAATTTCTTCCGGTAGAAGGTTCTAATCCTCTATTTCCCTTCGTTCCTGGCGACTGTCTGGTAGCCAAGTTAAAGATTCCTACCACCAGTCAACTTGGCACAGCATGCAGCAGCATTTCTCAAGATATCCAATCATCAGGGTAATATATATATAAACAATCAATCAAATATTATTTTAATAGATAATTTAATTTAAGCTATCAATTGCGAAAGAGTATGATAAGTCCCCACTTTCTCCCTTGAGTATGTTAGGTGTGGAATCTTGGGCCTCCTCCAGCTACTATGAGCTGAAGTGAAGGAAAATAGCGGATTAGAAACTTTTCTCCGAGAGAAATTGAACCCGGACGCGCACAGATTGCATGCCAGATCGCCCTTGGCGTGTGGGTGGGGTATTTTTTCAGGAAACTACGCACAGACAACTACTGACGACCTTTTCGAAAAACGGTATATCTATGGCAGCCAGGCGGGCTCCCTGCAACCGAACCCTCTTGGCGCCGGTATACCGGTACCTGACAAGGATGAACAGGTTATGCGTGGCTTTGGCCGGGTACGGGGAGTCGAGGGATTGAGTGGGTTAAATTCTCCTAGTGTCTCTTCGGTTAGTTCTGGTGGGGCAATACTTTACCAATTCGATGCGTGGGGGTCACTGGGGCCTCAAGTCTGGTTTCCGTGGTTGGCACACTCACTGACTCCGGCACCAGATCTGCCAACTGCTTATTCTAGACAGAAGCGTCAATCTTAGATGTGATGTATCCCTTCGTGCGTGCCCGCATTTCAGAACCTTTTAGCGCTCACTCGGCCGGTGATCAACAATATACTAGACAAATGTAGGAAATGCTCGCCACCCACACTAAGCCTAAGATATTTATATACTAACCAGAATGGGCACCAGGCAGCTAGTGAATGTGGCCGTGTAAGTACCGCAACAAATTCAATGGGACAAGTACAAGCCCACGGCATAATGAGAATGCCTGTGCAAATAATCCCAGCCCTATAAAATTTTATAAGCCTTCTCGCCTCACTGTGGCCTCGCTTAGGGGTAGGTTACAGTATTCTCCACCAAAGTAACAATCACATTGAGGTAGTAGAAATACTAAATATCCAACTCATGATACATGCGCATACAGTAGGAATTGCAGAGCGGAACTTTGCAAAATGAACACTGGAAGGAGGTATGGCGAACCTTTCCCAGAATTGGTGCATCTTGGGTAGATCGTTGTAGGGAGGGAGCTGGAGGAGAGATGGGAGTAAAAGGGTCAGTATTGGGTCGCTGTCTAATATTTAGTATTTGAAGAGTTTGGTAAACAAAACTGTGGAGATATACTTCCGATGTATTACGGTCCCTCAAGGAGGAAGTTATAGAGGAAGGATGGAGGTCAGAATGCTTGGTAAGATAGCGGCAGAAAAGGCAGAGCCGCTTTCGTCCATGTTCAATTTGATGATTACCAGGTGATTTTCTTCGAGGATCAAGCTCATAGTTCTTGCCTACATACCCACGCCTGCGGCTTTGACTATTATTTCCCCTTGGAAAAATACCTGCCTGAGAGTGCCGATTACTTGTAGCACTCTCTGATAGGCTGATGGTAAATCGTTGCTGAGGATGAAGGGAGCGGAAGCCTTCCAGGACCAAATTCCAAGCCAGACGGGTGCGAAAAAAGCCGTGATGGCTCCAGTAGCTCTCATGTGGAGGGCTAGCTCCCAGCGAGGTCCATGATTCAGGCTCTTGTGCTAATAGATAGCAATTAATAACTGCAGTATCTAACAGCCAGAAGAAGAGAGGAAACCAATTGCGGCATGTGCGGAGTTGTGTATAATAATAGCTTCGTCTTTGGTCGGCGATATCCACCCTACCCATATAGTCGTTATAGTCAACTGATAGCTGGGGTAGCCTTAACTCTCGTGTAAAATCCCCCCCCCAGCCTGCCTCTACCAGCTGCCTATTTGCATTGGTGATTCTAGGACGTCGGCGAAGCCTGCTTGTAAAGTTTTCAGGTTCAGGAGTACAGGTGTGATAGGTAGTAAGAAAGCGAACTAGGGTCTTGTCCTGCCATAGAACTGCCAGCACAGGACCAATAGCGACTGCAGTGAGGGTATTCCAAGCCAAACACTTTTTTTTTTTATCAATCTTAAAAAGAACTGGGTAGGCAGCCGAGGTTGGACGAACTGTCCCACAGGCTGCAATAGAATACTCGCGTAATGCAATAAATAAAGGAATGTTGGAAAAGTAATTGTCACAATAGAGAATAAACCGATGAGATTGGGAGGGGAGTGAAGACAATAGCTGAAAAACTGCACAAGAAGTAGGTGATAAAGACTGCCTACTTGGTCCATCATACAGGATATTAAGATGATAAAACTTGTCAACACGAGAGGTAAAGAGAAAGGAGAAAGTATATCCTCGTTCACAAAGAGCAAGCATTTTGTAGCCTTGAGGAATGGGTTTGGCTCTTATCATAACGGTATGAGAGGAGCGGCCAGTAAATCAGACCATCATCTCATCCACCGATATATTTGAGGCCGGTATAATGTATTGCTGAAAGTGGCTTTCTAACTGAGAGGCAAGAGGCTGAAGCTTATGAGCCCACTCTCGTCGAGCAGGCCGCGGCGCATTTGGATTAACTGGTGAGACATGAAAATATCGCTTCAGCTGTTCAAAGCGATATTGGGACATGAAGTGGGAAATCTCATGTGTGGGAAATTCGCCATTTTTATTCCAGTAGAGCGGAACTCTCATTGCCTTATGGGCACCCATATAGATAAACAATCCGATGAAGATCATTAGCTCGCCTGCTGAGGTTTTCCGCCATCGTCGGCTTCTTGTTGGTGAGGGTAAATTTGCTCGTTTCATATCGGCATAATTATTTGTATTCTCCGCTAATTCTGCAAATACCTCAGGGGTAAAAAACAGCTTAAAAAATGAGCCTGGAGTTACTCGATGCCTTCTCTCAGCCTCTGCACCTTCAGCGTCTCCCGCCTCAACTGGTATGGTTGGCTCAGCCATCGTATGGTGTAGCAAAAAGTCCTCCGGTAGGCGGATGATTCAGCTATGCTCTGATGCTCGATGTCTATATGGCTCAAAGCGTGGAGGTACAGGAAAGGATTCTTCCAACATGACCGGTGGCTCTATGGGCTCTAGATCCTGATCATTATTTTCCTCTTCTTCCTCTCGGCTGCCACTAGCAGGAACATCATAGTCACTCTCCTCCGCTTCTTCCAAAATAACCTCCTCTTCGGACTCATCTAGGTCGGGAGATGGTACGAGCCCAGGTGGTGGATCCAGCTCATTCGGAACCGCTTCTTCATTGCGATACGCTCTGAAGTCTCGACGTTGAGGGAATTGTTGATTTTCTGGAGGTCTTGCGAGTGTGGAAGGTCCTACATTTGCCGTAGGTTCAAGAATGAAACTAGCAAATGGCATTTTACCTTGAGTAATTAGTGCTACTTGGACTTGGATAATGGGCAAATATTGATACTTACTGATTTCTTGGGTTTGGGCGAAGTATTGGGGTTGTTTGTGGGTTCTGGTTTGTTGGTGCGGTACCCTCACCACCGATGAACTTGAAGTGGCGCCCGTTGATGTCAGCAGGCGGTGACCATTACACCACTATTCTACTTTTGGTAACAACCCACACTCGGAGCCATTAGCGGGAGGTCCTGAATACAGACGAAGGGATGCTTACCGGTACTCGAGGAATCATAATTTCAACCAGAGTAAGTCGGTTAGTTTTTTATTGAGAAGGGCCAGTAGATGTTAGTATGTATTGAGTCGACGGTAGTTATATAGGTATTGAAAGAGAATCTTGGACTAGGATTAGGTACAAGTGATGATCTGATAGCGCATGTAATTTGTTCAAAACAAAGAGGGCGAAAGAATGGGGGAAATCTTAGATGGAACTAGGGTTGCTACTCGCATATTCCCCCCAGCGGCTCAAAAAGTACCGGCATATGTCATGTGATCAGCTACTGCTCATTGTTTTTTGAGGCAATTGTAAGCAGAAAAGCCATTGCATACCACACGGATTCAAAAAAAAAAAGTGGAAGATTATGGAGGCATGCAATGCACTGGTCGCCCCAAATGTTGCGACATCACGAGTTCAGTGAGGAGCCAGGTACTGAAATGATTACACATTCTCACGAGGTTTCCTTCCAATCGAAGGCCAAACCCCACCAAAATTGCATGAGAGCTTGGACAACACATGCACTATTAATAAAATTCCGCGACAAAAATTCTGCCGCGGCACAGTGGGGCGTTTCAGCAGGGTCTCTGGATCCGGTGGAGGTCTTTCTCTTAAAGTCAAATAACTTATAGTCCCACCTGGCCAGTGAACGCCAAGAACACGGCCCTAGAAGTCTTGTTCGCTAATTTTTTATTATGGGCGGTCGGGATACTGGTAGTCAACTGCATTCTGCAGTAAATTCATTAGCGTGGCTGTGAGGCACTGTTCCTTGTAGCCGGAGACTCGTTACAGCCATGTTCGATCGTTCATTATAGGCAGGTGCAACTGTATTCGCACTTATTCACTACGAGTATTCTGTAGCTTATCATGGGGAAAGAAAAAGTTTCTTATCTCCAACACAGTTAGGGTGTGGTTGCACTATACCCTAATTGGGTACTGTGCCTTATGCTTTCACAGAACAGCTCTTTGGTTAACAGGGATCTGTGAGGCGGAGTCAGGTTGCCGTAATTCTACAAAGCCTCAAATTTCAGATGTGTTGGTATTTCCTTGGAGTGAAAATTATTGGGTAGTAGTTGCCACAAAAGAAACTAGATCACCCCCCTTCTCTTCAGCTTTGCGCAGAGAAAGGCTTTGTTGACTTCTACATTTACCCTCCTCCATACTACCCCATTAATCCTCCATACTCCTCTACCATTTCTACACACAGCCAATATTTTCGACCGAGCATCATGGCCTATGCTATAAATATACGCACCAGGTTCGGCGACGGCAATAACAGGTCTGGCAACATAGAGAATAGTTTCAACACCACCGTCTACAATTCCGACGAGGATGCGCAAATCATGAGTTGGCTCTCTCCACTAGAGCCCAATACTAGACATGATAGCGTGCGTACCGACCGATTTGCAGGTGTTGGGGATTGGCTTTTAGAAACAAGCGAGTTTCGGGAGTGGAGGGATAGTGATGGGGGACCTGATAAGGCTGTCTTGTTTTGCTCTGGGCATCCGGGAGTGGGAAAAACATATTTGAGGTAAGTGGCGGGATTGGTTTAAAGAAGGCATGTCGCTAATGGCTGGATATACTAGTTCCATAGTGATCGACAGCCTGTGCGACCAGGCAATGGGTGAAGATATCGCTATTGCATGCTTATACTGCGACTACCTTGCTCACCAAGAGCAGACAACCACCAATATGATGGGAGCGGTTCTAAAGCAGCTGCTAGGAAAGGTGGACATCCCAAAAGACTTGCGCCAGGAATTTCAAGAGGGGAAAAAGGTAGCTGGTGGCCAAAGGCTGCTCCTTCCAGATTTGGTGCGCAGGTTGAAGATCGCTATTGCTTCACTACCCCAAGTCTTCATCTGCATCGATGCGCTAGACGAAATCCTACCGAAGAATCTTCCAGCGCTTCTTGAGTCAATAAGAGAAATTATCCAGGAGTGCCCTAGGACCAGGATATTCCTCACCGGGAGACCCCATGTCAAAGAAAATATTCAAAAATACTTCACCAAGGCCGTTATAATACCCATCAAACCTAACACGGATGATATCAAGAATTATCTGGAGACGAGGTTAGATAGGGATGACGAGCCGGAGGCGATGGACAATGATTTACGGGCGGATATTGTGAGAATTATTCCGGAAAAGATGTCGGATATGTGCGTAGGAGAATTTACCATTTTTACTCTATTACTGATGTACACTTACTAATGATTATGTGTAGATTCCTCCTTGTTTCGCTCAACGTCGACGCTATTCTCGAGGGGGTGACAATTGGTCAGAGGAGAAAGAAACTCGAAGATATGGCGCGAGGTAATGGGCTGAGCGATGCATACACGGCAACCCTATCCCGGGTAAAGGCGCAGAAGGGACATAAATCGGTACTTGGATTAAATGTCCTGATGTGGGTCTTGCATTCGGAGCAGCCGTTACACGCCAACGACCTTTGTCATGCCCTAAGAGTGGAGATAGGATCCGTGGATCTGGATCCGAAAAACGTCCCTGCATTAAAGACACTCCTATCATCTTGTCTTGGTCTTGTGACGGTCGAGGCGTCTTCGTCGACAGTCCGACTGGTGCACTTTACTCTCCAGGAGCACCTCTCGAGCGATACTACCCTATTCTATTTTCCTCACTCAACAATCGCGGAGGTTTGCTTGACATATCTTAATTTTGGATATATCAGAGATCTTTCGCCAGCTGTTCGCAGGGCTCCCCCAACACCCCCCCTTCTGGACTATGCTTCTCGTTACTGGGGGGAGCACGCAAGAAAGGGAATGACGGAAAATATTAAAGTACTTGCACTAAGGCTTCTCGATAAATTCGATAAGCATATATCTTCTACACTACTGTTATTGCGTTGCACTGAAGAGTCAAATTACCGAGACTTGGACTATGTTGAAGAACTGGCGAAATTCAGTGGACTCCACGGAGCAGCATGCTTGGGGATCGTGGAGATATTTGCTGCTGTATTAGAGATGGAGGAATGGGACGTTGATGCGGAAGATTGCAGCGGGGTTACGGCTCTCGCATGGGCAGCTGAAAGAGGGCATTCGGGGGTCGTCAAGATCTTGTTGGAACGAGAGGATATCAATCCTGACCAGGGAGCCTGGGACCTTACGCCACTCATGTGGGCAGCCAGAAACGGGCATGAGGGGGTAATAAAGCTACTTCTTGAAAGAGAGGACGTTAATGCTGGTGCAAGAGATCCCGATTCTGGCGACACGGCGCTCTTATTGGCGGTGGAAGGGGGTCACATAGGAGTGGTAAAATTACTTTTGGAACGAGAGGACGTGAATCCCAACCAGGAATTATCCGACTCTGACCCAACGCTAGTCTTCTGGGCGGCTAAGAACGGGTATCAAGAAATACTCAAGATGCTTTTGGAACGAAAGGACTTCGATCCTGACGTTTTTGACGATGAATTTTGCGGCACACTACTCGGCTGGGCGGTTTCCAAGGGGAATGAGGAGGTACTAAAGATGCTTTTGAAACGACAGGATGTCAACCACAATGACACCGGAGGTGTACATACACTACTCTACCTGGCCGCTCGGTACGGGCAGGAGTGGGCAGTAAAAATACTTTTGGAACTAGAGGATATCAATCCCAACTATATAGACCTGGAGTGGGGCCAAACGCCTCTTGCGGTGGCGGCTGAGGAAGGGCATGAGGGGGTAGTAAAGATGCTTTTGGAACGAGAGGACATCAATCCTGACCAGGCGGACACTGAATCTGGCCGAACGCCACTCTCGTGGGCGGCTAAGAACTGGAATGATGCGGTAGTAAAGATGCTTTTAGAGCGAGAGGACGTCAATCCCAACCGGGCGGACACCGGTGGCCGGACACCGCTCTCATGGGCGGCTGAGAACGGGTACAAGGCGGTGGTAAAGACTCTTTTGGAACGAAAAGACGTCAATCCCGACCAGGTAGACCCCAGTGGCCGGACACCGCTCTCATGGGCGGCTGAGAGCGGGCACGAGGCGGTGGTAAAGACTCTTTTGGAACGAAAAGACGTCAATCTCGACCATGCAGGCAGCAAATCTGGCCGAACGCCGCTCTCGTTGGCAGCTGGGGCCGGACGTGTGGGGGTAGTCAGGATGCTTTTGCAACGAAAAAACGTCAATCCTAACCGGGCGGACACTGAGTATGGCCAGCCACCGCTGTTGTGGGCGGCTGAAAACGGGCATGAGATGGTAGTAAAGATGCTTTTGAAACGAAAGGACGTCAACCCCGATCATGCATGCACAAAGAATGGGTGGACAGCACTTTCATTAGCAGCTGGGGCCGGACGTAAGGGCGTGGTAAAGACGCTTTTGGCACAAATTAACGTCAATCCCAACAAAGCAGACACCAATGGCCGAACACCGCTTTCATGGGCAGCAAAGAGCGGGCATGACAGAATAGTAAAGATGCTTGTGGAACGAAAAGATGTCAATCCCGACCAGGTAGACATCGGTGGCCGGACTCTGCTGTCATGGGCGGCTGAGAGCGGGCACGAGGCGATAGTAAAGATTCTTTTGGAACGAAAAGACGTCAATCCCAATCGGGCAGACACCGAATATGGCGAGGCGCCACTCTCGTGGGCCGCTGAGAACGGGCATGAGGGAGTCGTAAAGATGCTTTTAGAGCAAGAGGCCGTCTGTCCCGACCAGGCTGACACTGAATCTGACTAGACGGCACTCATGTTAGCGGCTTTTTCTAGCCGTGATGAGGTTGTAAAGATACTTTTGGAGCGAGAGGACGTCAATCCCAACCAAGTAGATCCCTTGTTTGGCGGGACGCAGTGTTCCCAAGCGCCCAGTCCGTCCGTCTTTCACCTAGGACGGGACGGACGCCATGTGTAAGGCCTTTGCCCGGGACGGACGTCAAGTTATAGTCCGTCCAGACCGATGCCCGGGACGGACGGCAGGCCCCTATAGGTGTCTTGGTTTATGTTTCATTTTTGAATATCACGAGTATGCAGCCTGTATTATAGAGA
>Ga0307507_10013070_pt1 | contig 10150 bp, 11 predicted proteins | sample 7_EM_MG_FD_207223 | JGI IMG/M metagenome (GOLD analysis project Ga0307507, IMG submission 207223) | Populus trichocarpa ectomycorrhiza microbial communities from riparian zone in the Pacific Northwest, United States - 7_EM | ecosystem: Host-associated > Plants > Roots > Unclassified | place... | reverse complement strand
GAAGAAATTCTGTGCTTGTGTGGCGATCATGCGAAATATTATTACCAGTTGAAGCAACTTCTCTTCCAGCCGCACTTTCTTACCCATGCTAGCGTATTCTGGATCTTCCCAATTTTTACGGTACTGTCTGCTCCGGCAATCAACTTTCTCCCTCCGGCCTGTGATCTTCGCAGTCAGGCGGGACACCGAGTAAGGATAATGTTTACCTGGCGCAGAGAAGAAGTTATAACAGCTTTACTTCCCGAGGGACTCAGCCCTTGCCTCGAAGCTTAACTGACAAGGCGGTTTATACTCATCACTGCTACCACCCGTTAAAAATACCTGCTCTCTATGATAGTATGAGGCGGCAGATGGAGAAGAGCACAAGGGAAGGTGGGGGTGTTTGGGGCTTCGCTGGGCATGGGCGAGTGCTTTTCTATGCATCGATATTAAGTGCTTCCTACGAATAACCCTGTTGGAATTAATGGGCGACACCCGTAGCAGCAAGGTATGAATTTTTTTTCCTTCAACATGCAGGACCAAATTTTGCCAGCGGTTCCCGAACAGGCTAACTGTTCACATCTGTAACGTCGTATTCTGAACAGAGTTAGTGTAGTTAGAGTGCTAAATACAGAACACTTGGGGGGTTGTTGGTGTGTGGTGTCTATTTGGTAGTGCCAAGCTCGTCACGGGGAATAGGGGTTCCTTCTGTTTTAGGTAGGCAACTGTCTTGTCCTCCTAGCGTGGGCCAACGTCCTTTTACTCGTAGGACTTGCCCAAGCACGATATCATACGGTATTGAGAGAGAAGCCTAATACTTATTTGTACGAGTATTACCCAGATCTAGCCTAGTTGGAGCAATAGTGTCTGTGTCCCCCTTTCTGTGATACCAGTACGGTGCTTGAGTACCCCTCTGGGTTTCTGGTGCTTGCATAGGCATCGCCAATTTTTCGCCAATAATTACCAGGCCAGCGATGAGGGGCATATTCGCCCCTCGCAAGCCTCCTTCGTAACCGGCACGCACGTGCGCACGGCTGAGTCAAAAAAATTTTGAGCTGAATTCGAGCCTAGCTGTGCTGGTTGCACTCGGTACATTGCTAAATGTCTAGATTCTCATGGAGAGCCCGGATGCTTTTGGAATGGGCAAGCACAAGTGCTTGTAGAATACCGTCTTACTCGCAGAGCGGCTAGTTCGCGGAAAGAAGCATTGAGTGACGTCTTTGAGTTCCTCTAAAGGCCGTTGGGCCAAGATGAGCTGGTCGATATTTCCTGCGCTTCTCAGAAAGCCACACAATCACGAGCAGATTGTGAATCGTGGCAAACATGGGGAGACTGTGGTGCCTGTGTTTCCCTGTGATTGGCCTTGACTTTCGGATGCCGAATACGGTGCTTGCAGCTCATTTTTTTTCTTCTTTTTGGCTTCGGTTTTGCTAGATTGGTTTCTCGTTTTTGTCTAATAGGGGCGCTTCTGCCCCTGCAGCAAACCCTGATTTGATGACAGAAGCCCCATCTGGCGGCTGCGCGCAAGGGTCCGCTTGCTTAGATCGTGGTACGAGTATCATATAGTAGCTACGCTGAAAACGGCGAGGATAACAGCACTGCTGAGTGCAGTACCGAACAATACCGGCACTTGGGGCATGGGCCGAAGCCACTCCACATTGCCACCCTTCTGAATAGTAATCCCCCTTAGGGGAGCCAGAACAAGAGAACCACCAGGCCCCAGGAACCTTTATAATATAATTCAGTACCACCAGTATTAACTTACCTGTTTTGTTATATAATAGGTTCTGGAGATGTTAGCAAAAGAGAAGGGATCAAATGGGAAGAGTCGGAAGAGGGCCAGGGTGACCGTAGCTCAGAGCCTGTGGGATGAATGGAGGGGGTCCAGCCATCCGTCATTTGCTCCTGACGATTGAGAGCCATTCACTCGTGTTTGGCCAGGCGTCCAAATCAAACAAAATCCAATAAAATTTAATGATAGTTGCAACTACTATTTACTGGCGACTTATCTAAAGCATGAGGCGCCTAGCGAATTACATCTCATCTTGGATGAACAAAGAAATTAGGGTGGAGTGTCACAGCAGACCTCCCATAAACCCCTTGGGGTAACTAAGACCAAGCCAAATACTGTAGTCTCTTTGTACCGTATGTAGCAGTCAACCATATTTTAGTGTGATAACTGAGCGGACCTGAAAGTCTTGATCCATTATGATACAGAGAAGGGAGGTGCTTCCTCCCCATTTCTATGTTTTGTCCAATACCGGCTCGCGCGTTTCGTATGGGTAGCCTTTTCCTTCCCCTCCAACATAGGAGAAGTGAACCATACATTGCGCTAAAAAAAGACTAAAAAAAAAACCCCCATCTTATTCCTGGGATTCGTCCTCTCGAGATCTACTTGACTTGGCTCCCCCCCTCCCTCTTTCACGGGCGTTCGACTTTCTTACTTTCCTACTTCTTCTTCTTCTCCCAAACCTCACAAACCCTCGCCGGTTGAACCGATTGTCTATCCGCCATATTCCGCTGGATGCAAGGCATGCACCAATAGCGGTGACAATCAACACATTCTTTTTTGGGTATTTTCCCACTGCCATTCACTATCCCGAGCCCTATTGATACGATTACCCACATTCGTTTCGAATTGTGTCGTTCTTTTTTGAGAATACTTTCAAGACGCCTGGGTACTTGCATGCCTAGACAACCCTTGAGCCAACTAAAATAGTCGCCTCTACTGTTACAAAAGTCTTTCTGTGCCTCGAGCATTCTTATTCTTGAACAATTCACAATACTATCTCTCTACCATTCTATTTCTTCTATCTCTTCTTTTTTATTTTTTATTTTTTATTTTTTGCTCTTTTACAGTCGTATCAAACACACTCGTTAAAATTCGATCAACTTGCCTCTGCTCTATAAAATAACATTACTCGACACTTTACACACACCTCACGTTTTTTCTCTGCCAGTTTCTTTGTTACCTTGAGGAGTTAATACTATTATCTCGTAATGGGTTGGTTTGGTGATTTGCAGCTTGGTGCGAAGTATGGGTAGGTTATCTGATCATCCTTCTCCTATACAAATAATTCCTTTTATTTGAGTGCTAACATGATCTTCCTTTAGCCTCATCTTGGGCTCTTTGGTGGTCCTGGTATTTCTTGCTGGATTCTTAAAGTTACTTCACATTCGATATCAGTAAGCCGATCCATCTTTCCGATTAATGATCAGTGGAATTGATAGCTGACCGTTATACAGAGCCAAAAAGTTCAACAGGGTAAATGCGACTCGATATAACGTCAACCGTGAATCGTTAACTAACATTTGCAATAGGAAGCCAAAGCTAAGGCCGCCAGCGAGGAGGGGAAAACAGAACAGATTGCTCTTAACCAGAGGGAAGAGGATGAAGGGGACCTATTTGGGATCAGAGCATTGGAAAGAGGATTCACTGGGGGGGTTGCACAATCGAGACCTTCAACACCAAATACTGCCAACAGATCTACCAGCACTTTGGTACCCTCGGCCGCCAACATCCCTTTCGGACACAAGTCAGCAGGCTCTCTCGCCGGTTCTTCAAGGTCGGAAGTAAATTCGACCTTGACAATTGAAGTTGGAAATCCTAAGGGCGTTACCCTTTCAAATGGGCGAACTAGTCCGAAGGCTGGAGATGTAGCCGTCGACATGGGCTTGAGCGTTCCGGAATCGCCTCGAATGCCTCGATCTCCCGACTCTAGCAAGGCCCCATCAATATACTCAACACAGCCATCGCCAACATTGAGACCGATTTCGGGGGTCGCAATTCCCTCAGGTGGACTCGGGATGCAGTTTGGACAGGATGGTACGGTTTCCCCTAGAATGCAAGCGAAAGCTCCCACAAAAGTCGTAACGGGATCTTCCCGGGGCATGATTGCCCCATCAGCCTCGGCTTCCCTAGTGGACGAAAGTGATAGAACACCTCCGTTGTCTCCATCAATTTCGAGCTACAACACTACATCGAATGAAGGAAAATCAACTAACTATGGCGATCGTTCAGACTCACCATCCTCTCCCTACCGAGCATATCAGGGGCACAACCCTTCGATAAGGGTCGATGGTCCCGACTATCCTTGTGAGCCCTTCCCCAGCCATTCTTGCAAATCAGCCTGGCGTGCACAAGCTAACATTTACACAGCTTCGCGGCAACGATAAGGGTGGGTGGAAGCGGCGGTGAAATATGTGTAATGCAGCGGATGTGGTGGATGTGGTGGATGCATTGTGAATATCCTCTTGGCTTCTAATTCTTAATCGTTTTCGACTTTTTTTTCCCTACGATCCCAGGTCTACCGGTACCACGTATCGGACGCAGCGACTGCTAGTGAAACCCGTGTTTAGAATTTTTTCGGAACTTCATCCTTGAAATTTCCACCTCTGCTATTGGAGTGGTGCGATGGATATGCGCAATATTGTCAATCACATGGAAAAGGGAAACAGGAGAGATTTGGGACTCAAGTGCTGACCAAAACGCGCAAGCTGATTTGCTGTCTAATAATAACACTACGAAATGGTATTCGAAAATCGCCGCCGCCCGCCGGACCTTGAGTTTCAATACTTGGGGTCTACATGGATGCTGGGTACACGACCTTGTTGTATAGTTTTTTCCTCTCTTCCTCCGCCAGCCCTCTTGTATTGTTAAAGTAATGTCTTTTGTCTTTTTTTGTTTACTGGTGTCTTATGTGGGGTTTTGAGAAATGGTGGTTTGGGGTCAATCTTTGCTTTGCATTTTTTCTTGTTTCTGGAGAGTATATTTTGCGAAAAGCATTGTGGTTCTTCTTCCGATTGCCTATACCCTTACCATCTCTCTTTTTTTATCTAAAGGGATTTATGTTTTGTTTACTGTCGTTGCCTTGATTTTTTTATTTGCTTGCATACCTCTCACGCAGAGCCTGGGCTTTGTTTTATCGTTCCCCTTGGAAAAGATGGAAGAGGAACACGTTTGGTGGTGTCATATTATTAATGGGGGAGGTGTTTGCTTGGGGGACAGACTTAGTTGGCAACGAATGCAAGTTTCACCCTCGAGCCTTTTCTTGCTCAAAAGTTGTTATCGTTTGTGCATTTTTGGTCCGATATGGGGACTTAAACCGGTGCTGCTTTGTATAAAATGTGGAAGTGAGGAGAATTGTACGGTATGGTGGTCTGCTACAATCATGCGTGGCTGGGAATAGGGGTCCTTATCCTAGGAGTAAAACTGGCTCGCATCACAATCCGTCTGATATTCTAAACTGGCGAGTGAGCTTTTGAGCACGACATTGATCAAATTTGGAGCACAGGCCACCTCTGGCGAACCATCAACCGCTTGTACGAGCACTGGTACTTGCATGGAAGATGAGGCTTCATGAACCGAAGAAATGGGAAGAAGCATACAATGCTAGTCACGTGAGGTAAATACAACCGTTTCTTTAGAGAACGAAGCAAAAGGAATGCGGCTAGAGCAATCAAAGTGGTGAAGAAATGAAGCTCAATAGAAATTAGGCTTATAATTTAATTGTCCCATCGGTAGACTCGTACGACACCAAGGGAAAGGGTCCCCAAAAATCGTCCCTTGTGGTCCGGTCTCTTGGGTTCGATCTTCCGAGGACTCGACCGTTTTTTTGTTCCTTTCACGTGAATTTTATTGGGGCTGGCGTGATGGTCTTACCCCTGGATTGGACAAGAATTTACAACGACTACGAGTACAAAACCTACGCGTCTACCCTTTCCTCTCTTTAGCCTCGTGAACATCCACCAAGGGTATATCTCCAGAGCAGTCGTACGGCCTTTCGTTTTTCTTACCCGCTGCCTTTTCTGATACGACGCTTTTTGTCACTGGCCATGACAGACGCAGTTGCAAAACCGGAGAAGGGGGATAACAGCTATGACGTTGCAATTGTTGGGGCTGGAATCATCGGTTGCTCTCTTGCGTTCACACTCGGGAGGCAGGGAAGGAGAGTGTTGTTGCTTGAGAGGGACCTTTCGGAGCCTGATAGGATCGTTGGAGAGCTCTTGCAGCCTGGTGGTGTTCAGGCACTTGAGACGCTGGGGTTAAGGGGTGCGTGAGAATTTTGTTATTTTTCGTTACCGCCTGGGTGCTGTGTGGCATGCTGATTGGCTTCTCTTGGCTTCCTTCCGGACTTAGATTGCCTGGAGGGTATTGATGCAATTCCGGTTTATGGGTATCATTGTTTTTATCACGGGGAGGGGGTTGCTGTACCTTACCCCCGAGGCCCGGATGGGAAGGCACCAGAAGGTCGGTCGTTTCATCATGGGAAGTTCATCATGAAGTTACGAGGGGCGGCGAGAGATGCACCTAAGTATGTCACCGCCTACTCATGGGTGGTTTAGAGTCTCTGTGCTAATATGTGGCCTAATCGGCAGTGTCACGATTGTGGAGACAACTGCTCGGGAGATCATCAAGGACGGAAGCTCGGGTCAGGTACTGGGGGTAATTTGCAAGAAAAAGGGCTCCGATGAGTTGGACTATGTAGGGTCCTTGATTGGGTGGCTTTAATCTTGAATAGTAGAAAGCTAATCTTGGCTAGTATTTTGCTTCACTCACAGTTTCTGCCGACGGATATGCGTCAAATTTCCGGAAAAGGTGTATTGACAAGAAGCCTCAAGTCCGGTCTCACTTTTTTGCCCTCGAATTGAAAGATGCGAAGCTGCCCTTCCCCGGATATGGCCATGTTGTCCTGGGAAACAATCCTCCAGTCCTCCTCTATCAAATTGGCACCCATGATACTCGTGCTTTGATAGATATGCCGCAAACCCCTTCGGCTGCTTCTGGTGGTATTAGAGGACACCTTACGAACGTTGTACTGCCCGACATGCCAGAATGTATTCAACCTTCGTTTAAAGAGGCTCTCAAAGTAGACCGATTTCCTTCTATGCCTAATTCGTTCCTTCCACCTTCTACTAACACCACCCCTGGAATAATGCTGCTTGGTGATGCAATGAACATCAGGCACCCGCTAACTGGTGGGGGAATGACTGTTGCGTTTAATGATGTGGTCTTAATCAGCGATCTTCTGAGCCCGGAGAATATACCGGATCTTGCTGACACCAACTTGGTCCTCGCGCGATTATCAAAATTTCACTGGCAGAGGAAACCGTTGACTTCTGTTATCAATATCTTGGCGCAAGCATTGTATGCTTTATTTGCCGCTAACGGTAATCCTGCCGCGATGTTCTACTGAGTATGGTTATTGATGGTGTTTGTCATAGATAATCAATTACGGACATTGCAAAAAGGTTGTTTTAGGTATTTTCAACGGGGAGGGCAATGTATTGATGGGCCTGTTGGCTTACTGGCCGGGTAGGTCTTCGTTTCCCTTGCTTTCTTAGCATTTATTGACTGTCATAGTATCATCCGCCAGCCAATGGTATTATTTTTCCACTTCTTCGCTGTTGCCTTCTACTCCATCTACATCCTATTTGCGTCACTCTCACCCGCCGACTGGCCAGTCGCATTCTTCAGTTCCTTTGGAGTCTTTTACAAGGCTTGCGTCGTCATATTTCCTTATATCTTTTCCGAAGCTAAGTCCTGATTCCCGGTATCTGGGCTTTGTCTTTTAAGGGTTTCTTGTAATACAGCGCCGCATTCTGAGCTCTTTTTTTTTCCCCATTTTCTTGATAGTTCGAGTAGAAATAGATGGTGTTTGGATATGGCTTAGGATGGCTAGCGTAATTAATGCTGATGTTGATAGATGATTTGATTGTGGATGAGGGTTTCTTTGTATATACTGTGCAGTAATTCCTAATATGATACAGTATCTTTTTCTGGCCTTGGAGGATATGAGGTTATACCTGTTAGTTTAGGGAATGTTTAGAACGGCAATGTCGAGAAGCCTAAAATTCAGAGTTTTAAACGCTAGTAGGGTTCCGGACCTTTATCCCACTGTTTGATAAATTTTGAGTGACAGGTGGTGAATGCTAGGACTGCATGATAAAGATAGGGCAGGCGTGTGCCTTCGCCAAGACCTTTAAATTCCATATCCTTGTATCATAGTAGGACCAGACATCCGAACATCAGACGACAGATATCACCAACCCCATCTCATCTCTCTCCTCAAACAACGTGGCAATCATGGCCACCGCAGGCTCCTTCTTGCAGCGCTGTCACCGCGCACTGACCAAGATCCCCCGACTCACACCTCAATTGACATCTCAACCATCCAGGAAACCATTCCACCCCCACCATCCCCGCCTCTTAACCACCTCCACCACCACTACCACTACGGCCTTAACCGACCTCTCCCAGCCCCTCCCAGAAGTCGCACCACGCACCCGACTAACACCGCTCTCGCCATCCTACTACACCGGCAGCCCAGAATACTACGACAACCTCCTAGCCCTGCAAGACCTCCTACGCAGCCACCAAGCCCTACCCACAATCCACGGCGACGACGCACCAGTAGTGAAATGGAAAACCATAGACGAATACCGCCTCATAGTCGGCGACCGGGTGAAACCCTCCCGCTACAACAAGGTGATCCACATCCTCGACCGCCTCAACCGCATCGACCCAGCCATCATGCCGGCCGAGACAAAAGCAGCGCTGGCACTCTACATGCGTCCGGAAAACCAAGCGCTGGGGCGGAAGATTGAGCGCACGACGGACAATTTCGGGAGGGCTTACGCTATCGGTCGGAGGAAGACTGCTGTCGCTAGGGTATTTTTGGTGGAGGGGGAGGGAGAGGCGCTCGTCAATGGCATGCCCGTCAATAAGAAGTTTTCGCGCTTGCATGATCGGGAGAGTGTGCTTTGGCCGTTGATTGTTACGAATCGGGTGGATAGGTATAATGTTTTTGCAGTGGTTAGGGGTGGGGGTTTGACGGGACAGGCTGAGGCTTGTACGTTGGCGATTGCTAGGGCGTTGAGGATTCATGAGCCTGCTTTGAAACATGCACTTAGGGAAGGTGAGGGTTTTTTCTTTCCTTTTCTCTCTCTTTTTAAGAGTTTGCTGATTTGGGATATCCAGCTGGGTGCGTTACTGTCGATCACAGACAGGTTGAGAGGAAGAAGCCGGGTCATCTAAAGGCGAGGAAAATGCCTGCGTGGGTCAAGCGTTAGATTCCTCCCCTCCGGTGGGAAGTTCTTGTTCCTATGTTTTATATATATATACTCTATGGGCAATTGGTTTTCCGTTTTACAATATATAATAGAAGTGATCGTCCAGAATCTCTCCCCATCGCTTTGCCTTATCTTCCTTCCACCTTACTGTATCTTTACAATCTGCGCGCTACTTTTTTCCCCGTACCCGTTAATCCTATGGTACTGTATATCACCTAAGCTATCATATACCAAAACTCCGAAATTTCCGAGATATCATGATGCTGTATGTAAGAACCAAGGAACCAAAGAAAGAAAGAAGGAACGAAAAAAAGTACCCCATATATACCATGCACGTGCCTATATTACAAACCTAGACCTCCGAGTTATAAAGCCCAGCAGGCGAGTGATAAAGTATTACGTCCCCCTCTCAAACAACTTTACAAACGCCGCCCTCTCCTCCTTAATCCTAGCCGCCCTCTCCTCATCCATTCTCCAAGCCTTTGGAAACCGCGCTTTGGGCCTCTTCAATTTGGCCGTATAATGTCTAAAATCGAACGGAATATCACTAAAGTCATCCTTATCATCCTACACCACCTCTCCGCATTAGCCCCCCCCCCCCAAAAAAAAAAAAGAAGACAAAGAAGGTTGAACAAACCTTAGCCTCCAAAATCAACCTATCCACCAAATCACTCAAATACCTCTTATTCTGCGCCTGCAGGGCAAACATCTCACAAGAAATCTTGACAACCCCCCTGACCGGATCAAACCTAGCGCCCACCAACTTGACCAATTTCCCCCTCTGCGCCTCCGTCAGATCTCCTAGATCCCTGGGCGCGAATTCCACAATCACCTTCTTCTCTGCCGGATGGGTCTCGCCGAAATAGGTGGTGTAGCGGAAGCGTAGTACCTCTGCGCGTGATGGCGGGCGGAAGGGTTTCGAGAGTTTGGAGAGGAGGGGCATCTCGTACATTGCTAGGCGCGCGTAGGCCCGGGCTTCCCGGTGGCGGAGGAGCTCGGCGTGGCCGCTAGAGGTGAAGTCGTCGCCGTCCCAGTCTTTTTCTTCTAGTTCGTTGGGGTCTCTACCGTCGCTTGGGGGTTTGGAGGAGGAAGAGGAGGG
>Ga0307507_10013069_pt1 | contig 10151 bp, 7 predicted proteins | sample 7_EM_MG_FD_207223 | JGI IMG/M metagenome (GOLD analysis project Ga0307507, IMG submission 207223) | Populus trichocarpa ectomycorrhiza microbial communities from riparian zone in the Pacific Northwest, United States - 7_EM | ecosystem: Host-associated > Plants > Roots > Unclassified | place... | reverse complement strand
GAATGAGTCACATGACATCTAAATAGAGCTGGAATACAGTATTCCTACTGGATTCCCACTGGAATCCAATGGGAATAGAGTCCTACCATATTCCACCAGGACTGCAACTGGAATGCTGGACTTTACCCGGACTGCAGTGGGAATCTGGCAGTCCGCCGGATTCCGCTGGGAATACCAGGGGGAGAGTTAAGTACAGGTACATCTTGATATTTTTTGTGGACTCCAATCCAATCTGATTCTTTGAAAACACCTTCAGCATTGATGACCATAATGCTGGAGGCCATGAAAAGTAATGTGTAGGGTTTATTGCACATTTGATGCCCAATTTATTACTTGGTACCTGATAACACATTAAAAATAAAGAGTTGACCACAGGGTTCAAACCACAGACTACATACATTCAAATGTTTGACATACTTACTGTTATCCACTGCACCAAGCTACCATATATGTCTGGTTAGGTATCTAGCCTGTCAATCTTCTCACAAACCTGTCTGGATTCCATATCTAGCATTTTGCTGATTTTGTCAAAAACCTGTCTGGTTTGTGTCTAGCCTAGCACCCTCATTTTGAAAATTTCTGTCTGGATTGGTATCTACCATTTAGCAGGATTTTCGGGGGTCCTCTGCTCCCTTGCTTCACTTGAGCCCTTCCTTCTGTTTGTTTGTACATTGATTCATTACATAATACATCAAATCATGCTGTCCTTGTTGTATGAAGGCTCTTGTGAAGCGAGGCAAGTGGCTGGTTTTAGGAGCCTGAATAGTTTCCAGGTTTCCATGGTTTCTTGCCTCAAAAGGCAAATTTGTATAGAAATCATATGATTTGGTGTAGTCTTTCAGAACATTTTGATTACCAGGTTTCCAGAAAAAGGGACATAATATCATTGACCCAGTTTTGCAAATATTTTGATCAAAGCTTTACAGCACTCTACAAAGTTGACCGTTTTTCTCAATTCTTTTACCAATGGAAAGGTCTTGTTTCTGGCTTGCAGAGGATGTTTTTTTCATATTTAACTGAGGTGGTTAAGTGAGGTGCCGATGGAAAGTGGAAAGTCACCTAGTTTTGCAAATTTTGTCACACCCTGGTCACACAACAAGGCTCAGTTCCATGCCTTTCTGTTTCATGCAGGGATTTAATTGATACCTCATGTGATGATAGGTCTTGTTGAATGCCTGTCAGAGTTTAAAGTGCTTGCTTCCAATTGTCATGCTTGAGCATCAAGATGTCCTATTCATCCAAGAACTTTACAGATGCCCTCAAAAACTTTAGGGACATCTATGGTCTACATCCAGCTTGATCTAAAAAAACAATGACAGCTCCTTGTTAAGATTAGAATATTCTATGCAGCTAAAATGTTGGGAAAGCAATGGATTCTGGTATATATTGCAGTCTATGTCATGTTCTCATCCAATTTCTCTGAATAAAAAAATATATTCATACTCATTACATAGCTATACACTCCCTCAAATATTTTCAAGATGTAGATCACACCTGTTGTAAAGTTAGAGGGTGATTTGCAAAATTAGGTGACTTTCAAAACTAGGCACATGAGAGTAGGTTTCCATGTTTCTTTGTTTTCCAGTTTCGAGGGGTTTCTCAGGTGTAGAAACCCATGGAAACTAAAATGCCCAAGAACTGATGCTCCTTATGTAGCAGTTAGGCTACAGAATAGGTAACATGGCTGATATGGCTTGGGTCACTGTTACGGTTATTAATCGTAACGGGCGTTGTAAGCCTAAGTTCGTTCTCTGGTTCATTCGTTCGTTCTACGACCAGTTCTCTAATAGACACTGTCATTCTATAAGGCGGCTCCTTCCTTAGATCACGGCCTTTCGCTGTCACTTCGTTATGCCCTTAATAATGACAGTACAGGTTCCCGCAATACTCTATGTCTTGCGACTGCCTAGAGATTCGGTTATAGGGTTGTTTAGACGATGACACCCTTCTATAAGTCTTCGACATTGAAGACTTATTCGTTCATGTTTTAAAGAGACTCTAAGTCAAAAGACTTTAGAGCCCGAGGGCGATCCTAGCGTTCCGGCGGTCCTGAGGGTTGAACTAAGCTTGTATTGCCTAGGTTCAAGCTACTGAATACAAACGAAAATGTAGTACTTATATACTAAGTACTTTGCTGTGGACTGTGGACTGTGCACTATGGACTGCGAACTATGGACTGTGCACTGTGCACTACGGACTGCAAACTAAGGACTGTGCACTGCGGCCTGTGCACTGTGGACTACGAACTGTACTATCTAAAAAAAGGAATGAGTCTCGGGATGCATATCTAGAATCTGTCCAGAATGGTCTAGACTACATCTTAGGAATGTGGAAGTGTCTGTGAGTGTCTGACTGTCTGTCCGTATCGTAAAGAAAAGAGTTTGTATCATTACCCCCTTCTTCATATTTGATGTCACCGACATCTACTTAGTCCATGACAAAAAGAAGGGAGGAGTCGGACAACAAACTGCTGAACTCGCTGACCAAATCGAGGTGGTCGGTGAGGGGAGATGGTGGGGGTGCAGAGGGCACCGGGGTTCTCCATGCTTCATTCGGGATGTCGGGGACTCCCTCCCAGGTTTTGATGGCATCGGCCCATCTCTCCCGGCGTGTCTTGTTATTCATTCCCCACTCCTCCATTGCCTTTGCCCATTCTTCTGTCCTTTCCCACATTTCTCGTGCTTCCTTGTGGGAGATGGGGCAGTTAGGGGCCGTGTGCCCTGGCCCCCACTCCTGGCACCCTGCACATTGATACGCCCCACAGTCACGGCGGATATGTCCGGGTCCTTTGCACTTCGAGCAGTGGCAGATGGGTTGGCGGTGTGGTCGGGGTTGTTTGACATGATGGGCATGGGCTCTTCCGTATGTATGAATAGTGAGATCGTAGTAGTGGAAATAATTCACAATTCTCTATTGTATATGTCATAGTTTCTTTCTGTCACCGTAAGGCTGTGGGAGATATAACCACATGGTTTCAAATCTCCCTTATTGTCGAGTTGTCGTAAGACGGCTCCTGTGGCCCATTTGGATGCATTGGATTCGATGAAGAACTGTTTCGATGGATCTGGTATGATGAGAACGGGTTCTTTTAGGAACCTTTCCTTTAGATTTTCGAAGGCCGTTTGACATTCTTGTGACCATTCGAAAACTTTCTTCTTCTTTGTAAGTTCGTTCAGGGGTTTGGTAACCTCTGCATATCTATTAATAAATCTTTGGTAGAAATTGCCAAATCCTAGAAAGGATCTGACGCCTTTTACTGTCTTTGGTGGAATCCAGTCTTTGATTCCTGCGAGCTTCGTTGGGTCCATTGATATTTCGTTAGGTTTCACAATGAAACCTAGGTATTCGACTTCTTTGGCATTAAAAATGCATTTCTCTGGTTTAAGGAATAAATCCTTGTCTCTGAGCCATTTCAGCACTTGGATGGTTCTTTCATGATGCTCCTTTGGGTCTTTGGAGAATATGAGAATATTGTCGATGTAGATCAGGACCCATCCCTGAGCTATCATATCGGTGAAGTAGTCATTCATCATGGATTGGAATGTAGCGGGCGAGTTGGTCATTCTGAAGAACATTACTGTCGGTTCGAATAGTCCTCTTTTAGTGATGAAGGCACCTTTCCATTCATCACCCTCTTTGATTCGTATGTTATTGTATCCCCATTGGATATCAAGTTTCATAAAGATTTCTGCTCCGTGTAGTTTCTGGAGTAGATTGTCGATGGAAGGAAGGGGATATGCATTCTTAATTGTAGATTCGTTCAGATACCTGTAGTCCTGACAGGGTCTGAGGGCTTCACTATCTTTCTTTGCTATGAAAAAGAATGGTGACACTTGCAGTGAAGTGGATTTGTGTATGAATCCTTTCTTCAGGTTATCGTCAATAAACTTGTTCATTTCTTCTTCTTCCTTCTGGTTCATCAGGTAGATCTTTGATTTCTTTGGTACGAATTCGGGTTTGAGATCAATTCTATGATCCCATGGTCGTTTCTCGGGAAATCGTTCTGATGCAGTTTTCTCAAAAACTGATCGGTATTCGTGGTATTCTTTCGGGACTAGGCTTTCGAAGGGTTTCCTTTCCTTCGTTTCTGTCCCATGCACTAGACTCTGGGATATAGAAGTCTTGGCTCTGATCGAAATTTCACTGTTATCAATCTGAACAGGTTGATTAAGGGGTTCTTTCTTTTCTGGTTCTGGTTTCATTGATTCTTCTTGGAGATATGCAATGAGGAGATCTCCTTCTATCGTTTCCTCCTCTTCTTCTTCGTCGTCTTCGGTGTCTGGCACTAGTGCCGGCATATCTTCATATTGATCAGGGAGCTCGTTTACCGTGATGTAAACCGCTTCTTCATCCGGTATCTCTTCAATAGAGACCGTTGACCTCTTTCTGGTGGGAAGGTTCTGCAGTTCTTCTGCGAAAGCTTCTTTTGATCTCATTTTCTTTCGTTCTAAATCTACCCTGCAGACTTGTAGGGTTCGATCTACAATCTGTGACTTGGTTGGTCTCCTGATTTGTTTAGGATCAATTTCGAGGGTTTTCTCTGCCCAATCGATTATGGGGTTCACCCTTTCTAACCATGGTAATCCGAAGATTACGTTTTCCTTTCCCAAGTGGCTGATATAGAATAGGGTGGATATGACGTTCCCTTTGATCTTTACTGGGAGTCGGGTGTATTGTTTGATAGGTCCATTCCTATTCGGGGTTTCATCAACATTTGAGACTGGTATCTCCTTTTTTAGCCATAAAAGTGGGAGTCGGTGTTTCTTTGTGAATTGTTTGTCCATAAATGTTCCTTGGGCGCCACAATCTATTAGCGCTTTCGTCTCGACGAGTTTCTTTTCATCAATAATTTTAGTGTCGACATTCATTGATTTTGAATCTTTGTCTGGTACACTTCGAATTCTAAGAGCTTTGATGGAAAGTCCTTTTGAAGGTCTAGTCGTCATTGCTAGCCTTCGTACTAAAAATCCTTTGGTTCTTCTTCAACCGTATCTTCATCTAAACTTTCTAAGAAAGCAGTCTTTGCTTCTTCTAAATCTTTATCGTCGAGTTCTGCCATGATGGCACGAACTTTCTGAGCAGCACCACTTCCTTTATTTGTTGAAGGCATGATTGCCTTATAGGGGGTGGCGGGCTTTCTAAAGTTGGAAGTGTTTCCTTTCCTGGTGTTTAGTTCGGGATTGGTTATATGATTGCGAGTCATGTGTCCTGTTTGTCTGCATCGGAAACATAATCCTTTCTTCATATATTCGTTTCGTTCATCAATGGACATCCTATTGATATCCATTGTGTTTGGGTCTCAAGTTTGTGGAGTGAATGCTGGGCAAGTGGATGGTCGGTTGGGTTGCCAATTCATTACTCTTGTTTTCATCGTCTTTCTGTAATGAGATTTTTCGAATCTCCTAGCATCATCTATGATGCCTGCCAATGTTTCGGGTGTGTCTTTCTGGTCTTCAATTTTGTCTCGTAGTCTCAGGTTGAGACCGTCCAGGAACATTCCTGGGAGACACGGGTTCTCTTGTCCTATCATAATGTATCCTCCTTGTCCTGCAAGCGAATTGAAGTTGAGGATATACTGCTCGAGTTCTCCCTGTTTCATCTTTAACACTGAGAGATCTGTTCTGGCTGTCCTTGGTTCTTCTTAGATCGAAATTTTGATCTAAGAGCTTCATGAATTCTGCCCAGGTCATTTCTGGGTTGAATACTCTGTTCCCTTGAACTATCTTCGTATGTTCATCTGTAAAATATTCTGCCCATTCTGCTGCTCTGCCTGATGACATGTAGGTGAGCATGCAGTTGATCTTTCATTGATCATCAGGGAATAAATTGTCGTAGGCTCTGATGTAGGCCTCTAAAATTCTGAACCATGTTTTATAATTGGATTCCTTTCCATCGAAATCCTTGGGAGGTCGGCATTTCTCGCCTTTCCCGTTTCCTGTGTTACTGGGTGGTTCGACCATGTCGGTGGTTACTTGTTCTGGTAATGTCGGGTTCTTGGGTTCAATTGGTTCTGTTGGTGTTGCTGGATTAAACACGTTGGCTGCCAGCGTGTTAAATTCATCTGTTATTCTGTGTGCTTCATCAGTTGGTGGTATGCCTAGACTGGATAAGTCTATTGGGTCGAATATGGATGTTGGTGGAAACTGCTGTGGTGTACTCGTGCTTGGAGTTCTGGTAATCACTGGTGACTGTCTCGGTGTCGATCGTCTGCTAAAAGGAGATGTTACTCCTGGTCTTGGTCCTGTTCCTGTTATACGCGGATAACCAGGAGTGAATACTGATCTCGGTGTCGGTGTCTGTGATGCAGGAGGGCTCTCCTCTTCTGCGCTCTGAAATTGTTCGTGTTCGGGTTCTGAATCTGAGCTTTCTGGTGCTCTAAATCTCCAACGACTCGACTCTCCTTGAGTAGTCGTGATTTTCTTTCTAAGTAGAAGACAACGATTTGTCTTCTACGAGTCTGATGACGTCTTTAATCTGGTTGTTGTAGTTTTCTAAAAGAAGTATTGTTTCTTTTAGTCTGAGGTTATACTCTTTGATAAGATGTATAATTTCTGTGAGTCTGTCCAGTGTGTTGTTCTTTGCAGGAGGGCTTTCCTCTTTCTGTGTTCTATTTTGGGTAGAGGGCGGGTGATGCACCTTCTATTCTGGGATAAGCTTGAACCTTTTGTTACGGTTATTAATTGTAATGGGCGTTGTAAGCCTAAGTTTGTTCTCTGGTTCGTTCGTTCGTTCTACGACCAGTTCTCTAATAGACACTGTCATTCTATAAGGCAGCTCCTTCCTTGGATCACGGCCTTTCGCTGTCACTTCGTTATGCCCTTAATAACGACAGTACAGGTTCCCGCAATACTCTACGTCTTGTGACTGCCTAGAGATTCGGTTATAGGGTTGTTTAGACGACGACACCCTTCTATAAGTCTTCGACATTGAAGACTTATTCGTTCATGTTTTAAAGAGACTCTAAGTCGAAAGACTTTAGAGCTCGAGGGCGATCTTAGCGTTCTGGTGGTTCTGAGGGTTGAACTAAGCTTGTATTGCCTAGGTTCAAGCTACCGAATACAAACGAAAACGTAGTACTTATATACTAAGTACTTTGCTGGGGACTGTGCACTGTGGACTACAGACTGCAAACTACGGACTGTGCACTGCAGCCTGTGCACTGTGGACTATGAACTGTACTATCTAAAAAAAGGAATGAGTCTCGGGATGCGTATCTAGAATCTGTCCAGAATGGTCTAGACTACGTCTTAGGAATGTGGAAGTGTCTGTGAGTGTCTGACTGTCTGTCTGTATCGTAAAGAAAAGAGTTTGTATCAGTCACCCTGTAACAGGCATTAGTTGGGTGTTAGCCTCTGTAATGGTCCAGGGAAATTGGGACAGATAGTCCAATGGTTGTTGTGCAATTCCAGCATATTCCATATTTTAGCTGAGAAACTACACCTTATAACCCCCTTCATATATTGACAATATTACCAAGGCACTCACTTTTAAATGTGGTAAATATGTTCAATGTATGTATAGCTACCCTTCTGCTGATTAATATTTGTTTATATTGACCAGCTTGTAAAATAGATTGCAGAGGGAGGTATCAGGCAATGGTACCATTAAAACTGATAAAATGATGAAGATAGATGCTCAAATTCTTTCTGTACATCTACTCATCCACCAACCCTCTACCTAAAGGTAGCGGGAATTAGGATGGAGACACTGTAAACTTGTAACAATAAGATTGTAACCCTTAAAAGGCTTAATAAGAAGAAAAGTTGCTCACAATTAGGACACAGCCACAATTTTTGTGAGGAAAAAGTATGAGTCCAATAAATTGAATAATTTAGTACAGTCCTTTGCATATTTTTGTGAAAATCGAAATGTTTCCAAAAACAGTCACATGACATGTGCCTGAGCCAAACAATGGCACACAGCTGTGATGAAGTCTAGATAGTGAGCTTGCTGCTCTTGTTGTCCATCTTCCTTCCCTGAGCTGCTTGCATTCTTTGAACCTTCCAAAATTTGCCTGCCATCCATTGTCCAGCTGATCATGTCTTGCCAACTTCAATTCAATAAATGAATAATCATTGAAAATACCAAGCCCATCATGATCAGTGAAGGTGGATCCAATGACCTCCTCATTGCAAAGGGTTCTGGGGAAAAATCAACAATTGTAGACAGATCCTAAGTATGCTTCTTATCCAGCATTGTCTGGAGAATTTCTGTGCACCAGGCTTTTTTCTCGATATAAAATTGGCCTGAAATCCCCATAATTGCAGATAATGTTGTAGACTAAGCCAATAGAGCACTTGGAGAGATCACATATCTCCTCCATGGTACTCCAATTTACATCATCATACCCTCCTTGAGGTTGTGGGGAGGCATAGTCAAAGTCAGCCCTAACCATTGTTAGGCTCAGGCACATGTCACATGACTGTTTTTGGAAATGTTTCGCTTTTCACAAAAATATGCAAAGGACTGTACAGTCATTTGCATAATTCCGTGAGCACAGAAATTTCTTTTTTTGGGTGTGACATGACTTGCTTGCCCAAAAAAGACATTTTCCCATGTCCTGATATTGCTGATAACCGTGCTGATGCACTCTAGATACAATGATGCTATACTTATATTCATGATGCCTTCACTATCTGTTGATCTGAAGCTATGTATGGTGGCTTGGTAGTTTGAAGAGGGGCTAACTTACAGAGACATATGTGACCCAGCCCACTGTTCAATTGTGCTTGTGTCAAAAGTCATACACAATTTCCAAGAACACAGCAAGTAACTAATCCTTTCACAAAACAAACTGGTAGACCATCCATGATCAAGGAGACAGATGCTGAATACATTTACTTTTGAATTGGAATTCAGTGTAGCAGCAATGTTGACTACCAAAGAACGACAGAGAGAGTAGTCAAAAGCAAAAGAAAGACTAATCAGAATATTTGAGAAGTGAAAGGGGGAGGGGTGAGGCTGATCAGTACCATCTAACAGTGCAGAGAGTAAGTGTCATATGTCTCCCCCTGTCTCACATAAGATTGCCATATGTGGAGTGCCGGTGATTGCCACTAGGCTATGACACTATGACTTAGGGCAATGTGCCATTGCCCTAAGTCAGCTTGAGAATGCACTACTGCACATTCTTGAGTACTTAACCTACCTAACCCCCTAACTTACCAAACACCTAACCTTCTAACCTAACCTCCTAACCTAACAAAGAATGTGCTACCATGCAGGGAGAAAAATATCCTCAACCCTAACCATTAACTCTAACCACTAACCACTAACCTCCTAACCTAACCAAGAACATGCTACCGTGTGAGGAAAAAAATAACCCAAACCCTAACTATTAACTAACCTAACCAACAGAGGAAGTAAAGTAATTAGTGGTAATTGTTTTATGCATGTAAAAAATATGGATCACCAAGAATTGAACTCGAGACCTTGGGTAAGCATCAGAAATGTGGTCATCATAACCACTTCACCAAAGTGGCTTCAATGTCCTTTGTTCGTTGTTCAGGGAATTATGCAAACAACTGTAAATGGGACTGGTAAAATTTTGCGAAAGACCCTGGATTCAAGGTCCGAAGATTACATAAACATTTTCCACCAGGGTTTTGGGGGCGCGGTCATAACAGGACTACCTTAGAACGTCCTTCCACATTATACTGATCAAAAAGGAAAAGTAACTACAGAGCACTAGATACGAAAACATGCAATTTACGAACCATAGAGTGCCCGATGCCGCCTAATAAGCTCGATCACCTTCTCCTGTGCTTTGTTGGACTTGCGGATCTGCCCGAAAGTCGTGTTATTTGCGTATTCCCGAATTTCTCGATGGACTTCGGTAGCCACTGCAGCTTCATAATGTTCCAATGCTGTATCGACGTGCTCCATGGTAACAGTCCATGTCTTGGGCTGTTTAAGGGATAAGATGACCAAGAAAAGTTGCTCCATCACGAGTGTCAAATCGACAATGTAAGCCATGAGACAACGTAAGACTTCAGGGCTATGAAAGTTATATCAACGAAAGAGCACAGCTCATGGGAACACAAGAAGTTGATACCTACGTTGAATGGTAAACCCTGGCAGCCCATTTTATAAATGTGGTCGACAGCCCGATCGCCGCGACTGCGGGACCAGCGCCAGAAACTAACGCCGTA
>Ga0307507_10013068_pt1 | contig 10152 bp, 6 predicted proteins | sample 7_EM_MG_FD_207223 | JGI IMG/M metagenome (GOLD analysis project Ga0307507, IMG submission 207223) | Populus trichocarpa ectomycorrhiza microbial communities from riparian zone in the Pacific Northwest, United States - 7_EM | ecosystem: Host-associated > Plants > Roots > Unclassified | place... | reverse complement strand
TAATGCCGCGCCTCGAACCCCACGTCCCGTGCGAACGATGTTCGGGTGGTCGAGCCGCATGCCCAGGTGCGAGTCATCGAGAAACCCCTGGAGGAACCGCAATGCGACGCCCGAGCTGGAGCAAGAGCCGATGCTTGGGGGCCGCGCGGCGCCCCATCTCGAAATGTGCGACTTTTCCGCAACATTCCCAACATGAAGCCGCTTCCCCGTTGTGGGATTGACGGCTCGCGTGTATGAGAGCTCAGCTGCCAATGTTGGGCGCGCTTCCTCCCCCCGCGCCCACCGGCCCACCGAAGGATGGTCGACGATGTTGAACAATGACCGATTGGGTACGAAAACCTGGCGCCTGCTCTCGCTCCTCGCCTGCGCCTCCGCTCCGTTCGCGGGGTGCTCGGGGCCGAATGAAGAGGCGTCGCGGAGCACGGCGCAAGCGCTCGTCGGCGAAGGCATCGTGATCAGCCAAGTCTACGGCGGCGGCGGGGCGAATTCCGGCAGTCCGACGTACCAGCGCGATTTCGTCGAGCTTTTCAATCGAGGGACGGTGCCTGCATCGCTGAACGGACTTTCGCTTCAGTATGGTGCTGCGGCCGGAGACTTTGGTTCCCAGGCGAGCAACATCTATGCGCTACCGGACATCACGATTGACCCGGGGCACTACTACCTCGTGGGAATGGCTCCGGGTAGCGCCGGGCCGGCGTTGGACGTCGACACGGTTGGCACCCTCACTCTGAGCGCGACCAACGGCAAAGTGGCGTTGGCCCGGTCCGCGTCGGCCCTGGAATGTGGCGGCACAACGGATGCGGGAGTGAATCGATGCACGGCTGAGAAGGTGCTCGACATGGTGGGTTATGGCACCGCCAGCGATTACGAAGGGCCCAGCGCTCCGAAATCGAGCGCGGTCGGCACCCTTTCCACGACGACGGCAGCCTCACGCAAGGGGAATGGGTGCACCGACACGGACGTCAACATCGACGACTTCACCGTGGGCGTGCCGGCCCCTCGCCATGCCAGCAGCCCCGCCAACGAATGCGCGCTCGATGGCGGCAGTCCAGACGCAGAAGTCGATGCGAATCCCGGTATCGATGCAGGTCCCGCCGATGGCGGCGGAGGAACACCCGAAGATGCGGGAACGGATGCCGCGTCGCCCGAAGACGGCGGCACGGGTCCCACCGACGCCGGTCCTAGCGATGCGTCGACCGACGACGGTGGTGCGAACGATGGCGGTCCGCAGGGTGACGGTACGGGGATCGTCATTAGCCAGATCTTTGGTGCAGGCGGCAACTCCGGCGCGACTTTCAGTCGCGACTACGTCGAGCTCTTCAATCGATCGAACGATCCCGTTTCGCTAGCGGGGCTTTCGGTTCAATACGGAAGTGCCGCACAGGACTTCGCGAACAACTCATTTACGGTACCGATCGTCCTCCCTAACGTGACGTTGCCCAAGGGAGGCTACTTCCTCGTGGCCTTGTCGGGCGGCGACGCCGGGACGGGGGCGGGCCTTCCCACGCCGGACGTGGAGGGCCTGAGCAATTTGAGCACAACGAAAGGGAAGGTCGCGCTCGCGCGCGTGACCACGCCTCTCGGATGCGGCGGCGCGACGCGATGCCCCGACAGCGTCGTGATCGACAAGGTGGGCTACGGCGACAACACGGTGACCGATTGGCTCGGCAACAGCCGAGCGCCTGCTCCTGCGACGGGCGAGAACACGTCTGCCATCGTGCGTAAGAGCAACGGCTGCCAAGATACGCGCAACAACGACGCAGACTTCGCGCTCACGAAGCCGGCTCCGATCCCGCACAACAGCTCGTCCCCCGCCGCGCCGTGCGGAAACACCCCGAGCGACGCCGGCACCGACTCCGGCACGGGCGGGCAAGACGCGGGCAAGTCCGATTCCGGCACGGGCAACCCGTACGACTCGGGCACGCCTCCCCGCAACGACGCAGGCGGCGGCAACGGCGCAATCGACGTCGACTCGGGTTGCTCCTGCAGCACCCCCGGCACCGGCACCCCGATGGACAAAGGCATCGCCTTCGGCGCCTTCGCCGCCCTCGGCCTAGCCATCACCGCCCGCCGCCGCCGCGCTTCGTGATCCATCGTTGACGCGACACTAGGAGCTGGACGTCGGGTCCAGCTCCGTGGTGGCGAATGCGGGCGACGACTTCCGACTCCGCCCCGTCAGCAGCCGGCAAGATGCCGGCGCTCCATAGAAAAAAGGCTCCCACCCGCGAAGGGTGAGAGCCTTTCTCATTCAGCCCGAAGCGACGACTCGCTTACTGCGTCTCCTCGAACTCGGCATCGATGACGTTCCCGTCCTTCTTGCCCTTGCCGTCCGCACCCGGCGCAGCACCGCCGTCGCCCTGGCCGCCATTCGGCGGAGCGCCCGGAGCGCCGCCGGCTTCGCCGCCCGGTGCACCTTGGTACATCACGCTGGCGATGCGGTGCGCTTCCTTCTCCAGCTTCTCGAGCAGCTCGGTGATCTTCGCGTCGTCCTGCTTCTCGACGGCTTCGCGGCCTTCCTTGATCAAGCCCTCGAACGTCGAGACATCGGCCGCCTGCAGCTTGTCCTTGTTCTCGCTGATCGTCTTCTCGAGCGAGTAGCAAAGGTTGTCCAGCTTGTTCCTCCGCTCGATCTGCTCGCGGCGCGACTTGTCCTCCGCCTCGTTCTCGGCGGCTTCCTTGACCATGCGCTGGATGTCCGAATCGTTCAGACCGGAGTTCGCCGTGATGGTGATCTTCTGGTCCTTGCCCGTGGCCGTGTCCTTCGCGTGCACCGACAGAATGCCGTTCGCGTCGATGTCGAAGGCGACCTCGATCTTCGGCACGCCGCGCGGGGCCGGCATGATGCCCTCCAGGTGGAACTTGCCCAAGGTGCGGTTGTAACGCGCCTCGGTGCGTTCGCCCTGAAGGATGTGCACTTCCACGCTGGGTTGGCTGTCCGTCGCCGTCGAAAACACTTCCTTCTTCTGCGTCGGAATCGTCGTGTTGCGCGGAATCATCACCGTCGTCACGCCGCCGAGCGTCTCGACACCCAGCGAGAGCGGGGTGACGTCGAGAAGGACCATGTCCTTCACGTCGCCGGAGAGAACGCCGGCCTGCACCGCCGCACCGATGGCCACGACCTCGTCCGGGTTCACGCCCTGGTGCGGGTCCTTGCCGAAGAACTTCTTCACCGTCTCCTTCACGAGCGGGATGCGCGTGGTGCCTCCGACGAGGACGACCTCGGCGATGTCCGAAGGAGACTTCTTCCCGTCCTGGAGTGCCCGCTTCACCGGCTCCATCGAGCGCTCGATGAGCGGCGTCATCATCTGCTCCAGCTTGGAGCGCGACAGGCGCATGTCGAGGTGGACCGGGCCGCCCGGACCGACCGTGAGGAACGGCAGGTTGATGCTCGTCTCCTGCACGCTCGACAGCTCGATCTTTGCCTTTTCTGCGGCCTCCTTGAGGCGCTGCAGGGCCATCTTGTCCCGGCCGACGTCGATGCCCGAGGACTTCCGGAACTCCGCGACGAGCCAGTCGATGATCAAGTTGTCGACATCGTCACCGCCGAGGTGCGTGTCGCCGTTGGTCGAGATGACCTGAACGACGTTGTCGCCGACCTCGAGGATCGAGATGTCGAACGTGCCACCGCCGAAGTCGTACACGGCGATGATCTCGTCGCTCTTCTTGTCCAAACCGTAGGCGAGCGCGGCCGCCGTCGGCTCGTTCACGATGCGCTTCACATCCAGCCCGGCGATGCGGCCCGCATCTTTCGTGGCCTGGCGCTGGGCGTCGTTGAAGTACGCCGGAACGGTGATGACCGCTTCGGTGATCTTTTCACCGACGTAGTCTTCTGCAGCCTTCTTCAGCTTCTGCAGGACCTTGGCGCTCACCTCGGGCGGCGACACGACCTTGCCGCGCACTTCGAATGCCGTATCGGCGTTCGTGGCCTTCACGGCCTTGTAGGGAACGCGCTTGAGTTCTTCCGAGACCTCGTCAAAACGCCGGCCGACGAAGCGCTTGGCGCTGAAAATCGTATTCTCGGGGTTGGTGACCGCCTGGCGCTTGGCGATCTGACCGACGAGGACCTCACCCTTGTCGTCCCACGCCACCACGCTCGGCGTGATGCGAGACCCTTCCTCGTTCACGATCACTTTGGGTTCCCGACCCTCCATAATCGCCACGACGCTGTTCGTGGTGCCGAGGTCGATGCCGATGATCTTGCCCATGGTTTTTCGTCCTTTTTGCCTTCTCGTCGAGTCAAGAATTTCAGTGCGGAAAACGTCGATACTTCGAGAGCCGGCCCTACAACCCGGGGTGAGAGACACGTCTCCCGGGCAGGGGGTCATAGTCCAGCTCGCGCCGCCAGGGAAAGGTCGCGCCCAGGAAAATCGGGTTCAACCCGGGACCCGCCGCCAAGACACGAAGGCGAGCCCCAACCCCACCAAAAAAGCCCGTGAAATCGTGGGCTCCCGGCTGGCCAAGGGTTGGAGGGGAAGCTAATCACATGGACGCCGCCGTCAACGGTTCCGGCACGGTTCTCTCCGGCATTCTCCGTTCCAGGTTGTCCAACGGGCGCCCGCGAGGCCCGATCGGGCTCGTAGTTGCATTGTCCCAGTGTATGGATTGCCGCGGTGCGTGCCCCCTGGTAGAGTCCACGCCACCTTATTCAAAGCGATCGGCACAGCCGGGTCTTTCGGGCGGTCTTTCGGGTACGCACCCGTTCGCTCCGGGCGCGGCCGACCCAGCTTCGCATGCGACAGCCCAAGCAAAAGAACACGTTGTTGATAACACCCTCGGATTCTCAGCCCGACGAAGGGCCGCGGTCCGACTGGCCCGATTTACCTGAGCTCCCCTCGTTCACGATCCAACACGCCGAAGAGTACGTGGCTCGCCAGTCAGGCGATGGCCCCGAAAGTCTCTCGGCCGAGGACACCGCGGCGACCTTCACGCCGGACGTGGACACGATTCTCGAGCGCCACGCCGGAACGGGACTCATCCGCCACGATGCCCCGTTAAACGAGGCCACCATCGATGCGGACGCGGCCAAGGTCGTGCGCCGGCTCGAACGCAGCGGTTACCAAGCCTACCTGGTGGGCGGGTGCGTTCGCGATCTCCTCCTCGGCGGCCGCCCCAAAGATTTCGATGTCGCGACCAACGCGCGTCCCGAGGATGTGCGCGGCTTGTTTCGCAACTGCCGCATCATCGGTCGCCGTTTCCGGCTCGCCCACATCTTGTTCGGTGGTGGCAAGGTCATCGAGGTGGCGACCTTCCGGCGCAACCCGCAGGTCGAGACCCCGATCGAGGACGACGCGCCGCCCAGCTACGACGATCTGCTCATTCGGAGCGACAACGTCTTCGGCGACGCGCACGAAGACGCCCTCCGGCGCGACTTCACCATCAACGCGCTTTTTTACGACCTCGACCGTCGCCAGGTTCTCGACTGGTGCGACGGGATGCAGGACATCCAGCGTCGCGCCATCCACACCATCGGCAACCCCGTGGTTCGCTTCCGCGAGGATCCGATCCGCATCCTGCGCGCCATCAAGTTCGCCGCACGGCTCGACTTGGGGATCGACCCCGACGTGTACGAGGCCATGGTGGGCTGCCGGGACGAGCTCGCGAAGGCCGCGCGCCCCCGCATTTTCGAGGAGATTTTGCGCCTCTTGCGCGGTGGGGCTGCCCACCGCTCGATGTGGCTTCTCTGGGAGACCGGCATCATGGCCGTGCTCATTCCCGAGCTCTCCGCCTTCCTGGACGACGGCGACGCCACCGACGGCGGTGCCGATCGCTTCTGGCGAAGCATGGACATCATCGACGAGCTGACCAAGGAGCGCGGTGGTCCTCTCGACGACGTGGTGCTCTTCACGACGTTGCTTCGCGAGCCGCTCGAGGAGGCCACCGCCGGCGTCCGCGATCGCGGGCAGGCGACCCTCGAATTCATCGACCCCATCATTGCGCGCATCGCCCTGCCGAGGCGCGTGGCCGATGCGATGCGTGGCATCGCCGCACTGAAGCCGCGCCTGTGGGCGGCGGCCCGCACCCTTCCCGACGGCGAGGCCCCGCGCCTCGGCCGCCTCTCCCGGAGCGAGGTCATCGTGCAAGCGCTCGATGTCGTCGAGATCGATCTGCGTGCGCGCGACATGACCGCGGCCGGTCTGCAGTCGCTTCGGCGCGAGCTCCCTGCGGAGCTCTACGATCGCAGCCGCGGCACCCCCCGCCGCCGGGCGATGCCCGAGCGGCGTCGTTTGAGCAGCGGGCCCCCCGCCCGCCGCCGCTAACCGCCCGGCAGGAGAAGCTTGCGCAACGCTGCCGGACTCGAGACCGGCAGCGAGCACGTTCGCCCGCGGCACACGTAGGCCACCGGCCCCTCGCCCTTGGGCTCCTTGCCCTCCGCCAGCGCCGCGCAAGCCGCGCGGGATGCAGCGTCGCTCGGATCGAACCACGCCACGTTGCGGTTGGGCAGGTACGCGCGGAAGGCTTCGAGCGCGAGCGCTTGCGTGCGCGCATCGTCGCGCTTTCCGACCAGGACGACATCGACGGCGCCGCGTGCGAGCCGATCGAGCACCGCCAGGGTTTGCCCCAGCCCGAACGGATTCTCCAGCGCCGCCGGCGCGAGCCGCTCCAACTCCGCGATCGCCGGCTCGGCGTAGGAAGCCTCGACCAGACTCCCCAGCCGAAGCAGCAGCTGGCAGGCCATGGCTTGCCCGCTGGGCACGGCCTGGTCATACGGATCCTTCGCGCGGTGGATGAGCGCCTCACCGTCGTTCGGCGAGAAGAAGAAACCCCCGCTGTCACGATCGGCGAAGTGCAGGAGCAACGAGTCCGCGATCGCGCGTGCCGCGGCCATGTACTCGGGCTTTCCCGTCGCCTCGTACAAGTCGATCGCGGCGTTGCCGACGTACGCATGGTCGTCGAGAAAGCCGGGCCCCTTCACGATGTCGCCTTTGACGTGCCGGAGCACGCGTCCCTTTTCGAGGAGCCGCGCCCGCAAAAAGGCGAACGCACGCTCCGCGAGCCGAAGCATGTCCGGCGCATCCAGCGCGATGGACGCATCGGCGAGCGCCCCGATGAGCAGGCCATTCCAACCCGCGAGGACCTTCTCGTCCCGGAACGGTTTCACGCGTTCTTCGCGCACCTCGAAGAGCTTCGCCACGATGCGTGCGAGCAGTTCTTTCGCGTGCTCGAGGGTCATGCCGAGGTCGCGCGCCACCACCTCCAACGGACGCGGCGTGTGAAGCACGGTCTTGCCCGTCTCCTCGAAGTTCCCTTTCTCCGTCACGTCGAAGTAGGCGAATGCCAGTTGCGTGGCCTGGTGCGGGTCGAAGTCGTCTTGCGAGGAATCCACGGCGAGCGCCGTCTTGATCTCGTCGCGCGACCACACGAAGAACTTCCCCTCGACGCCCTCGCTGTCGGCATCCTGGGTCGCGTAGAAGCCGCCGCCCGCATCGGTCATCTCGCGCGTCACGTACGTTGCAATCTCGCGCACCGTCTCTGCGTAGCGCGGCTCCTCGAGTCCGCGAGCTCCGTCCGTGTAGAGCCGCAGCAGCAGCGCGTTGTCGTAGAGCATCTTCTCGAAGTGCGGCACGAGCCACCGCTCGTCCGTCGAATAGCGATGGAAGCCACCGCCCAAATGATCGTAGATGCCGCCCGCCCGCATCGCATCCAGCGTGATCGCCACGTGCGCCCGCGCCGGCACGTCCCCATCGAGCACGGCGTAACGCAGAAGCAGGTCCACGGACATCGTGTTGGGAAACTTGGGCCGTGAGCCGAAGCCGCCGTGCCGCGCATCGAACCGTGGCGAGAGCTTCGCCGCCGCTTGCGCGAGCCGCTCCTTCGCCGACATCGCCTGCACCGACGCGGCATCCGCGCCCCCTTTTTTCTCCTCGGTCCCGACGAGCGTCACCTGCGCGATGGCGCGCGTCAGCTCGGCGGCCTGCAGATCCACCTCGCCGCGTCGGTCGCGGTACGCCGACGAAATGGCCTGCAGCACCTTGGGAAAGCCCGGCATGCCGTAGCGATCGTGCGGCGGAAAGTACGTACCGCCGAAGAACGGCTTCTTCTCGGGCGTGAGAAACACCGTCAGCGGCCAGCCGCCGTTCTGCCCCATCAACTGCACCACCAGCTGGTAAATCTGATCGAGATCGGGCCTCTCCTCGCGGTCCACTTTGATGTTCACGAAGAGCTCGTTCATCGTCTGCGCGATGTCCGGATCCTCGAAGCTCTCCCGCTCCATCACGTGGCACCAGTGGCAGGCGGAGTAGCCGATCGACAGCAAGATCGGCCGATCTTCGCGCGCCGCGCGTTCGAGCGCCTCGGGGCCCCACGGATACCAGTCGACCGGATTTTTCGCATGTTGAAGCAGGTACGGTGACGCTTCCTTCGCGAGCCGATTTTCGTGCGATCCCATGGGAACGACGCTAGCACCACAGGCTCCCGAAGATCCCCTGGTCGGAGTAGTCTGCAAGGACATGCCTCGGGCAGCTCGCTCCCCCCGCGAATCCCAAGACTCCGATGCGGTCGCGCTGGCGCAGCGGACCCTGCTCGAAGGTGTCGGCGCCGAGGTCGCCGCCAGCTTCCCGGGCGTCACACGTCTCGGTGGGCAGATCGTGGCGGCGCTCTACTTGGCCGAAGGACCCGTGTCGATGGACGAACTGAGCCTTACGCTTGGTCGTTCCAAGAGCAACATCTTCGGGAACCTGAAGAACCTCGAGGCGGCCGGCATCGTCGAACGCCAGCGCGTCTCCGGCGAGCGCTTCGACGCCTACCTGTTACGCGGCAAGTACCCCGACGTCATCATCGGCGCCTACCTCGCGCGACTGCGCCGCGTGGTCGCCGACAAGCGCGCCCTCTCCCAACGCGCCCTCTCACTCTTGGGCGATGCGCGCGGCAAAGAAGCCGAGGCCCTGCGCACGCGCCTTCACGATCTCTCCCGCAAGTACGACCGCTTCGGGGTGCTCTTCGAGGCGCTTCTCCCCGGCACCGACGGTCCCTTCGACCTCGAGGCCCTCCTCGATGCCGTTCCCGTCGAGGTCATCTCGCTGCTCGCCAGCCTCGCCCGGGGCGCCGCCGGCCTCGCCCCCCCAAGGGAAAGACGCAACGGCAAGAAGTAGCGCTGGGGTGTTACGCGGCGGTGATCTCGACGCGAAGCAATTTGCGACCGATGAACAGGTAGTCCCCGTGCGTGAGCTCGCGTTCGCCCTTGAGACGCACGTACGTCCCGTTGCGGCTATTCAGATCGGTCAGCGTGAGCCGCCCGGTGCTCTCCTCGAGCTTGCAGTGCGAGGCGCTCATGTACAGGTCCGTCGGGAAGTTCAAATCCCCGCCTTCGCGTCCAATCTGCAGCCCCTGGGTGCGCGCGCACACCGTCATGCCCGTCGCACCGCCTTGCAGCAGCTGCGTGATGCGGAAGGGGCTCTGGTGCTTCGGGGACGAATAGAAGTACGTGCCATCCGGTGCCGGCCCGTCGGCCTGCTTCGGCGTGGCGTCGATGCGAAAGAGCTGCTCACCCGCGAGGAAGTGATCGCTCACCGAAATGTCGACGGTGCCGCGCACCCTCAGGAAGACACCGTTGAGCGAGCCTTCGTCGCGCACGACCAGCTTGCCGCTGCGGTAGAAGAGGTTCGCGTGTTTCGGTGACACGAACGGGTCGTCCGGGAAGACGAGCTGGCCGTTGCGGCCCACGATGTGTTGCTCGGCGTTGAGTTGGTACGAGAGCCCCTCGACCCCCTCGCCCCGGATCAGAATGAGCTTTGCTTTGCCCGGAACTTGGAGCTGACCGAAAAACTGCGTGCGGGCGTTCAAGATTTCGGGAGGAACCGCAGCACCGCACCGGCCGCAGAACTTGTGTCCCATCGGCACGGGGGTCGAGCACGACCTGCAGACGAAGTTTTTCGCTTGATCCATGAGTTCCTCCAGACTCAATCCGGATGCAACTTGTCCAAGAGCGCCTTTGGCTTGCGCACGCTCGCCGGACGCGCCCTGTTGCAAAACAGAATTTTCCGCTTCGCGCAAAGATGAAGTCGATGTCGACCGCGTTCGGGTCGAAACCCGGCTGTCGAACGCCCCCGATGACGACACTGCCGAGTCGCCAACACGTTGTTGCCCAGGCCCCCGTCCCGAAGAGGGGGGAGTCGGAGGTGCCTCGCTCGCGAGGCCCGACTTTCCACGCAGAGG
>Ga0307507_10013067_pt1 | contig 10152 bp, 11 predicted proteins | sample 7_EM_MG_FD_207223 | JGI IMG/M metagenome (GOLD analysis project Ga0307507, IMG submission 207223) | Populus trichocarpa ectomycorrhiza microbial communities from riparian zone in the Pacific Northwest, United States - 7_EM | ecosystem: Host-associated > Plants > Roots > Unclassified | place... | reverse complement strand
CAATCTGCAGATTATATCTGTAGCAAGAGTGACTGCAAACTTGCAGGCCCATGTCTATGCAGTCTGGATACATCATCTCATGTGCCAATATTGCAGTATTGAAGGCTTCATCTAGCAACTAAGGCTGGAAAGGCCATCAATAGTGGAGTGCGATAAGTGCAAAGGTAGTGAAGTACCCATGATGTCTGGTGTCGTTGTGAGCAGAAGTGATGATGAGGATTCGGTGGTCTGGAGGGATGATGAGCTTGTGTTCCTCTTTGCGATCTTTATGCCAGAGTTGTTCAGAGGCTATGAAGAACTCAGTACAGTAACACAGGAATGTCTCATAGTCTGAATCAGAGATCTTATCTGGTTTTGTTAGATCATTGTGCCACTTTTTCACTAAGTGGATGCGATCATCTGCTTTCTTTGCTTTATCTGAGTGAGGCACGGTCGCGTATGAATTGGGCTTTATCTTGAAGATGTGTTTGCGATCGTTCTTCATCATCGTCTTCCTTGTTGTTTTGCTGTGAAATTGTTGATGTGAGGATATAGAGAAGGGTAGGTGGTTGTTCAGAAATGCGTTGGGATGTCAAATTGATCATGTGTGGGAAGGCCTGAATGCGATCGATCCAATTGTTGAAGTCATCCTCTTTGTTGGGTCTATCGCCTGGCTGTGGTCTTCTTTGTGAGAGTCCATCAGGCCCATGAAAAATGTCTGGTACATGAACGAGCTCAAATTGGAAAAGGAGAATTGAGATGAGCCAGCAATTGAGGCTAGCAGAGGGTGCGATGTCTGGATTAGCTAGCATACCTTTCAGATACTTTGTGTCAACCTTGATAACTAAATTGTGAAGGCCAATGAGTTGAAGCCTTAAGCTTTGCAATGTTCAATATAGTCTGTAGAGTTCGAGTTTAGGCTGAGAGAACCTGGCCTCTCTCTCATTGAGCGTGATGGACCCAAATTGTGCGAAATACCTCTTCTTCAGGTTTTCCGGATCGCATTGACTCAGAATGAATTCAATCGTGATGTATGAGGTGTCAACTGCTAGTATGACAGGTGTGCCAATGGTATAGTCAATCAGATGTAGTGCAGGAGAGTTGAGGAGCGCAACCTTCAAGTCTTCCTGTGCTGCTATTTGTTTCGGACTGTATTTGAACAGAGCTTCTTTCCATGTAAGCTTTGAGAGGTGATGTGCTCGATGTGAGAAGTTCTGAATGAACATTTGACAAACCCTTATGGTGCCTAGGAATGCGCAGACGTCGGAGAGATCATAGTGAGGGCCCCAATTTGCAACTTTATCAACTTTAGTGGAATCAGGTAACCTTCCTTCTGGTGTACATTGATGTGCTCCATACAGTGTTTGGAATGTAGGGTAGTCACGCGAGTTCTCAGCGAGCGAACGTTCGTCATATCCAACATACAGATTGAGCAAACATGCAGTGTACTGCTTCTTTTCCATTTCATCTGTGATCGCACATCTAGCGAACAGTGTTTCCAGTTGTCAGAAGAAACGGGTGATGTCGTTAGATGAGCTCGAATCAAAAGTGGGAGCACTGCGCTCTCTGCGAATGGGCATAACATATACTTGAGCCATTAGCGTGATTGGTTCTTCTTCTTCTTTGGTGGTGGGAGTGAGTGTGGATTCGGTTGATGGTGTAGGTGTTGTGGTACTAGGGTTATGACTGTCGATGGTTTGTTGGATAGCAGATTGGAGATTGGTAGCGAGTGTTGTGAAAGGTGATGGAGGTCGCAAAATTGAGACTGAAGATCGCATGGCAGTTGTTGCACAAGGTGGGTTTCTTCTAACTGAAGGAGGTGCAGGGTTTGTTCTACGTGATCCAGATGTGGTGGGAATGTTCGCAGAGGTTTAATTGTTATGGCAAAGATCGCTGCGAAGGTGTGATGTGTCGTTGGTTCAAATTTTAAAAGAACCCCTCGCGGTGGGCTCCAAAATGATGACGCTGACTGTCTGCTGTATGCATATAACACACACAAATGACCATAGTGAGGTCACGGAGGTCCAAGGGCAGAAGGAGTGCGAGAACAGGATCTTCGAGAACCAGTGACTGATAGTGGGTGTACTTAGGGTGGATTAGAGTTGCGAGACGTTGCAATCGCATGGAAAACGGAGCGAACGGCAATGAGCCTGGTAACGAGCAGAGGGCGAACAGAGACAAAGCTGTGTACAGTAGACAGAGAATGACAGGCACTATTTGGAGTGCCTTTGAGAGTTATTGAATGAGTGTAGCGGTGGCTTAGACAAAGTGCAAATGAGCAGACAAGCGAAATGCAATAGAAGCAAAAGTGAACTTAGATCTTAAGCTGAGGGGAGAAAGTATTCTGTGTATTAAGATATTATAGGTAGCTTTTATACTACATGCCAGGTACCTAACTCTATCCTAAAGGAGTCCAATGTAGTCTGCTAATTCAAGAGAGAGATGGTATTTATTTATTGAGGGGTGAGATAAAAGAGGAACTGAGGACCTGAGACATAAGTATGCTAGTGTGCTCCATAACAGTAGAGACATATAGCGGAATCAAAAGAATCATCTGAAGAGAGTTCAGAATGGGGGGGGGGGACAATCAATAAACTAATAAATAATAAATGATAAACATAAAAGAAGCATACAGGTGTGTCAGGAATGGGAACGTCAGTACAGCGCCCAATAAACGAGACAGAGTTGTCTGCAGCCGCAAGTGCAAAGTGTCCATTGCCTGATGTGGCTATTCTGCTGTTTGGAGAAGTCCATTATATGTGTTGCGAACATGATACATGTATGGTCCTCATGACTGACACTGCGCTACGTCCGCAGGTCCTCGGCTGAGTGTTAATGGGTGGTCTTGGGTGCTAGTGGGTGCGTTTCCACTGCGAGGCCGTTTTTGCTTCGAAAAAGCGAAATCGGTGGCCAGCACAGCTAGGGGCTCATCACCGGACCTTCTCAATCCCCTTGCAATTCAGATGATACCACACGATGTGGTAACTCACTGGAATTCAATGTATGACATGCTCATATTCATGCTTAAGTATTGCAAAGCCATTGACAAGATTTCGGAGGACAAGAAAATGAGAAAGTATGAGCTGGAGGAGGAGGAGTGGGATCTTGTACAGCAGCTATAACCGTAATCCCTGCAATGGACCACATCAACACTCATCTTGCCACAGCAAGTCAGAATATGGAGTACTCACCTGCCATCTGTGCATCGCTAGCACTTGGAAAAGCGCATCTAACTAAACAAATACTACAATATGACAGACCATTCAGAGGTCTACCACATCGTGATGAGTGAGTTCCTTCTTTCTTATTCACTTTTAATCTCTGATAATTCTAGTCTTACATCCATGGTACAAACTGCAATATTTTTGAGACGCCAAGTGTGATGACAAGTGGATCACCACTGCAACTAGCATTGTTCATGATGAGTTTGTGCAAGCATATGCAGACCTCATTATTGATGAAGTTGAGCTCATCAGTGTGACAAAGATATCAGTTTACTTTTATCTCTATATTGATACTCAAAGAACAATTTCATAGACTACGAACACTGTCAAACGGAACATTTTCAACGACCTACCTGCCATCTGTGCCCCTGTTGCTTCCATGCTCAAGAATGAGCTCTGACATTATCTTGACCGTCTCATTGAAAATGTCAAGAATCCATTGAAGTGGTGGAACAAGAACCAGTCTATTTATCCCTGACTCCCTTGAATGGCATTGGACTACTTATCAATACCAGGTATGTAACTCAGCTACAATCTCTCGTACTTGATCTCACAGTGGCCAATACAGCCATCTCAGTTGACGTCAAACAGGTCTTTAGCAAGGGAAGACTTGTTCTGTCTCATGTTCAGAATCGGCTTTCTGTGCAGTCCACAAGTGCATTGTTATGTCTTGGGGCTTGGAGTAAGATGGGTTTGGTGAAGGACAAGGATATATTGCAGGCAGCAAAACTGCCTGAGATAGAAGGATGTGAAGCTGAGCTGGAGAATGACTGGGATTGTATATTATAGTAGTAGGACAAACCCGTTGTGCTGACCTGTACCAGTTTCCATACCTGCAATACCTGTTGGTACCCATACCCATATCTGCTGGTACTCATATCCGCAGTCATGGGTATGGATTTCATACAGATATGGGTGCAGGTGGGGGTAAATTTACCCATGGGTTATCTGTGACGAACACAGTCGACATCTCCCCTCTCCAACTTTGTCACTTCCGTCTGGGGCCCTGAACAGGTCTGAGACAATGATCGTTAAGCGATAAACTCTGATACCGAGGCAGACACATGCTGCTCGTATAGTGAGGTAGTCGTCTCACATCCCCTGACCCCTCTACTACCCAGAGAAGTCAGCATAACCCCTGCCCCTGTGTTGCACAGCATGGTGGGTGAATTAAGGGCCTCTGCTGTAGGTGAGGATGAACCCATTGTATCAGATCCTGAGGTAGTGCCTCAGTTAATCAAACAACAGTCATAATGATGATAATGTTAACTTACCTGTCCCTGTCCACATTTCAGATCTGACAACTGACAACCAAGTTAAAGATTGGTTGAGAGTGTTAAATCAACGATACAACCTACCCAGGGGTGGTAGCAATATAAGAAGGAAGGGATGCCTCCCAAAAGATCCCATCATTGATAGGGCAATACAGGAATTAACCCATGAGCAATTCCAACAAGTAATAGAAAGAGCCTGGAATATGAAAAACAACTTGTATGAGGGACTCGAAGTTGAGTCCACCAAAGAAGAAGATGCTGAAGGCATGGAACCATCAACATCTAAAGACAAAGGAAAGGGGGTTGACCCCCGTGATTGGGAAAACGTCAAACTGAACGCAGAAGAAATTGATGTGGATCATCAATGTGCTGTACTCAAATCATTCAAGAAACAAAAGGGCAATAATAAAGAGGTGTCTGAGAAAAAGAAATGAAAGGGTGTGAATAAGATAAGGTACATCACCTCTAATACTGATGCTTCCTGTTCTGATATGGTGGAGAAGACACACAAAAGCCACAAGACACGCAAGCTGGCTGCGGAAGTTCATCTGGTCACGCAAATACTGGAAGAAAGCTATCTCAGTGCTGTATTTATTAAGACAAGTTAGGAAGTCTGAAAGGAAGAAGAAAGGGAAACCTTCACCTTCAGTTGAATCCACCTCATCAGACGAATCCTGCTCACTGCAAAGTCGATCAGAAGCAGAGGATCATGATTCTGATCTCTCTAATTCGTCTGACTTGGATAGCTCCTCAAGTGACGGCTCTGATGATCCCAAAACACCATCACTGATCTAATCAATCACATAAGAGGAAGCAGAGCAAACAATGCAAATATGGCGTGAAGGCTATCCATCCTAGGAAATATAATGGTAAAGAGGACCCTTGGGCTTTCCACCGATTCATGAAGGAAGGTGTGAACTACCTCAAAGATGCTAGGGTAAAACCCAAGCACTACACATATACACTATCCCAGTATCTGAATGGAAGAGCATACAATTTCTATACACAGAAAGTTTCCCAGATGGAAGAGAACTGGTCCCTGGATGAATTTTTCCAAAGCATGTTTAACTACTGTTTTCCCTCAAATTATTGCATTAAGATGAGGTCGAAACTTGAAAAAATCTCACAGTCAGTTAATCAATCTGTCATTGAATTTGTATACGAACTGGAAGAGTTATTCAACTTAATTGATAATGTTCTGGAACGCAACAAAGTGCTAAAACTATGGAACGGCCTCCATATGGAGTTACAACATTCACTATGGAGAGACAGACTACATCCTGAAGTGTTGACATGAGAAGAAGTGGTAGCCCAGGCAGAAACAATAGAAATATCACGAAATGTTACAATGGCTGTTGCGATCAATGTCACTTCATGTGATCTATGATGCAATCAGCACAACTTATGGCATCATTCTGATGCAATATTCCACTATTCATTTCCTATTATTCTTTCCAAGATAGTTTCACACCATTATGAGATGTTTATCACACCATTCTTATACTATATCACATCATATGTCTATATATAGATATGCCTTTCTTCATATATAAACTCTGTACTTTTAGTTGTATATTCTTCAGTTTGAATATTACTTGGGTCGCACTTCAAAAGCTATGAACTAAGGATTTGAACTTTTAACTGAACTTCTTACTTGAACTCATAGTCTTCAAAGACTATACCAAGTTGTGAATTCATAACAAAATATTCAAACTCCTACTCTTCTCAATTCCCTTCTATCACTGAAGTGGAAAAACTCAATCCGCCAGATCAGTAAACTGGCTCCTACACGCAAAAGGTTATCACCCTGGATCCACCAAAAGAACCAGGACCAAGACGTCAATACAAACCAAGGGATATACCCAACCCTGGACCCTTAAATAAAGGAAAACAGAAATGGCAAGAGATCATCAGCCAATCCAGAGGATTAACTTTCGATCCACTGCTGTCACCCAGAAAACTCAGAAGAGAGAGTAGTTCTCAGTCACTTCATCAAAATCATATGAATACAAAAGTCCAATAATGGCCAGACGGCCCAGACTCCAAACGCCTCAAGCATCTACATCTCCCTTCCCCTCCCACAAATGAATAACACCTTTGTCGCTCTAACAGGACAAGACCTCCAGCTACTTGTAACTCAAATAACCAAAGAAAACAAGAAGATGTTTACCTATGAAAATCGACCTGAAGAAACAAGAGATACAAGTTGAGACCTCAAGTTTGCAGAACAAACTGCATTCACTGGAAAGCCTGAAAAACTCGATCCAATGATCCAAGAAGCAGAAGTACACTTTGCTGTCCAAGACAAAATTTATAACACTCCAAACAAAAAGGTCTACTACATCCTTTCCCTCTTTAAAACAGGAAACACCAAGCTTTGGAAAGAACAATACCTACAACAGTGTGAAGGCAAGACACTCTGCAAAGGAGATCTATGGAAAACGTTCAAAGAAACTCTGAACAAAAGTTTCTGTAATATAGAAAGCAAAGATGATGCTATGACACAACTACAACAAATCTGACAGGCCAAAGGACAGACAGTAGATGAATACAACACTTGATTTCGCATCCTCATCTTGAAAGCAGGGTTAGACGAACAAGAAAACACTGTGATCCTTATCCAACTCTATTCCAAAGGTCTAAACAAAGACATTGGAACAAAAATCATCATTAACGAACCACCTGCAATCCTCTCAGGATGGATGAGGAAAGCTTCAATCCTTGACAGATATACCAGAAGAGCGTAAAATGTCTACAAAAATGTGTTTGCTATCACTCACGCAGGATCTTCAAAGAAGAAACTGTGGAAACCACACTTCTATGAAGCAAAACCAAAAGATGAAGGAGGACCTATGGAGATTGACAGACTTGAACCTCAAGAAGAGAAACGAAGGAAAGAAAACAACCTCTGTTTCAAATGTGGAAAACCTGGACACTGCATAGCACAATGCAGAAGCGAAGGTTCAACAAGTCAACCAGGAAATGGAAAAGGAAAAACACCACAAAGTTCTGAAAAGAAAATAAATTTTCAAGGAAATTGACCAGGAGGAAAACCGAAACCTCAAATTAGAGCTATTGAAGAAAAAGAAGAAAAAGCTGAACAAACAAGAAACATGATACAAAACCAGTCCAAGACTATTGCTACCTAAATGAATGGAAATGAGTACCCTCTACCATATATTGACAATCTAATTGATAGACTGGTCAGCAAGAAACTCTTCATTAAAATGGACATCTGATGGGGATATGACAATGTTAGGATTCATGAAGGAGTTGAATGGAAGACTGCCTTTATCTGCAAATATGGGCTCTATGAACCACTGATTATGTTCTTTGGATTGACAAATTCACCCGCAACCTTCCAATTCATGAACACCATATTTGATCTCAAAATCGCTCAACAATGGCTAAACGACTATTTGGATGATCTTTTGATTGGTAATGAAGGCAATAAAGAAGATTTGACAAGAAGGCAATGATTGTGCTCAACAAATGTGAAGATGGTCTTTACGTCAAACCAGAGAAATGCGAATTCTGTTGAAGTTACCTTCACTGGTAACCGTGCCCATTGTGCTCAGGTATGATAACTCCTTTCTCGTTTCCTCAACACGGACTCCGTAGTACCAAGGACCTATTACATACACATTCTGCGGACTCCTTAGGTAATCCTTCTGTCAGTTTTCATATGTTTGTTCCTTGTTTACTATCCATCCTGTATATAAACCCTAGAGTTCTGCTGGGCGTCTCCCCAGTTAGAACTCACCTGAATACATTGAGTTCACCCTCCTATCTCTCTAGTCGCCTCCAGCGCCCATCAAGACGGTCAACGCCCTTCAGTCCTGACCGGATTCCAACAAATTCTTCACTATGAAAGTGAGCTTTCTAAGATTCATTGTAAAAGATGGAAGGTTGGCCATGGAAGAACAGAAAGTCTCTGGAATTGCTGATTGGCCACCTCCAGAAAACGAATGACAAGTCAGGAGTTTTATAGGATTCTGCAACTATTACTGAAAATTCATCAAAGATTATGCCAACCTTTGCAAACTGCTTAATGATCTACTGCACAAAACAACGATATGGAAATGGACTGACAAAAGACTTGAAGCATAAAGTCTATGTTTGTCACTCAACCAGTGCTCCTAATTCCCAATCACTTGAAACCTTTTATCATCGAAGCTGATGCTTCTTTGTTTGCGACAGAAGCTGTTCTACTCCAAGAAGATATCAATGGAGAAGAACACCTCACAGGACATCTCTCTCTCTCTCTTAAACCTGCAGAACGCAACTATCAGATTTATGATCAAGAATTATACACAATAATTCGAGCACTTCGAAATTACATTCTAGGATCCTCCTTCATCACTATCATCTGAACAGATCATGCGAACTTGACCTACTATAGGTCCTCACAAAGGCTCACACAATGGCAAACATGATGGATTGTTGAGTTAGTGGATTATGACATTCAGTTGCAACACAAACCAGGAAAGACAATGATACCTGCTGATGCGCTCAGCAGGAGACATGATTACACTGTTGGAATAGAGGAAAAAGAAGACATAGTTGGCCATCCAGAAGAACTCTTTATCAGATTACTGGATCTTGACCTACAGGACGCTGTAGTGACAGAACAAAAAGAAGACTCAATGGCTCTGGAAGCCTTAGAACAACTTCAAGATCCTGCACCTCAACCCACGAAATGGCAATTAGAGAAAGGACCACATGGCTCAAAATGTCTCTTTTACAATGGAAAATGTATGTCCCAGATGATTTAGACTTGTGAAGAAGAATTGTCTCAGATTATCATGACACAATGGTAGCAGGCCATCCGGATGCACTAGCTACAATGCAAAGTGTCCATCTTTCATATTGGTGGCCTGGTCTAGAATGACCACCTTTATCAGAAAATATGTTGCTGGCTGCGACTTGTCAACAATTCAAGGTTAACATGCTTCCAACAAAACCTTCCCTTTATCTGAAGTGGATCTTCTCGCTTATTTGGAGCTCTTGATATTGATTTCATGACTGCACAACTCTTTCTGGAACATGTTTACTCTTGCTTTGGACTTTCAGACAGTGCTCTAACTGACAGAGAACCCCAATTTGACTCAGAATTCTGGCAAGAACTATGCAAATCCCTTGAAATCAAGTCGAAACTCATAATCACATTCCATTCTCAAACAAATGGAGGAACAGAATGAGTCAATCGAGAAATCCAATTATACCTCTCAGTTTTTTGCATCAACAACCCTTCATCCTGGAGCCAAGCACTCAAGAAAGCAGAGTTCGTTCACAATAACCGACCTCATGCTGACTGAAACCAATCTTTAGCTGATGTATGGAGCATCCCCCAAAGCAATCATTGAACCATATTACAAAGGGAACATCACAGACCATCAAAGACTGTCACTACTGAAACAATGGAAAAGCGATGCACTACTAGCTCACGAATATGCAAGACAAAAGATGAAAGAAAAGATCAAATCTACCTTCACACCATTAAAGAAAGGAGATAAGGTGTAGCTAGAAGGCACAAACTTGAAATTGGGTTATAACAAAAAGATCACAACAAAACACGAAGGACCCTTTCTCATCACAGAAGTACTTGGACCAGTCAACTACCAACTGAAATTACCAGACAAATGAAGAATGCATGATAACTTTCACACTCATCT
>Ga0307507_10013066_pt1 | contig 10152 bp, 12 predicted proteins | sample 7_EM_MG_FD_207223 | JGI IMG/M metagenome (GOLD analysis project Ga0307507, IMG submission 207223) | Populus trichocarpa ectomycorrhiza microbial communities from riparian zone in the Pacific Northwest, United States - 7_EM | ecosystem: Host-associated > Plants > Roots > Unclassified | place... | reverse complement strand
ACGCGAGCGGATAAATCACCTCTCACATTTTCACTTGGCGCCAAGATTTCCGTAGACTTTTGGATTTGGTAAGTACAGCGAGCAGGTAGGTCAAATTTATATAGCATGTGGTCAGAATGGAGAATGAAAGCCTTCCTTCCTTCCTTCCTTCCTTCACAAGTCTAAATAGTCATTCTTTCGAAGGGCGCATTTTTGGCAGCGGCTAATAAGGTACTGTACCGGTACTAATAATCATGGTTCAGGACAGGTTAAGTTAGTCCGAGGTGATAGAAACTTGTATCTTATCGTATTTATTATACGGTACGCAAGGTTCCATGGGACGCCGCTCACGCGCAGACGGATGCACAGCAAACAACCATAGTGGTGGTTATCGTATCGTATCGTATACAGTGCGGCGTGGAAGTCGGTATCGGCATGCCGGGGGTGGGGGGGCATCTGCTGGGTACGATATGACACCACAGGTATTACCAGTACTAGTACTAGTACTGGGGCTAACTAACTCATAGATTAGATATCTGTCATGGTGCGCACTGTACCGGTACTCGTACTAGCACGAGTACTCTGTGCTCGAGCACAATATAAGGCTAATTAATTAGGGCGGATGCACTGTACTGTACTGTACGAGTTACATTTGCAGTTGGTGCTAGGATGTAGTAGACAAGGTAGGTACCGGTATGCGAACGGATAGACGTGCTAGTAAGGTAGAGCACGATAGAGTGCGGCGGAATGTCGCAAGTGCGACTTAATTTACATCTAACTTATGATGGTTCTATCAGCCCCGTGGATGGATGGATGGATGCCATGACCAGGAGGAGAATACGGTAACTTGACTGACATTTTCGGTACGGTATGGAAGTACTTGTACTATACCGGCAAAAAGGTTCCAAGACAATCCCATCTACTATACTATAGTAATTAGTACCATCCTGTCCTGCCCTGTCCACATTTTTCTTTTTAACCTCTGGGGGTCCGGTCTGTGCCTGTCTCTTCTGATTATAAATAAATAAATAAATAAAAAGAAGTATATTCCGGTACAAGTACCGGTATCATGATAATGATAATGATAATGATAATAATTTTTTCTTCTTCTTTTTTTTCTTTTTCCATTCAATTCCGACTCGGATTGTTACTTCGGATCGTTACTAGACCTCTTTCTTTCACGCGCGCGACCGGCAGTTACTATTACCGTACTTGTATTCTTATCTGTTTCTGTCATTTTTCCCGGGGATTATTGTAACATTTGTTTTTTGAGGGAGGAGGGAGTTTGCGTGACGCGGCGTAGCATGTTTCTGGAAGGGGTCCGACGACGACGGAGGAGGGGTATCATACTCGAGTAGTTGTTTGGTGCCGTTGCTTGGCTTGTTTCTCCAACAATATCGTACAAAGTATCATAGCTTTGGCACCCGCACTGTGCCGTACAGTTTACGAGTACAGACCAGAAGGCGGCTATCGCTTCTGTCATCAAATACTGGTAACCTACTTTTTTTAGTATGATAGATGAGCGTAACGGGTTTGTGTGTTGTGGTTTTGTGATGCATGTGATTTTGTGTTTCCTAATCAATCAAAGGGGAGAGACATGGGGGGGGGGGGGTTTACTTTTAGTTAGTGATCCGGGGACATAATCCCACCAACACGGATCTCCAACCAAGATCTGCGAAGTAGTGAGTGAGTGAGTTGACTCGCCGAGTGGAAGAAAAATGTCAAGTGAATCATTGGTCGTGGTGAAGATATCATAACGATGGTGCGGTGGTGTCTGTCACTTGTACTATACTCGCCCACTGATGTATGGTACCGGTACCGCATCATGGTATTACGGTACTGGTATTGGCTATATTGCAGCTATCCATGTAGCCGCACTTGGGTACAGTAGTGCTGTGCTGTAGAGTACCGGTACTATGATTGTAGAGGCAGCCTATCACTTTCCTCCCCTGTGCGTCCCAGTGGGAAGTTTGGTGAGTAAGGGGGGAACAACGTGATCAAGAAAGATGGTGATATATATGCTCCGCCGGTATCATCATGTACGTACAGTAGTTTTTTTCCACATCGGTACGGCAGAGAGATCCTCTCCTCATCTATTCCATTGAAGCCGACTCCTCCCCCCCCCCCCACCGGCCCAATCGCCAGCTCCCAAACTTGACCTCCACCTCCACTCATCAACGGTATTCCATCCTTCCAACTCAACCTTACACCATCGCAGTCCTCTCCGGGGGGGTAGCTTTTTACAATGAATAATTAGGTAGGTAGGAGATCTATCCAGAGGTCACCTCTTTCTTTTTTTCTTCCCTTCCTTCCCTCTCTTTTCCTCTCCTTTCCTTTCCTCTCCTTTCCGGCCCCCATTTCCAATCTCCGATAAGAGAGCCCAGGCCAAGTGCTCCATCCGTGAATACATCCCGAACTACGTGCTCTCTATATCATAGTAACGGCTTCCTTTTTTCCCCCTCGGCCTGCTGAATTCAATCCTTTCCTTCGACGGCGGAACCCCCCCCACACACACGCAAACCACCTCCCCTCTCCACTCCCTCACCTCTGGGATACTGCGGATAAACACTGCATACTACAAAGTATTGTACCAAGGTACACCCTTGAAAGGGACAAGAACTCTTCCTACTTCCAATAATTCCACTCTAAAGCTCTGCTTGTCCATCTCTCATTTTACCACGACTGCCACCAGTCCCCGTTCATACAAGCACCGTACGCGCACTACCCATAACCATACCCACATCCATGGGTGATATCTCCGTCTCCACATCAACTACTGTCACTTCTGCCACTACTGCAGTTTTCGCCGAGGTGGAGCATTTTTGATCGTAAGGAGCACAAGGTAGCTGGTCGGCCTTTCATCTTACCTTTCTCTCTTGGAAAGGCATTTCCTGACTTTGTATCTTTCTTCTATTTTCTTCCTTCTGCAGATTAATACTCGACTATCCATCCCAATTTGTCGGTTGCACCGTACCTTTTGTAACCTATCCACCGGAGAGAGAAGAAAAAAAAAAGAAAAAAAACAAAGAAACAACCACACTACCGTGCCCCCATCCACCTCTACCCACCCCCCAGTTACCCCAAGAAAAAAGGAACCGCCAACCCTTCCTCCGCACTTTTCTAAGCCTTCTTTTTATTCTTCCGCCATACCCATCGTTGTACCAATCTCCTCGCCGAAGGAGAAAAGAAACTAGACGCAATAAAATCACAATCTTGGCTAGCATTGACGACGATCGAACCCCTCCCTCCCCCCCCCCGAGCCGGAGAGATTCCTCCCTTACCGGGTCTGGATTTCGGATTAGGAACCTGCATTGGTAGCTTATATTCCGGGGGATGATTAGTGGTCCTAGGTCCGCTTGCTCACGTTATTTCCAACAACACATGGGCCACGAGGAGGTTGTGATTGAGGAGATTATCTTAACTTGAATGGGAAACTGAGGCCAGAAGCCTTAGCGGACGCACTCGGTTTACCGTCATTACTTTTTTTTTTTTTTTTTTCCTTTTCTTTCTATCTACGATTCAGCGCACCCTCCTCCCCTGTCTAGAAGGCTGGGTTTAGTCTCTACACGCCAGAGCCGCACTTCTTTGATAAAGTGAAGCCGTCAGCCCTGTTTCAACAACCCTCCTGAGCATTCAGCCTCGTGCATTACTCTTCTATTTTCTGCTGGAAATACTGGTTCCTCTTTTTTTTACGATTTTAGGATTGAAAGAACAAAACAGTGGAATATAAGGGAGGGGGAATATCCAACGAACCGACAGGGAGCTTCACATCGTGGCCGATGACCGGACGAACAAATCCTACCCCGAACCATCGGCTTGCCGCTATCCATGGGGTGGGCAACCAAAATGAGCGATATTTTCCACTATGCACCAGTATCAGTCCAGGATATGCCCGCAGTAGCCCGCCGCTATCAAATTCCTTCTCAAACTCTTTGCCGGGTCCTGCGACGCCCTATCACCGGGAGATGACCATTCGCGCCGTATCGCCAGACATTGGGCTGGAGGAGGAGGAGGGGAGGGATTCGGATGATTCGTTAACTGCGCAGCATTCACCCACCACGCCACCACGGACGCCTTCCAGATCCTCGAATAAGTCGGCTTCCATGTTTGATACGCTGGGGAGGGACCCAACGGAACCGTCTACTCCTTCTTCGCCGGGGAAGGCTCGGGCTCTGCTAAATCGGACGCCACTTTCAGGTTTCCCACAGTTCGCAGACTTGGGCATTGGTAAGAGTAAGAGTGGATCTCCAGCCGATGAAAGGAAGAAGAGAGCCTCCCCTTCCAGCGATAGGCCTGGCACTACAGACACTATGTATTCTTCAGGTTCATCCTCGCACGGTTCTCGGTATCGTAACTTTGCTTCTGGTTCTTCTCACGAATCGTCCGACTCAATACCTACCTCTGTAGGATTCCCGTCGACTACCACCCTATCTCCAATTAATACGAAGCCACCCAATAAATCTAGCCGACAGCGCTTCCTCCGGCCACAAAATTCAGTTAACGCACTTAACTCTGGTGTCAAGGCTTCCGATGCACACTTCGCGTCTCCACCGGCTACACCTGCTGATACGAACGCCATATTACGGTTGATGAAGGATGTACGAGGGAGGATGGAAGGTCATGTAGAATTTCGGGTTGGCGATGCTACGATATGGACTAAGGGGTATTGTCTTATTAATGAGGACACTGGAAGCTTGGTTCACCAGAAGGAGGAGAATATCAATTCGACTCCTCTCACTGTCATAGTGCCCGACCTGCGCAGCTGCAAGGTGAAGAGCATAGCACCGACGGATGAGGGTAGTGATGGGATTATAGAGGTTTCTACACATTCCACAAATATCAGCATCAAACTTCGTCCGCTGGATCCCAATCACTTTATGCCTTGGCTGGCAGCGCTGCTGTGCTGGCAACCTATAGCACCTGCGGGGGCTCAGAACAAAATGGTGAAACCACAGGCTTTCGTATTGGCTCAGGAGAGGAAGGCGGATCGAAGGAGAAATTCGGATGCAACTTCTTCAAAAGATGCTGCCATCATCAAAGTTGGGAAGATGCTGAAATGGAGAAGGGGTGGACCGACTGCTGTCACCACAGCTTCCTCGATGTCGGGCAAGGGGTCGAGTAAGATCAAGGGGCACATCGGGGGCGTTGCTTGGCAGAAGGTCTCATGTACTTTGCAGGAGAATGGGGAGTTTAGGCTATATGCTGAGCTGGATACCACTCTTCTGACTGTGATTCAGCTGAGCCAGCTTTCCCGATGCGCTGTGCAACAGTTGGATCCTAGTATCCTTGACAAGGAATTCTGTATAGCGATATACCCGCAGTATACACCATCTTCAAATGTCTCCCTGGCTAGGCCTGTTTATCTTGGCATAGATAGTCGGATACTGTTTGAAGTGTGGTTTGTGCTACTTCGGGCATTTACCATGCCGGAATTGTATGGGCCTGCGGGAACTGCTCCCTCGTCGGACGGTCGCCCGGTGCCAAGCGTCGCCGCCGGGATGTCGGAATACCCTGCTGCTGAGGGGTTGGTGGACTCGTACCGTATACAGCGAAGTTTATTTCTGAGGGTGGTGGAAGCGAAGATATTGATGCCTGGGGCCGAGTATGGAGGGAAGGACAACATGGATTGTTATGCGGAGGTGGTGTTGGATGGGGAGGTCAGGGCCAAGACCATGGTTAGGACAAAGACTCATAATCCTTTTTGGAGGGAGGATTATGAGTTTCCCGACTTACCCGCCATATTATCGGACGTGGGCATAGTGTTGAAGCAAAGGCATCCGAGATGGAAGACAAAGGGTTCGGGATCTGTCACTGGGTCGGGGGGATTTGGTGGAGGGCTTGGTGGGGTTAGTGTACAGGGTAGCAAGGATGCCATTATTGGTACTGTGGAGATTCAATTTGATGAATTGAAGCTGGAGACTGATACCGAGCGATGGTGGCCGCTCATGTCTCCCGCGAAGGGTGCCGAAGAGAGAATCGGGGAGATGTTTTTGAAGATTGGAATGGAGGAGTTAATTGTACTCATGGCCCATGAGTATAGGGAGCTTTCAGAGGTAAGTGGTGATTATCTGTTTCCTGGCACAACTTGCTGATTTGAATTCAGCTATTACATAACTTCTCGGGTGGTATTACAATGGAGATAGCGCAAGTCGTTGGCCCGGATCTTCGGCGATTAGCGAATACCCTTCTCAAGATCTATCAGGTCAGCGGAAAAGCGAGCGAATGGTTAATGTCCCTAGCCGAGGGTGAGATTGATGGATTGCACAAGGAATCCCCGCCGGTAAGGTTAGGAAGGCATAGAGACTCCAATGAATCCAATTCCGACCCGGATCAATCTCGGCGCGATGTGGGAAAGGCCGGACTTGTCGATGCCAATATTCTGTTCCGCGGGAATTCCCTCCTCACAAAGGCTCTTGATGCCCATATGAAACGGCTTGGTAGGGAGTACCTCGAAGAAACGCTTGGTGAACAGCTCAGGGAAATAGCGGAAGATGATACATACTGCGAGGTCGACCCATTACGCATTGAGCCTGGTGAGAATTTGATGAAGAATCGGAAGATTCTGATGGGGATTGTTAAGGGGATTTGGAAGGGGATATATAATAGTCATGAAAAGTGCCCGATGGAGCTGAGGAAGATACTCCGGCATATCAGGGCTTGTGTGGAAGATCGGTACGGTGACTTACTGAAGAAGGTGTGTTATAGCAGTGTCTGTGGGTTCTTGTTTCTGCGGTTCTTTTGCCCGGCGATTTTGAACCCAAAGTTGTTTGGACTACTGAAAGGTGCGCTTATCTAACCCCCCCTTTTTTTCTTTTCTTCTTTTTCTTTATTGGGAGACGGTGCTGAAGTTGTGTGCAGATCATCCTGGAGTAAGGGCGCAGCGAACATTAACGCTTGTTGCCAAGAGTCTGCAAGGGCTCGCGAATATGTCGACCTTTGGTGTCAAAGAGCCGTGGATGGAGCCAATGAATGAATTTCTTGGGGTGGGTTTTACTTGATTTGGTACCACCGGTTTCCCGCGGGCTAAAAATTTACAGGCGCATAGCACTGAGATGAAGTCGTTCGTTGATGCCATCACCACAATCCCCCCGTCCCCATACCCGACTGAAACTGTGCCCCCATCATACGCAACCCCAATTACCATCCTCTCCCGCCTCTCTCAGCCATCAAAAGAAGGCTTCCCCTCCCTCCCGTACTTGATCGACCAACCCCGCGCTTTCGCCTCACTAGTATCAATGTGGCAGAAATGGCATCCCGTCTACCGAGACAAATTTCCAGATTACCACCTCGAAGGCGACCTTGCCCGCTTCCATAAAATGTGTTCTGAGATCCAAGAGCGCATAAACATCTGTGTATCAAAAGCCGAGAGCGCACAACGGCCCAGCAGTTCACTCAGCGCACGCTGGGAAGAGGTCGCGGAAAAGGCTACCGGGAGTCCTCTTTTGGGCCCCGGGCAAACTTCTATCTCGACCATTCCCGGGAAAGGGCTGAGGGTGGTTGGCTTACCCAGCACTCGGGGCCCCGAAGAAGACTATCACCATTCCGGTGCCACAAGAAGCAAGCTTAGTGGGTTCGTAGGCGGCTTTAGGAAAAAAAAGTGAAAAATCGGGGGACATTTGCCGGGTCGGAAGATGAATGACTTTTGCTACTCTTTATACTTTCCTTTTTCTTTTTCTTTTTTTAGTCATCGATTATTCTCTTTTTTGCCTTTCCTAGCTCCTTTATCATCATGCTATAGACGGAAGCATTGGTTTTCGGGAAAAAGCAAAACGCTTCAACTCACTGTTACAAAAGTTTTCTTTCTCTTTCTCTTTCTGTTTCTTTTTTTCTTTTCACATTGGGATTTCGGAATTCACGTTTCATGGTTTTCGGGGGGTGGGGTTGGTGGCCTTGTTTGCAGGTAAGGTTAGGGTGCGTTTGTTTGGAATTGGATTGAATGATACGGGAATGGAAGGAATGGAATGGTTCGGGTTGCACTGGAATTGACCTGGGAATGGATGGAACCGGGATGGATTGGATGGAATTGGTGCCACGGAGTAGGGTTCTTTTTTTAATTAATTTATTTCACTTTACTTTATTAGTATCTCTTTCCTTTCCTTTCCTTTCCTTTCCTTTCTTTTCTTTTCCTCCCATTTTTTTTTTGTTATGACGCTACAATGTCTGGTTTGGTCTGGGAGGTATCCTTGTTTTTTCTCGCTGTTTTTCCATTGAGTATTAGCCGGCAGGAGGGTGATTGATGCTTGGGGATAGCTTAATGTATTCGTTGATAGCTCAATTTGGAGGAGAGGGGTGGGGGCGGTGGGGGCGGTGGGGGTATGCTAGAGAGTAGTAAAATAAGAAATTTTGAAAGATTTAGCAATTCGATAAAGGGGGATCATCCGGTGGTGAATGACTTGTGTGTCCGCTGTGATACTACTCCCATTCGTGGGGAATGTAGTGGTGGGGTATGTATCATAGCATAATTGTCTTCATGGTATATCACTCGACAGAACACAGCAATCCATTCTGAGCTGAGGAATGATTATTGCTAGTTTATCGGGCCGTTCGTTCCTATGCACCCACCAGACTACCCTACCGCAGGTGAAAAACTGAATATTGGTGCGAAAACACGAGGATGAGAAGCGAAAATCGACATATTTGTGAATTGGGGGGTGCCGGAGCTCCGTAGGATTATCTTCTATAATATTATTTAAAACTCCTGAATTCTAGAGTGGCATTTGTAAATACATTCACGCCCTTTGCTAGTAGGCTCTCTCCTTCCTTTATTTTTACGTTGGTAACTTGGTGCTTTTGCCTAAACTTACTCAGCATTGTTACGGATCGGATGGAGAGATGAATCAAAGGACAGACAGGTCTTGTTCTGATCATTGGGCCTGTGTAGCGCATGCAATACGGACCATACACGGATTCATATACCGCTGTTCTGGATTAAATAGTAGTTGGTTCTGCGTCAATTTGGGCAACCTGCTCCCCCTCTGGGATAGTTCTTTCTAAAGAATTTGCGGTGCGTACTATAGGGTAAAAGTGTGATTGTCCCTGGGAAGGAAAGTGTGGATTGCACTTTATACTACCTTTTGGAAAACCCCCTCGTTCAAACCATTCCAGAGCACCAGAAGTATCCCCCGGATTATTGAAAGCCTGGCTGATATATCTGGATGGTGCAATCGAAATATGCCTATTATAAGAGTCACTTGTGTATCCAGAAATCCCACTTCTGGCGGCATAAACTCCATCAGCAAAAGTACGGATTTGACCCCTATCCCTCATGGGGCACCGGGGGCATGGGGGGCCAAATTATAAAACTCGACTTACTGTAGGTAGGAATAAGGTTAGGGGAAGTCCTGGGTAGCCCATGAGTATTAGGTAATACTAGGTGAGTTGTGGTGTTGGGGTGGTACAGGCTAAGCGAGTGGCACATCGTCTGATTAGGGACGCCAGGAGGCCTCCCGGGAGTGCTCAGGCCATGTCAGCTACCTCAGGGGGACAAAATCCATAACGGAAAAATACAGGAATACCGGAAAAAGTACCGGAGAAATATTGGAGCAATACAGAAAGGCCTCTTGGAGTCTTAATTAGCCTTTAGCTCACTAGGTTTAACCTATAAAAAATAAGAGTGAGACATGTTTCAGGTCACAATTCCTGTCAAAACTAGCTATTCAGGCTAGGATAATAGCATATTCATAGGCTTGTATATTTTTAAATTTATTTATGTTTTATTAAACGGTAAAAGTCTTCAATGCCACGAGCCCGGAGCAGATATATCTAGAATGCCACAACACCCGGAACTAGTTTAATTTACACAGTAGTTTATGCTTGTATTCCACTAATTTGCCTTTAGAGCTAACGTACTACTACTAATACAAGGGTTTTAGAAAACAAGCAAAAAAAAAAGTCCCGTTTTCCTTAAGTTTCCGGCTTCAAATTAAGAGTGACATTATGCGATCAATTGTGAGGCTTTTTACAACCCCGAGCATTATGGCCCTCTTGGCCACAGGTAGAACAGTGATGAGGCGCACGATCAAGAATGATGGGTAGGCCACCATGCTGCTGCTGAATCCGGGCCCGAGTTCTTGCTTAACTAGGACGGATCCGCTCTTTCTTCGGCCGACCCCGTGGTACTCGAGTAAGAGGAGGAAAGATATCATCCGAGAGTAAATTCGAGATATCGACTGG
>Ga0307507_10013064_pt1 | contig 10153 bp, 14 predicted proteins | sample 7_EM_MG_FD_207223 | JGI IMG/M metagenome (GOLD analysis project Ga0307507, IMG submission 207223) | Populus trichocarpa ectomycorrhiza microbial communities from riparian zone in the Pacific Northwest, United States - 7_EM | ecosystem: Host-associated > Plants > Roots > Unclassified | place... | reverse complement strand
GCCCAAAAAAAACGTTGATAAACCCGAGTCGTCGACCAGACCAGTGAGGCATTAAACCTCCGACATTATAGACTAGTTCCCAGCGTTTTTTTTTTTCCCCCTTCAATTTCTCAAGAGCACTCCTCCTCAAATTACCAAGACTTTTTAAGTGGTGAATGTCGTTGCCACCAAAGTTGCTTTTGTTTTTCCAGACACAATTTGACTAAGCCAGTCTCCATGATTAACTAACAATTGGAAATGATTTAGTTCCATTCGTAGCCCATCCTACGTCTACAAGCCCGACAACACTCCCCACCCAGGTAACAAAAAGAGACAATCTCGCAGGACCCTTCTCTTTGTATCTCCCACAACCAAGTCAGAGGCACCGGTATCTATTGATTCCGGTTTCCGTTCTTCCGCCCATCCGTCCGGCCCTTCATGTGCTTTGTTGTTGTTCGCGGGAGGTGAGGTGGAGTGTACTATAATAGATCTGATCATCCCAGTTGCGTTTTCAATACAGTTTCATCATCATCCCATTTTCAGATGGGGTTCACGGATCATGACGGAATGGCCTTGATAGATAGATATCATGCTATCATACGTACATAATAATCCATAACTTCACAGTGGAATAAGTAAATTGAATTTTATAATTATGTGTTAAACATGTAAGATGGAAGAGTATTTTTTTGTTCCAGTACTGAGCCTGAATATGATACTGATGATATTACCCCTCCCCCCTCCTCTTGGCGATACATGTTTACTATTATATCATACTAATTTTCCGGAAAACAAGACACTTAAGCTCCTCCTTCATAATTAGCCCGAACTACCTCTCTTTCTGCCTGCTTACAAAATCTTGCAGGAAGAGAAGTGATTACGGATGGAAACTAAGTATCCCTTAACCTCCACGAAGCAATCAAATTCGTTACCAGGTAGACACGCTAAGGCCAGATTCAGCAAGCGAGCCAGACTCGGCAGTCAGAAAATAAGATCTCCAGCCTTTTCAGTATCATACTCAAATGACTCAGCACCCTTGCCAGTTCACCTCTCTAATCTCCCGGTATAGTGAGTGGGTCACGAACGCACTTCACCATCACAAGCAGTCTCGGCCAGAACACCCTCCAACTCAGGGAACTATTCAGAAACATCCCACACCGGTACTCTTAGCGTGACTGCGAGGTACTCTTCCTTAGTGCCTTGCTGTAACAAAGTTCCAGCCATAAGGGCCTGTTTAGTTGCGATGGTTCCCTTCAGGACAGTTCCGTTGTAAAACGGTTGTCGCTGCCAAGCAGCCATTCCGCTGACCTCTTTTGAAACGAAAGGCAATCTGTCATTAAGCCTTTTAGCAGGGGAGATTGGGTACTTAAACCTGGCTCAGTCCCATGCTGCTTAGGCAAATATCTGAAGCAACAGAAAACTATTACCTGTACCCCGCCACAACTTCTACACACAATACCAGACCTTCTGCACACGGTACCAAACCTTCTACACACATTACCAGACCTTCTAATACATAATACCAGCACAATGTCTAGTTTGTTTGAGAAATCCTACAGCCCTTAGAGTCTCTTTTTACTGACAATAACGCTATTATACTTTTCACGTATCATTAACGCCCTATGCAGATTCTTCGGAATCTCCCTTGAGGCGAGAATGGAATTTCTCAAATACCTCCTTGACCTTCAAGCCAGACTCGGAATCCCGCCGGAAAGTGATCTTGAGGCGAAATTTGAAAACCAAAAAAACCTGTATGATGAGCTATTATGGAAGCGTGCCGAGCTTGCCTATCTGGATCAACGCAATGGGGACTACGACGCCGCCGTATGATCACCAAACGGAAAGTCAGAGAGACAGTGTACTGTACTGGGCCAAAATAGCCTAGAACGTGCGTTCCCTCAGGCATCAAAGAGTTGGGTAATTGGAACTTTTGCTTTCTGCCTTTTCTTTGTTTCGTTGAATAAACTATGAATTATTATTTTTTTACCGGCCCTATGTCGGATTATCATCGTGTCTTGCATGAGTGAGAGTTCAGCAATGTCCATAGAACCAAACTAACATAGTTCCAAATGTTCTCAGCAAACCAAAAGGAAAACTTATATCGTTCCAGGATAGGCTTAGCGTGCCTAGCTATTATACGAACTTTACTATTTAAGAAAGGCCAAGGGATAGGACTCAAAGGAATTTGATATCCTATCCAACCAGCATTGTCCAGTCAAGGTAAAGTACTTATCAAGGACAAGAGGTCTGATAAAACTGAGTCGTAGTTCCTTTACTGTTCAGGATCATTACTTTTATAAGTAATAAGGGTTGATATAATATAATCTACAAACCAACAGCATGCTATAAATTATCCAGAATTCTTCTTTATCGAACTGAGCAGTGAAATGGCTGATAAGTAAAATTGCTATTCTAGTCGGGGGGTCCAATTGCAGACAACTAAGCTGAAGGAGCTCAGGAGTCTTGTTCTTCAGAATACTAGTATAGGAGCGAGCATAGTGTGATGGGGGTAGAGGTACCCTTCGCTGTGAATAGCTATATTATTAGTACTCATTCCGGTTGTTAGGATGGGTGATACTCTCACAAGCAACATGTTTACTACCACTTACAGAATTTAGCTTACACATTCAATTGTAGAGATATGGATTATTAGGCTGTTCAGTTGTGATCCGCGAACACTTTCTGAAGACACGAGTATCGTAATTCGCATGGTTGGATTTCTACAAACACCGATAAATCCACGATTCACTATAAAAAACGTTTATGTAAACGGACCCTAATTTATCTATCGTATTACCCACTTCCCAGCAATCTACCCTCTTCCTCCACTCTTCCCCAAAATTAAATCCTCAAAATCTCTACCCTAGCCCTTTCCCAAACCTTATGGTTCAGCTCCCCCTCCTCCTCTCCACTCTTAACTTGGGGCGGCAAAACATGCATCTCAGCATACGACCCAGGCCCCATCCGCTTTGACAAGAACCCTGGATTCAAGACAAGCACGCTATCGACCACCTTTGCCGAGCTAGCCAGCATGCTAGGTAATACGAGCACGTCAGGCGCGATGCCTACAAAGTCCGCAAGCCGTAGGTTCGGCACGTCCAGATTCGGACCCGTTGCACCGCGGGGCAATTGCTCCTTCGAGGGGCCCGGAAAAAGAGGGTAGAGGTTACGCTGGCCGAGGAGGGCTTTTGAAAGGCGGGCGATGGGGTTGGTGTCTTGGGGGTTTCTGGGGGGAATTTTGTTATCGGTTGGTTTGGGTCCAAGAAGGAGGGAAGAGATGTGTAAGGAGTGGGGGCTGGGATCCGAAAGGAGGGTGAAAAAAAAAAAAAGATGTTATCTTACCGGTTGATCTCTTGTGAGGCCATGTGGAATAGTATGTCGTTTGTAGATACGGAGAAGGCAATCTCGTTAATCGAAAAGGTGGCTGGGTTTGGGAGACATTTTACGTTCTGCAGGCAGGAAGGAGGTGTCCTGTGTCAGTTCGGTCCATCGCAGATCATGTGGGGTCATAGCCTACCATTGGTAAATCCAATTGTTTACGCTTGAATTGTTCTTGTGGAAAGGATACGTGCTTGCTAACGATGTCTCGTACGCTTGGTACTAGAATTACCAGGCTGCGCTGCACTCGCCTTATCTTGGGGGTGATTCTTTGGCAGAATAGATCCTCCATTGGGCCACGATCATGGTGCCATGTGTCAAAATCAAAGTCCCCAGTTCTTATGAGAGGGTGATCAGCATCAATAAATGGCCCTGTTAAGATCAGAACATCAGGACATGATTCGGCTGCCTTGTTACATATCTCACTGAGCGCTTCGAAGTGTAGGTTATCGTCTGTTGTGTACGGTCCTGATGCAACGACGATGTTTAGACCCCCGGCTGATAAACGATCGGCGGTTTCTAGCAGTGCACTAGGCGAAGACGCTGGACAGGGTAATCTTGGGATGTCAAGTATTTCACTGACAACCAGATATTCGCCAGACGCATTGACGCCTTTTACAGCGACAATTTGTCCGGGGAAAAATGAATAACTGGGGACCGCGTCAAGCTTCAGTCGGACTCTCGAGCCGGCACCCATCTTTCGTGATGCTTCAAGCAGAACAGAAGATGGCGAAAGTTTCCCATCCAAGGTATCACACGATATTCTTCCCACGGCTACAATCTCGGAGGGCGATGCTGTGGAAGGATTTCCAAACTGCTCGTCCGCCAATTCGTGGTGTTCTTGTATCATATCCATAAATTCATCAACCCTGTCGTCCATGACCTCTGAGGCTTCAGAGAGTTTCTGATGCATCGGTCTATAAGAGAATTTCTTCAGTTCCACAGCCAGGGCAAGTTTAACCCGACTATCCCATGATGCAAGTTCTGCGTCTGCCGATGATTCAGGAAGTGGGAGGGAAGGCTTAGGGATATGCTCGTTGAGTACTTCGACCGCGCTGCCCGCATTTTTTCGCTGCGCAAAAGGTGTAGAACTACAAAATGCCCCGTCAGCATGTACACCAGTAGATGAAGAGGGGAGGCATTACGGTATACGCTGCCCACCAATCTTATGCGGAGTACCCACCGGCGAAGACCCGATAGCTGTGCCTGGAGAATTCGCATCCAAAAACCTCCCCGCTTTACTTGATGGTGTTTCAAACGGTGCCCTTTCAAACTTTCGTTTAACGCCCCCCCCCGCACCCCTCGGTGTCGTGGGTACCAATCCATCCAAGCTAGCACCAAAACAATTAGCCTACAAACCATCAATCCTCTGTGCACTCATGGGCAGAACAAACAATGCCACATGGTCCCCCGTGTTCTTCACCCTTGGCGTCCGGGCAACCGGTCTCGAGGTATTTGCTCCATGCGGCCGCGTTTTGGACTTGATTTCCTTTTCAAATAACTCTTGCACATCCTTCTTAAACGCCAGCACAGTATCCAGGTTCAGTTTTGTATCATCCGGTCCCATCTTGATACAGTACGATTCCCATTTGAAGAACAACTCCTCAGCAGGGATCCCGTAGATTCTGAGCATGCCCTCAAGTAAGCTGAGCACCTCGGGGGAGAGCCCGCCGAATTTTTCAACGACGGTTTCAGACATGGAGGGGTCGTCCATTGTGAATGGGTTAATCGATAAGTATTCTGTGAATGGAGACAATTGTGTGTGCGATGCGGTGATGTTTGTCCGTTGTGGGTTGAGGGGGACGTGTCGCGGTGGTAAATTTCGAAAAACGCGAGGACGCGTAAAGCACCCGAGCAACCGCATCTTGTTGCAACGGCCACAACCGACCACCCCAGCTCGCCCTTCTATTGCTGGCACACAAACATGATACTGCTCGGGGGTGTAGGTGGGTTATCGGACAGACAGGGGTCATAAAATGTACGTATCAGCGTACATTTTATGACCCCTGTCTGTCCGATCACCCACCTACACCCCCCGAGTACAAGTATACGGCAGACATTGGAGATTTTTGTGATTCATTTGTTAGATATAAAAATTAAGTATTTGTTGTATATATTAGTTTCGAGATGATGAGGTCCTGACCCTCCCCGCATAGGAAACCCTAGCATGCACCAGCCCTAGCCTATCAACCTTCTCTAACTTAGAGAGGGTTTACCCGCAGTGAGTCACAACAGAGCACTCGTTCGGGAAACCTCTATTTCCGGAATCAGTGACAATCCTTTCTCTTCAAGAAGGTAACTTGCGAGAAACAGGCCGCTTAATACATCCCAGTCCTACAAGGAACCAGAATGCGTTAAAACTTATCCCCTTACGTTCCCCCCACCCCTACAGGGATAATACTACTCGAGTACTTGTAGAGGCTACCCAACGCAATGGTTGTCGAGCAGCGCTCCTGAGGAGTCTGGCTGGAATCCCTGAAAAAAAATAGTAACAAAAAAGGCCCTTATCCACTCCTCCATGTGCGCATCGTAAAACTCTTTCCCCGCGCATGTACTGTGGAAATGCCACATATAAGTCCAACGAGATTTTTAACTAAGGAGGGGTAGGGTTTCTTCTTTCTTTTAAACCATATCTCATACTTCTATACCGGCAGACCAATACACTTTGTCTGGACAGGTACCTGGATAGGGAAACCCCTCCAGCATCCGTACCAGCAATTACATACCAGTAGTAGGCGAATCTGCGCCCCCAATTGGACTATACCTGTGATACCGCTAGCTTTATACCCCCTAACGTAACAACTATGATGACATTCTGTCACGTGGGCATAGTCAGAGAAAAGTTGTACTCAAGCACTACATAATCGCATCGGTATATTGCCCGTTTCCTAATCATAAACGCCTGGAAGCCTCCGCCTCAACAGTATTAGTGTATCCCCTCTTTTGGTTCCAAATCTCACAGTTTTCAAGTACGCAAATTGGTACCAAAAGAAGCATCGCAGATCGGCCAATGTGGGGGGAAGAGGAAACTATGGGTCCCAGGCCCCGAAAGTGGTTTATATTTTTGTGGCCTCAGGGAGTTTGGTTAAGAGTCTAGAGGTATTCTCTTCTTCGGTGTAGCCTCATAGTTCTTTGTTTTTCAGGATGTGAGGCCTCAAGTGCGGTGGGGCATGTTTGCGATTAAACATGCTTCTAGTCCAAGTCACGGCTCAGCCTGGCCTTGGACGGTGAAGACGTCTGAATGTCTGGATGTGGTTGGTATTCGACCACGTGACTCTTGCTTTGTTATTGGCGCTGCACGGCTGGCTACCCTCTCTTCGCTGGATTCCTGTTCGTGCCACTAATAGGTAAGTCTTCGGGGCACCAGAGTGCTCGAGTACGAGTACTATTCGTACCGTACAGACGAGATTAACTACCACAATGCCGGGAATGGCATAGTCTATGGCCAAACGACACTCCATCAAGGCACACCCGGGAACAGCCAATATCGGACAGAAAACGAACTGGGTCCCAGCCAGGAGAACCCACCAGACACGGGCGGCAGCCCTTTGTGATAAGTTTGTTGTATTGCCTACCCGTGATTACTTTGCTCTTCACCTCCTTTTGTGACTGACTAAGATCTAGCGAATTGAACTTCATGCTTACCCAGCACTCGGTAGCAAATCAAAAGCGGTACCGCGTCCGAATGGGGTAATGATTACGGTAGTAGACTCAGAACTTGCATGCCAAGCCTCTAAAGTTATTTTGCGATCGGAGGGTTTCTTGCCGAAGGAAGCTTTTGAGCCTGACACCAACCTAGTCTAACGGGCCTATGGCCTTTTCCGAAGGTCCTCATGTCTAAGGGATTCCTGGTCCCCATAATTGTCAGTGGCCAACCAACGAACCTTTCTCTCCGCTCTCTTCTCCGCCCTTTCTGTTTTCCCCCTCTCTTCTCTGTCATCACGGGAATCACCAATTCTACGGTTGATTTTACGACTTTTGTACTGTTTGTGGTTTTACAGTCAACTCGAAGGTTGGAATCTAATTAAACCCTGGGAAAGTTAGTCCTGTACCCATAGTGCAATACCGGTAGCTGCCCTATTTCTATGGAATGAAATGCTGACATGTTTGATTCATTAGGTTCTTGTCCTGCGGTCGTAACAAATAGAAACTGTCGTTCTCTGAGCATCCCTTCATCCCCCCCCTGGCTCACCGTTGATACTACCACAAGTGCTCAACCCCCAGCCGGTATCTGCAACCATGACCGACGTCGCTACTGCTATTCCTAGCACTATACCAGAATCAGAGAAGCCATCTATTGATCCTACTCCGACAATCGCCCCGGCGGCTCCTATACCCACTTCGTTATCACCTGTGTCGGTGGGGCCCCACCCCGAGGTCCTCGCACAGGAGCAACAAGCCGGAAAAAAACTTGGTTTGTTTACCGAGGCTCATCCCGAATCGAGGCCCGATCCAGAGACCCCCCTAGATCCAGACCAAGAGGCGAAATATGCAGAAATTCTCGCTTGGGCGCAAGCTCTCGGGCCAATTCCCGTATCATCCGAGAAGGCAGCCGCTACCAGGGAGATTGACGATGAAGAGAAGATGTGGTTAACCAGAGAGTGCTTCCTACGCTATCTGCGCGCGACCAAGTGGAATGCCGCCGATGTGAAGAAGCGTTTGGAGGCTACACTCGTCTGGAGGCGCGAGTACGGAGTCCTCGATCACACACCGGAGTACATTGAGATTGAGAACCAGACCGGCAAGCAGTACGTTCTTGGATTTGACAGGAATGGGCGCCCGTGCCTCTACCTCAATCCTGCCAAGCAGAATACCGAGAAGAGTCCAAGGCAGATTCAGCATTTGGTATTTATGGTTGAGAGAGTGATAGATCTTATGGGGCCTGGACAGGATACGTTGGCATTGCTAGTGGATTTCGCATCGTCGACCACCAGTAGCAACCCGAATATTGCTCAAGGCCGGCAGGTATTAAGTATCCTTCAAGGACATTATCCCGAGAGGCTAGGGAGATCATTGGTCACTAACCGTAAGTCACCCCCAGCACGACAACAAGTCACGATTCCACTTTCGATTAACAAGTAATCAATGTTTAGTTCCGTGGTTTGTCTATGGTTTCTTCAAGATCATCAATCCGTTTATCGACCCCTTGGTAATACCTCCTTGCTACATTGTTTCATCATCCAAGTTCTAACGTCCCTCCATAGACCCGGGCCAAGCTTAAGTTCAACGAAGTCATGACTCTGCATGTTCCCGCCGCTCAACTTGACAAGAAGTTCGGCGGTGAGTGCGACTTCGAGTACAACCATTCGATCTGGTGGCCCGAATTCATTCGCATCACCAAGGAACGCAGAGCACTCTATACTGCTCGATGGAGGGAGCTTGGCTCTAAGATTGGGGCAAGCGAGTTTGAACTCAAGGGCGGGAGTGTCCAGGACCCAATCGCAGAGGCATCTGAGGCAGTGGAGAAGCTGGAGGTGAAATAGAGGTTGATTATAAAGCTAGATAATGTGATGGTCTCTCGTTCCTTAATGATTTGCTGGCAGTTTGCTTTTTTTCCCCTCCCCTATCTATTTTTATCATTTTCATTTGGGAGGCGGCTGGGTTGAAGGCCATAAATTATAAATTATATTTCATTCTTTCGTGGCCGTATAAATGCTATATTGCTGCATAATTGATTGATAAAGCGTGTTTGCTTAGCATGTATTTATAGAAGCTTGTGTTGCTCCACCATACCTATCAATGATTCACTACCGCTTTCGCAGGAAGTTGCTAGTGATGATATCATGATAGTACCAAGGACCAACCCCCTCACCACCACTACCATTGCCGATCAACTTTTGTAGAGTAGTAGAGACGCCGTTGACCAGAAAGGAAACAAAGAGCAAAAAAGCCATGGTATCGTACAACCCCCCCCCCCCCCACTGGAATCCGACCTGGCCGATGCATGACACTTGCATCAAGGAAGCCTAAAGCAAAGTGAGCGAGATAAATTATATAGGCTTCGCAACCTTCCTATCCTCCACAACCCCGGTACGCGCACACGCCATCTGCCTCCAATTAATCGGATGAAGTGGATCTCCCGCATCTGTGACACACAATTCCCCACCAACCATCCCACATTAGCCCCTCCTCCCATAACCAGAAACTTCCCCCCCCCCCCTCCCCCGAAAGAGTGAAAGAGGCGGGAGAGAAGAAAACATACCAGAATGCGCAACAACAACCCCAAGAGAATTACTAGCAGTAGAAAGATAATAATTCGACTGATCCCCCAACGAAATCTACACCCACACACACCTACACATTAGCTCCCCCTTCCCTCTCACCCAACCAACCAAAACCGAAAGGAAAGGATAAAAACAAAACCACAACAGCCCTAACCACATCTCCAACCCTAAAGCTCTCCAAAATCTTGACACGATCCTTCTCCGTAGCGCGAACGTCCTGCCCACGAATAATGCCCTGAAACGTATGTTCGCACACGCCCATCTCTCCAGCGCCAGCTTGCATCGCGAATATCTCCACCGTGGCCTGGCGCGGGTTTAGCCTGGTTACGCGGGCCAAGACCGTACTCGTGACTTCCGGTAGGAGGAGAGGGCCGTGGGAGGTTGAGGAGGAGGATACGGGGCGGGTGATGGTGATGCTCATGTCCGGGTGTAGGTGTGGGATTCCGGCTATGGAGGCGGTGATGATTGTTGAGGTGGGGTTGTTTTGTGTCTGGGTGTGGGCGTGTGTGCCGGTGCTGGAGGTGTAGGGGGGTGATGGTGCTAGGGGTTGGCCTGGGAGGGCGATCGGTGGG
>Ga0307507_10013063_pt1 | contig 10154 bp, 10 predicted proteins | sample 7_EM_MG_FD_207223 | JGI IMG/M metagenome (GOLD analysis project Ga0307507, IMG submission 207223) | Populus trichocarpa ectomycorrhiza microbial communities from riparian zone in the Pacific Northwest, United States - 7_EM | ecosystem: Host-associated > Plants > Roots > Unclassified | place... | reverse complement strand
GTCGGAAGTATTGCTTCACTGTGATGTGCAGTACAGATATGTTCGGCCAGTGGCCAGGTGACTTAGGACATGGGGAACTAGGACATGACTTGAGTCATATTGATATGTGATTATAGTAGAGATTGCTATAAGTACGGCTATCTCAGACGCGTCTATATGCAAGCAAGCAAGATAGTATCCATCTCTCGCTCTCTCTCATCATTCAAGTCCCATCACTTTAGACTCCATATTCGACCTCTCCTGCGCGACCTCCGACACCGGTTTCTAACTCGTGAGAAGTGACCTCACATTTAGGACAGGCGTTCGTTTTTATTCTGTGTAGTGTGGCGTTTTCCATATGGTCTGCAATCCATCCGGACAAGATCGGGAAGCATCTCTGGATCTTGCTGTCAGCACAGTCCATCGGGACACCCTCTAGCGTAGTATCTCTTAAGGGCTCAAAAATGAGTTTGAATATGCCCTGAAGTGTGTTGGCATTGATTTGTCTTTGGAGTTTGTCCGTTGCAGAGGACTTGGCGAACTTGGACGGAACGGGCAATAGCGGAAGAAGGAGAACCGCCATTGATCCAGGTCTGTTATGCCTAATTGACGGAAGATTTCCGATCGTAATATAGACCACTCGAGTACGAGCACCGGTACAATACTGTAGATTACTAGTTAATTTGTCGGTCACCCTACAAGTACAAGCAAGATTTCCGAGCACGGGCCAATAGAAAAATATCTGATAAGAAAAAATTTAGTGAACTTTCTCGTAGTAGTGCGCTTTATCAGATCCACGTGACTGCTTTATCTATTGGCCGCGCTCGTCATAAGAGGACTAGCTTTGCCTCTTGTCGAAGAAGTATCATAACAAAGCTTTTTCAACCATCGGATCTGCCAAACCACCGAACGATCATGCCTCTCAAAAAAGAATTACAGAAACAGTGCAAGGACGCCGGGATTGGGGTTGGGGGGACGATTAACGACCTAAAGGACCGCCTCGAAGCCTACCAGAAGTACGAGGAGGCTTTATTAGGTGATCCCGAAGAGCTGTGCGACGCAATACTAGTCTCTCGAACGACCGCCGGTGGCAGCGAGGAGAAAGTGACAAAAGAAGCAAAGTATGCGTTTGAGCGAACTTTGGAAGACCCTGACGAAGCACTTGAGGTTACCCAGATCAGGGGAGAGTTCTACGTTGGGAATCGCCGTGGTGTCAGCCTGGGAGAACGCCCTTCCGAACTCGGAGAGAAAGACATATCAAAGGACGCGAAGATCGCATCACTAGACGCTAAAATAGCATTACTAGACGCAAAGGTCGCATCACTCGAAAAGAGAGATGATTTACTGGCGGAGGAGATGTTGTTACTAAAGGCTGAAAGTAAAGACTACAGACGAGTACGAAGTAGGTTTATTAGTACGTTCGTTCGGGACAAACTTAAAAACCAAACACCGATCGACGAGATGATCATTCATGAGGGCAATTGTACAGCCCATAGAGGAGACGCGGCGGTCGATGCGCTGCTATATGACGGGGCGGAAGGGGCCAAGCGAGACGATGAATATGCGTTCGAGGTGTTGTACGGATTGTACCCCAGCGACGTCAAAAAGATTAGTAAGTAGCCTTCCCTATCTTATATCTCTACTGGTACATAAGGATTAAGGCTAACTCGGGTTTCTGTAGCCCATAAAGAGACTTTGGAAATTTTGAACCTGCACGCGAGTGTTCAAGCCAACAAGGATAGAATCGGAAGCGACGAATTCTATGAGAAATTCGGGCAATTTATCAATGCGCTCAAGTGGTCGAGGCTCAACGAAGATTACCTCACCATAAGGCCGGAAAACGCGACCCTAACCGCCTACAAAGCGCTGCGCAAATGCAAATTGTACGTGTAGAAGCCTCGTCCACCACCCGCCGAACCAGTCGCCGAACCAGTCCCCGAGCCGATGGACCATTAATAACTCTTGTCCCCCCCCTCTTGCGCCCTCTTGCGCCCTCCCCCCCTCTTGTGCCCCCGCCCCCCCCTCTTATTCTTACCTACGCTCCTCAACCTGAAAAACCTTCCTCGATACTTGTAAATATACCATAACTCCTTTTTTTTCTTGTTTTATATTTTATTACAATGGTCTCGAAGACCCCTTCTCCTCTCCATGCTTTTAGCAGCGTAGAAGATCAAGATCCTAAGCCGAGAAGCACTTGCACAGATACCGTGATGGTACATACGATGGCAGCAGACTGCCGTGCAGTGCTTCCGGCGCTCATATAGTACCGTGGTCGCATTTTTCATGCATCATTATATTAAACCCCCACCAGTTTCAGCCGCACAAATTGTGGCGCAGTAAATGAAAATGTTACTCAAAAACCATTCCAGTGCTTCGTCTCCCGCCACTTCAGACAAAAGATCCTGTTATCCGAGTCATGTCTTCTGACAGCTGATCAACTGAACCAATGTCAAGGAAAGCCTCCCTTAACCCCGCATCCCCTCCAGCTAGAAAGTTTGTGGGAGAAGATTCACGTTCAGGGAATGAGTCTCACCTTTTTTCTGTGGCGCTGGTTTTGTTGAGTTTATTAGCATGATTGATCCTTAACTGGGTAATGGTTTGGCTCAATCTGGAAAGGCATGGGCTCACGGTTTGACAAGGGGATTGCGAGCCGCTGTCAGCGTTTAGGATTTTCAGCCTCGTGAGGGATTGATTGTCTGCGATTTAACCAAAGAAGAAAAAAAAAGGGGGGTGTCACTCTCCACGATTTTGGCAAGTGAGATATGGTCTGGGCATGAGAGCTCGTAACTCTGATTCTACGACTCGAGAGTGAAGAATTGCTGAGGGCGGGTTGCAAAGCCATCATGCTGAGATAAACTTGGGCCTTTTCATGGAGGTTTCAAGAACCGTCAGACGGTCTAACCAATGGTTTCTAGGAAATCATCTCTTGTGAGGCTTTTGGCCTCTCCAGCGGCTGGGGTAGACCCTGTCTGTGGGTGTGTGCCTTGTCGCAGAGCTTCTTCTGCCTCCCACGACCGCAACTCAACCCGTACCGTTAGCCAACCAGCCAATCACCCGTTTTGGGTGATTCTCCCTTTTTCCTCTTCTCTCAGCCCTCGACTCTCCCTCTTTACTCTATTTCTTTTCAATTTCCTTTCTTCCGGTATTCTGCCCTTTGGTTTTCTGCCGATTCTATTTTTCTTCAAAAAAAAGCTCCGACAAGCGGCAAATATCGCTTCGCCGCCTTCGCTTCCCACCGGAGCCCCTGAATCGGTTGAACTTTACGACGCCCGAGATAAACGTTTCACCGGACAAATCTCTCTCGCTGGATTCCTCGTGTTTTCTTTATCGATAGCCTGCTTCTCCCTGCCGCTGGAGAAGCAGCTCCCTTCCACCTTTCTCCACACACCATGGATCGGAGAAACCCTTCATCATGCAGTCGCTTCACCCTCCTCCTCCGAAATCTCTTCATCGCAGCGTTAGCGTACACGTTCGTTGTCGAAGTTCTGCACATCTATCAAACCGGTACCATTTCTCCCTTTTCGAAGGGTCCGCCAAAGAAGTCAACGGGGAAGGGTAGTAAGGGGGGCTCGCTGTCCGGGGGTGTGAATTGGCGGCTGAGGCCGACGACCTTGGTGGAGAGTGTCAACGATGCTTTCATGGGAAAGAGGCCGGATGTGGATACTTATGCGAATTACACGAAGCTGATTGAGACGTGTCGGGGTTCCTTAAATGGGTTGGAGAAGATGAGGAATGTTTATGATTGCTTAGACTACCTTACTCACCACGAGGACGATTACTTTTTCCTGCCCGAGAACCGGCCTTCGGCTGCTGACCCGAGCTACAAATCGATTGAGGATGCCGCCCCCCCATCCACACACCAGATCGGAGATTGCCCTGGCCCCGTTCAACTTTATCATACGTATTGGACTGGTCCGGCTACGTGGCGGGTCGAGCTTTTCGTCAAGGCTTATCTGTATACCCAAAATATCCCCTGCAGCAGACTACATATTTGGCTCGAGTCGGATGGATTCCCGGACGCTGTACCAGACATGATGAAGGACCCTCTATTCGCTAAGTTTCTTCCGCTTGTGGAGCGTGGTGATTTAGTTCTTAAGGCATGGAAATTCCCCCGTAGAATTCCCTTGCCCAAAGGGGCTATCGCTGAGGATCCGGCATATACGAAATCTCTAGTCGGCAGGGGGTCCATCCGCAGAGCCTCCAGTGAAACTAAGAGTTCTAAAACCGAGGTTTACATTGCCGACGGGGTTGTTCGAATGGAGGATGGTAGCGAGTGGCTTGTGCTTACGGAGCGCCAAATGACTTTTCTTCCTGTTGCTGTTTCGGACGCCGTACGTTTCGTGGTCCTACATTTATACGGAGGTGTTTATATGGATATGGATGTTATGCTTTTGCGTGACATGCGGCCGTTGTTATTGACGCCTGATCATAACTTTGCCGAGCGTTGGGCAGTTCATTCGCACCCCGGGGATTACAATACTGCTGTCATGTCTCTCAACGCAAACAGCTCTCTATCATCATATCTCGTTAGGGGCGGAATTAGAATGGGTCTCAACTTTCACCCGAGAATCATTGGGAGGATGGCGTGGAAGGATGGGAGAAATGAGGAGTTTGCCATGTTTGAGACTGGGTTGTTTGATCCGATTTGGGGCGAGTTCAATTGGGGCCGAGAGGGGAGATGCACAGTTCCTTGCTTCAAGGATTATGGCGTTGCTTTTCAAGGGACTAAGAGTGCTATCAAGGGTGAGTGGGAGAGCTACGATGGGGAGCCACTTTCAGAAAGGGTATATCAGAGGGAGCTAGAGCTCAGGTCTCGGACCTCAGATTCGCCATCATCTTCACCCGACGAGGCCGAGCCCACTGTTGGGGCTCTGGCCATGGGAAAGGAGGATGTAGATGTGACATATGGGGGAAAGCCATATACACTGAAGGAGGATAAATACCCGCCGAACAATAGAACATTGGAAAACTTTTTCAGAGGAGCTTGGAGTTATCATATTCATAATCAGGTTTGTGCTCCCCTTTCCCCATCGCCCTCTATCCCGTCGCATCTGACCTGACACTTCCAGTGGGCCAAACACCCTCAGCCAAATTCTTGGTTCGACATCGCCCAAAAAGCCCATGATAGCTTCTTCCTTCGGGGGCGCAAGAACGTCTATGGCGAGTCTTGGACAGGACCTGATATCCCAGCTTACGACCGCTGGCCGGAATTCGATTAATGTACGAGTGTTTCCAAAAACAGTCTTTCTTTTGTTCTAAAAGCACCAAGATCGACCAAACAAACCTTAATGTGGCGCGGTTCGGCGTTTTATGAGCGGGTTTCCTTTTCTGTTTTTTCATCCTTCATTTTTCATTCTTATTATTCTCTCTTTTGCCTTCTTGTCGATTACTTACCACTCGCTTGTCAAGGACAGGAGATGGTCACTTGTTAGCAACGTTTATACCCTGGTGAGGTTCTTATTTTTATTGTTATTTTTGTTATATTTTATTGGTTTGTTTGTGAGGCGCGAAAATTAGCGAAGATGGCGATTTTTTTGTATTTTTTTTTAGCAGTAAAAACTTTTTTCTTTGATCACTTGTGTGGGCAGGCAGAGTGTTTCTTTTTTTGTATAAACTAGGGTGGGGTCATTAGTTTGTGCATTCCGCGTTATCGTTTTTGGTTTTACGCTCGTTAGACTTGAAGGTGGGGGGTGCTGGGTCATTGAGTTAAATTAGTTGTAGTACCGTAATATGTTGTCGGGGAAAGGTGTGTGTGAAGAATGGTGGTTAATGATAAGAGGAATACAATAGAATAAAACACATTCTACCTTGGACTATAAATTTCTTTGAGTTAAAGGGAGTACAAGTGCGGATTGGGTTCCGCAGTGTGCTGTACAGTACTTGTTCGGTGACTCCCTCGACGTAATATACTTGTAGGTAAGCATATGATATAATACGCATCCAATATGAAAATTGCCAGAGACACAAAGTGCTGCTTATCACAGCGCACAACTTCTCACTCGGATAAGTTAGGCGCCTTACCCGTAGTTAAAGTGGTAGGGAAGTGCTACTTTATGAGTTACCTTCTTTCTTGAATAAAGCCAACCCTTAGCTGAAGCGGCCATCGCTAGTGCTAGCGAGTCCATCGACCGATAGACTAGATAGATTAGCGGATAAGGCATTGTCTCACTCACTCTAGGAGGGACAGTTTTCGGAACACCGGGATCTGGGACCGGAGGAGCGGTATGATAATGAGTTTTCGACGAGTTTATTATTGAGCTAGAGGTATCCCTAGAGCGTCCTGGCATACGCTACCTAACCTCGCCCGGGACTCACAATCAATTTCCGTAGGTTATTTGTCCTCGGCTGAAGGTTATACTGTTTCTCCTGGTGGGGGGGGAGGGTGTTGTATCGCGCTTTTGCCTAGTGTGTGGGTTTGGGTGGGTGATTGTTTTGTGGTGTTTGGGGTATCTGCCGGAGGTTAGGGTGTTCCTTGGTATTGGGGGGTGGGGGTGGGATGTTTGGATTTTAGGTTTTATCGTTGATGTTGTTGGGGGTCTCTCCGGTGGTTTTCACCTACAGTAGGTCACCTGTGTACCACACTATTCTACGGTTTTAAGAAGTGTGATTTGACAACTAAGTTTGATAACGCGAGCAGATACTCAGATGCCGAGTCAGTAGAATATGGCGGGGATCTTATGCTTTTCACTTGACACTATCCATACTTTGATTTTCTCTTTCAATTCACCTGCTCCTACATGACTAATCGTTCAATAATAACTCATTGTGAGCGTGAATTGTTGGACTCCTGGGCTCCTGCTATAATTGCGACGGGGGTTGATTAGTTGGTTCTTGACCTGGTAACCACTGGGCCAGCTAGGTATTTCATGATAATATTATATCAAATTTGCTTGGGGATGTCTTTAGTGAGAGATTCTCTGTAATTTTTAAACAAAAGTGGTGCTCCACACGCCGGATACCCTCATACAGTAGGATGTGAAACCACACAACCCGAGCGATACTATGATATCATAGTAGGAATGTGTACGATGTGGGTTAAGTTACGTGCGTATGCAGACTACGTATGCATCCCTAAATATAATCCTTCCCCGACTTGTTCGTGAACTCTCAGCCACTGCTTTCTTTCTTCTTCTTCTTCCCATCTTCACCACTTTCCATTCTCAATTCCGCAATAATTTACCTGGACACTTTAGGAAGGCTCATGTTGTATGACTTAACCCGTGATCTCTGGAAATCTATGGGATGATGATGTGTCGGGGCTAGTCACGAGATATCATTCGTTTGCCGTCACAGGCTTACGCGTTATTCCTTGTTTGCTCGGGGATGTTTGTTGCGGTTGTCCGCTGCGTTATGTTTCTTGGCGCAGGCTTTACCTTGGGCGTTCCTCTCAAGTCTTTGACATTACTGAGACTTCCTTTTACGTTTTGTTCGCTCCTCTTGCCTTCCTTGGGCTGGCACCTTCCGGGAACTATTGAGTTACGTCAGGTAAGTTAGGGGGTAACCCATGGTAGAGATTGTTCTATCTAACCATGGTTATGCTAAGAATATTCTATCCCTCCAGTGGCGGCGAATTCCCTTGCATTTGATAGATACTAACTAAACTAGTAGTATTACTGTTAAATCGATACCGCGAGGGGGAATCATGCCGACTGGCCCGGTATATAATAGCGGAGCAAGGGCGAACCAAAAAAAAAACATGAAAATAAGCTATTGGGAGGCGTTCTGGTTTATTTGGTTCATTGGGGTCTCGGTAGTTGATTCCTCTATTACCGTACCACAGTTGCTCAATTCCGAGCTTCCCGAGTGGGTTTGGGGTGTCACGAAATTAGGAAACTGCAAGACTGCTCATACTGCTGCCGCTACTTCATGGATTGGGTTACTAGTATTAGTACTCCTGCCAAGTGTGGTTTGTCGAGATGTGGGGAAGTTCGGTATGGCCACCATACCAGGGATAGGGAATTAATTTAGCCGGAAAAAGGTGTAGTGGGGGTAGAGGGTTCCGGTATTGAAGGGAAAGACACTTGGAAGGAGGTTTTTTTTCCTCTGCGAAATTTCAACTCTTTGCTTAGGTTATCGGGTTTGGATGTCCCGGTATATTTAGGCGTTCACTATCTAAAAGGGTGCACGAATGATCCAAGAATGAGTTCCTGGCGGACTCGGTATTCCTATCGGACAACTATTTCTGTGAGAGCATTATTATCTCCTGGACTACGGTACATGCCGCATTATTTTCTCCACCTTCTACGCCTTCGTAGGCTCACTGCAAAGAAAGATATTTTCTTCAGCTAATCCCAAGGTTAAAAAGGCTAAACTCCTCCTTTTCTGACTAGTAGGGGCAGATCTTTCAAGGGCTGGGTAGGACATCTCAATCTGGTCCGGAGGGTTCCTTCCGAGAGACGCATATCTACAGGCTTTTTCTTAGGTAAAAAATACTGGTTAGATCAGAGGCAGGCCTGCTGTGAGATCCCTGAACGATCGAGCCGCCGCCTTGTCTTATCATGCTACATAGAGGTCTTTAGACTGCAACTGTGGGTAGGATGTGTGATCTTGTACCAGGGGGAGTGAGGATGGCTATCAGATGTCAGCGGGGCACGTTTTCTCTTGCTGAGTTCCGCGATTTCGCCGTATAGGGCCTACGACTCTGCCGAAAGATCGGGGATGTCATTGCGGCAATGGAGGGGTTTGCGCGGTGGCAGTGTCTATGGCTTTGAGATTTGATGTGCAATTTGTTCCCTGGGCTTCGAGAACTTTGGGTCAGCCTTCATACCGGTATGGTTATAAAGGGGGGGGGGGTATCAACCAGAGATGGAACTTATTGGTAGGAGCGGAGAGATAGTTCTTAGGATTGCCTTCTTCCACTTTAAAGAGGTGGGGTGCTAAGATCAAGAGGGCCTTAATAGGGCAAAGACAGGAATTATCGCAGAGCGAGGTCCACGATACCCCTCTTTTTCCACTTCACGTGGCGAAAGACCCCTCGCGAAGTACCTTAATGGCCTTATCTCCCATTGGCACCACACTTGCAGTTCTTCCGCGAAAACCATGGGATTTTAAGCGGCATGCTGATAAACTTCTGAGTCACAAGATTCCGTGATTGCTAAAAATCCTTTTTCCCATAACCACATTTTTCCTTCCTTCCTCTTGCCCTCCGGAAATATAATCATGCACAGAATCGGCTGACTGGGTGTACATTCCCGAAGAAATAATCGGTTACATGCCCTGGCTCCGAGTAAGTAAGTACGCTCTCGAGTGAGTCGTGGTGAATCTTGGCGACTGCTCTATCGCTGTGTATAACTCTACTACAGGCTTGCTATCTAGAGAGATTTGCTACCAAATTACTGATATCTAGGACATGCGGTAGTGATATCATACTCAGTCGTCAGTTGCACCAAAACTCTGTGGAAATTGAAGATTGGACGCCAGGACAGGGTGGAGATTGTCTGAGACTAAACTCGTGAAACAAGCTTTCCAAGAGCTGCGCGTAGGGTGCCACAGGTGTTACGCGATAAAGCTTCGAGGTTGCTCATCCGGTGTATCGGTGTTTCTCTCGAAGCGCTGAGGGAATATATGGAACGGGCAACTGGAGGGGTCGATCGCGGCTCAAATGCAACCCAGGGTTCCACAACTCCACATTTCAAGTGCCGAGCCATTGTTGCTAACGTGTGATTCCATCTGGCGGGGTTACGACACTACCGTATTTACCAGAAATCCCGCCGGAAGGAGATAATGGTTACCAGTAAAAAAAACTTTAGGGTGCTGGCAGTTGGTATGGATGGTAAAACAAAGCGGTCTGGGTCGAATGCTGTTCCCCGTTTCTTGAGACTTGAACCAAAATGGCAGGACTGACAACTCTTACCAGCAACCAGTGCTTTGGAGAAATTGTGATTACAACTCAATTTCAAGACTGTCAGAAACCCAGGGCGCGCGCACGCTTACCTTCGGGTATCGGCAGGAGATATTTGCTTTTTTTTCTTTTTTCTTCTTTCTTCCGGTAATTGGAGACGATGCATTGTCCTTTTAATTGTTGGATAGGAAAAGTTAAGCTCGACGCGCCCTGAAGAGCGCATGACGAACAGAGGGGAAGGAGGCGGATTTTTTTTTTTTGTTAAATCCTCGGTTTATTTGTAGCTACCTACGGGACAATCCATGGCATGTAACCTAAGTTATGGCCTAAAAAC
>Ga0307507_10013062_pt1 | contig 10154 bp, 6 predicted proteins | sample 7_EM_MG_FD_207223 | JGI IMG/M metagenome (GOLD analysis project Ga0307507, IMG submission 207223) | Populus trichocarpa ectomycorrhiza microbial communities from riparian zone in the Pacific Northwest, United States - 7_EM | ecosystem: Host-associated > Plants > Roots > Unclassified | place... | reverse complement strand
TTCTCTCAGCGATCTGTTATATTGGCTGTAAGGCCAGTACAAATTCTCTCAAGCTTAAGGGAGGTCGCAATCTTCTCTAAGTAAAGATACAATTCTCTAGGCGATCTGACGCGTCAGCAGTTAAGCTGATACGTGGTCTCGAGCTTTAAGAGTGATGTAGCTTTCTCCTTTAACTGAAATAGACAAGGCCAGGCGATCCGTGTACTGTTTCCAGTACGGTTCTTAAGCTCTAGCTTATTGCGTATTTCCTGATCTGTACGTCTACTGATCAGTGTCGGTATACTCGCTTTATCAACAGGCACGAATATCACTGTATGATACGTATGCGGTGTTAAAGTTGGTAGTTGTTCGATTGTCTAAAGAAAGGGGTTGCTCCAAGGTCAGACAGTTAGTCTCGCTTTGTAGTCTCGTAACTACGTCACGTGATTAACGTTCCGACACTTATAAGCTTGTTAAACAAATTAGGTTTTAAAGAGGTTTCCTAAAAGCCGTACATTATACTAAAAGGAGGAATAGTCGTCTTCTTCTATTATATAATTAATTTTAGGAAGTAATATAAAATGTTAGTGTTAAGCTATTTTAAAATCCGCAACCTCCGCAACGCGGATATTGTTGACGCGGTCTATAAGTGTTACGAAACTCGCTTAGTCGTGATTCTGGTGGTTTCGCACAAACGTAGTTAGTCAGCTTGCGGACCGATTGAAAATCCGCACCAACGGAATTACGTCTGAGCTTGCTGAGGTAAGCCTTGGACGTGATTTTGCAATTCGGAAGACGGCGTAGGTTATTCCGACGCTAGCTAAAAAAAATTACGTCTGAGCTCGCTGAGATAACTCGCCAATTTACCTCAGCGAGCTCAGACGTGAATTTGATTGGAGCGGATGTTCCTTCGGCCCGTTAGCAAGCTGACTAACATCCACCAAAATCACGTCTGAGAGCCCTGGCGAGTTTTGTTAAAACCGTAAGCAAAAATCTTAGTTTTAGTAAATTTATAAGGGGATTTCCCCCACGACGTAATAAAATATAGTCTTTAGAAGTTCATAAATATATCTTAAGGGGCTACTTTATATACCAAAGGCCTTAGAATTGCACTATACTCTCCTAGATCTGAGATTAATTTCGTTAAAGTTAAAACTCCCATTGTTAAAAGCGTAAGCACTTTTTGTATGGGCCCGTATAAGCTCACATAAAGGTATAAAAGGCCTAAAATCTCATAATCTATAGAGCTAAATCTCCTGAGTAATTTAATATAATTTTTACCTTAAAAGACGTAGTGGGGATGTTGATCAATTTTGTTGGGGTTTGTGAGTTTTCCTCACTAAAAAAGCTCAGGTTTCCATACAAATCTCGCCAAAGTGCCTCAGACTAAGAAACCGATCAAATATCCGAAGGAGATTAGCGCGTCAGCGCAATCGATTTCTTGGTCTGAGCTTCTGAGGTAACTCGCCAATACTCGCTAATATTGATTAGTAACAATATTGATCAATCTAATTGGCCAATATTGAAAATGAAAACCACGCTAAGATAGAGTGGATCTAAGACTAGATAAATTAGATATGCCTAGTAGGGGGGTTTCGATGAAACGATATGACCAAACGATATGAGCCGTAGGCAACTCGAATCGAGCGATCAACACGTACTAGCGGTATTTAGTTAGTACACGTAAATATCAAATCGAGGGCTTGGCAAATATCTTTTGAAATGATGTTGTATAACATCGTAACTTTGATCAAGCACACGTTTTGTTCCAGCGCCCCGAATTGCCTCATATTTTCCACATTTTGCCTTTACCGTGATGTTTTTCGATCCTGTACGCGATGTTCAACCAACGGTTGATTTGGTGGAGCAACTCCGCCGGGCGCACGGTAAGGAACGACTTTGGTGAGGGACTCTATTTTTGGTAACTACCCCCCTCCTCGTATCGATACAATCGAAACCCCCTTTTAACAAACCGATATTTGAGAATTTGACGTCTTGGTAAGCACTAAAACATTAGTACGTCGATCTATCGAACGCATATATCGTTTCATCGAAACCCCCCTAGTAGCTTTAAAGCTACGTTAAATCTAATATAATGTGACTGTGGTTTGCCATTTTATAACTAACAGCAGAATAGAGTAAAGACACTTTGAAATTTATCTCATCTTACCAGTGCATTTCGCGAGCCATTCCCGGTGTTAGAGCCTTAGATCTTAGCGGACTTAAAGCCCTATCATTTTGCCATCTCCGATAGCGACTCCTCATGATCACCTCGGATGCCGGGGCATGTAGTATGCTCGCTTGCTAATATTAGATAAATGCATGTTTTGAAAATGCCAACAGATAAACACGCACTCTTTTCACCTCCCCGGCAACATCCGCTTTAGCACAGACTGTAGTCGGTTTGGCCGCTTCTTAGATACGTCTTCTTTTGGGTATTTGGCGGTTTCACCATTGACCTCTTTGCCGACTTTCGGTGGAGTAACCGTTGCATTTATTGCCTTCACTTCCTCATCTTTTTTGCCTTTGCTAATACCCTCAATCGCGCTTTCTGTCTTCCCAATTTCCTCCACTTCGGTGCTGGATTTTGTCGAATCCTCTGTGTTCCCGATTTCCTGTACCTCGGTGCCGGATTTGGTTGCATCTTTTAGAAGCGCAATAATGCTTTCACGATTCCAGAGCTGCGCCAATGACAACGGTGTATGACCTGCATTGCTTTTCGAATTGAGATCTGCTTGCTGTAACAGTAGGCGAACAACCCCCTCATTTCCATACCATGCCGCAGCATGCATTGGTGTGTACCCGAAATCAGATTCCTTGGCACTCACGTCAGCTCCTTTTTTGAGTAATATTTCCGCCACCTCCTTGTTCCCGAGCTGAGATGCGAGGTAGAGCGCCGTCCGTCCCTTGCTATCTCTTTCCTCGATGTTGACGTTGCGGCCATGCTTAAGAAGCGCTTGGACTAAGGAAATTTTTCCTTCCTCTGTCGCTAGGTGCAGGACTGTTTGTCCCGCACTATCCTTCCAATTTGGATTGGCTCCCATATTTAGCAATCGTATCACCTCCATCTCATCACCATAGCCAGCGGCTGTGTGAAGACCTTTCATTTCTATTGTGGTAAAAACCACGGAGCGTTCACAGCAAATCCCATAGAATGTCTTACTTGAATTGGCCAAGAAATCATTTTGGGATTTAGATTTCCAGATTGACTCCATCAATTGCCTTGCATTTGGGCGTTGCTCGTGGTCATGTTTTAGCATCTCCATGATCCAATCAAGTGGCCTGCTCTCAAGTTCAGACCTGCTGTTATCCTTGAGCCTTCGGATCCACTGAGAAATCCCATCTAGATTGTGCCTGTAGTTGGACTGTTTTGAGCCGTTTGTCGACAAGAAGGTTTGCATAGTATTAAGCGATTCCCCTCTTAATACAGTCACCATTTCTAAGAAAACGCAACCGAGAGACCAGATATCAGATGACGAGTGTCGTTCTTTGTCCATCACGGCTTCTGGAGCACAATATTTTTCTGTCCAATATTTTTCTTCTGCTGTTGTAGTTCTTTGTGATTTGCTCCAGTTGTACGCAAGCCCGAAATCTGTCAGTAAAACGCTATACTCTCGAACTAAAATATTTGAGGGTTTAATATCTTTGTGCCGGATAGAACTCGTAAAGTGGAGGTAGAAAAGTGCATTTGCGAGACAGCCAAAGTAGCTCCACAGCCAAGATTTATTATCCTCAAAATGTTCTGCCCTGGAGAGGAAGGTGGCAAAATCGCAATCGGCGACCGGTGACATAATGAAACCAACATAAGTGGGATCTGTAAAGCTTCCAACCAACTTAACAATGTGGCGATGATCTACAGTCCGCAGAGCTTCTAGTTCATTGAGGAAGTATTTCTCCCCTTTTTCAGCCAACTTATCTCGGCGAATGCGTTTTAGTGCGTATTCATTCATAGTTGAGCGGCTTATAACCTTTTCGACTTGGCCAAACCCTCCGCTGCCTAATATCCTTTTTGTCTGGAAACAAGACATCATGAGCTCTCCTGCAGGAAGATGACAATGTTTGCCTTTCTTGCCGTCCTCTAAGCAGGGATCTGCGGTGATGATCATCTCTTGGGCGGTCAAAAACCGCCTGTTGGCGCCCGGACTCAGTATAATTGGGACCTGTTCCGGAGGGAATGGGAACCAGATATCGGAGTGTCCGTCCCTGATAATATTATCCATATGCTCCAGCTTTCCGACCAAGCGCAGAACTATATAGAGCCTTGGGTGGGGTTTCCAAGAGTCCTGGAGTAGACCAGCGATCTCTAGAATTTCGGAGTCTGAGTATCTAGAATCGAAAGTTTGCTTTGGTGGGAAAAAGCTATTTAATTTTTCGTGAGGCGTAATGTTCTTTTCTGGTAGGGCGCCCTGGATGGCGTTGTGAAGCAGATTTTTGTCTGGAGTAGACGCTATCCTAAAGGCAGAATTGGGAAGGAACTCAGTCGCAGTGACAAAATCGTGCGTGGTGTCCCCGGCGGAGGTAACAGAATCTTGAGTGGACTCCGTGGCAGTAACAAAGTCTTGGGTGGGCTCCATAGCGGCAATGAAACTAGTGAAGTTCAGTAGTGAGATTCAGGCTATCAGCGAGTAATTCGTCCCCGTTTCAACGACCCTAGAAAATGTTGCAATACGATTGAATGGAGTATCAGAACAAGTTCAAGCCTCGTGTACAGTAACAATACTGTCTTAAGATATTAGGCCCAGAATGGAGTTGCCAGGCCGTGATGGGCTAGCGGCTACACTAATTTTGCTAGCCACGACATTAACCCTTAGGACGGGCTGCGGTTATCGCCGCTAGGTTAACTACGGTATCCCTATGTGAAGGCGCGGTTGAGAGCGAGGAGATTATAGGACCTTGATATAGCGTTGCGCAGTGGGCTGACGACGGTAGTAGTATATAGGAGCGAAGGCCGAGGGGATTGAGAACTGCCACACCAATCTATGTTTTATAAAGACAGTCCGGGTGGATAGGACAACGTTTTGTCGCCGGGCTATGAGTATATATTGATAATGGTTAAAATGAGTAGAAAAAGAGGTTTGATATTCAGTACATGCTAGCCTCGCAGGTTTTATTGCTAGTGAAATGCAGCAGAGGTAGTAACTTAGCACTGGTTAAGATAGATGGCTGGAGTAAACAGCGCTGTAGTTATAGGAAGATTTGCACTTTGCGGTGGGGTTGTGGTGGGGTAGCATCGGCAGAATCAGGTTTACCGCTTGCTATAACGGGCGATGGTGTATAGATATATAACTACTCTAATACTTTGTCATTTACCCATACGTCTCTTACAATCGTGTAAACGCTTTGTATAGTACTTGTACATGTTCTGAATCATCTTCTGGTCCATCTCCTCGAACAATCGTCGATTTTTGGTGGTTGCGCACGTGCCAATATCGGCCGCTTATTTCTACTGTATAGCCTTCGTAGATTGATTCTAACGTAGTCTGTGAGCAAGGGCAAGTGGGCCACCACATCAAAACTTACCAAAACTTAGAGAATTCATACCTTAATATCTCAACAACCACTAAATAATAAATCTTAAAAATTTAGATTTTGACTTTTATATATACCCTGCAGCTTCTATTAAAGTTGCATGGTAAATAGTTTAGTGGTTTTTAAGATATAGTAATTTGGCCTCGTTTCGGTCCCTAAAATTTAATATCTTAAAAACTACTAAACTATTGACTATATAACTTTAATAAAAGCTGCAGAGTATATATAAAAGTCCAAATCTATATTTTTAGAATTTATTATTAAGTGGTTGTTGAGATATTAAGGTATGAATTCTCCAGTTTTTGGTGAGTTTTGATGGCCCACTTGCCCGCATGGTCCACTTGTCCGCAGACTACGTTACGGTCTGACTTTGCTGAGGTAATGAGCTCGCTGAGAGCTTGCTGAGGTAATGTGAGTCACCCACCCAGTCAATACGACAGCTAATAATGCGTCCTTTTTACTTCCACATCAAACCTTCAACACCTTGTCGCTGCTTCGCGAATTCTCTCCAAGCCTCATATGCATATACGCATGGCCGATCAAGCCAACAAGCCATTTTGGCGCCTTCGAATGTAGAACCCCCAGCTTCATCTGCAGCCGTGGCTTCCAACGGGCCCGATTTCGTCCAACATCGCCTCAGCTTATTTGATCGTCTACTCGCGGAGCAGAAAAAGATATCGGCTTGTGAGAACTAAAGCTCTCGGCCCATTCCTCTGAACTAACAAGCCTACAGCTAAGCCTCGAGAAGAGATCCAAATACGCCTCCCTCAAGACCGCTTCGTCGCCGGCAACGCTTGGGAAACAACACCCGCTAGCATTGCGCGCACCATTTCCAAGTCCCTATATGAACAGACTATCATTGCTGATGTTGATGGACAGCTTTGGGATTTGGATCGTCCGTTAGAGAAGTCATGTACCCTCAAATTGCTGGACTTTGAACATCCTGAAGGCTAGGCGACACAGTCCGCTCTTGAACCGCTACTGACAGTCTCTTCGCAGGCAAGAAGGTCTTTTGGCATTCGGCTGCACATGTATTGGGAGAAGCCGCCGAGACGAGGTTCTCATGTCTTCTTTGTAATGGGCCTCCCACCGAAGACCCTCCAGGGTTCTACTACGATATGGTCATTCCTGATGGGTACGCCGATTACTCTAATACCTGATCACCCGCTGACACTAGCAGCAAAATGGTGCAATCGGAGGACCAGGAAGCGGTGGAGAAGTTGGCAAGTACTATAATCAAGGAGAAGCAGCCCTTCGAGCGCCTAGAGATGACGAAGACCGATATCCTTGAAATGTTCAAGTACAGCAAGTTCAAAGTGCACTTCATCAATGAACGTGTACCAGACGGTAGTACCAGTACGGTTTATCGTTGCGGCTCTTTGATCGACTTCTGTCGTGGACCACATGTTCTGCATACTGGAATAACGAAAGCGTTCTCTGTTCTTCGGGTAAGCCTAAGCTCTTCTTTACTTGCATTTTGTGAGGGTACTAGCGTCTTCCTAGAACTCGTCCGCATATTGGCTCGGAGATAGTAACAACGAGTCCGTCCAGCGAATCGCTGGTATTGCTTTTCCGAACAACAAATTGCTTCAAGAATACAAGACATTTCTTAAGGAGGCTGCAAAGAGGAATCATCGAAAAATCGGTACAGACCAAAAACTCTTCTTCTTTGATGAAGTTTCGCCCGGTTCTTGTTTCTTTCTACCACATGGAGCACGCATCTACAATGCTCTGCTGGATTTTCTCAAATCAGCATATTTTGAGCGAGGCTACGATGAAGTCATTACGCCAAACATCTACAAATCCGACCTTTGGAAAACCTCTGGACATTGGGATCATTATGAGCAAAACATGTTCACATTCGAAGTTGAGAAAGAGAAATATGGGCTAAAACCGATGAATTGCCCCGGGCATTGCAAGATCTTCTCCTTGTCTGAGGTTTCATATCGGAATCTCCCTTGGCGGATGGCAGACTTTGGCGTGCTTCATCGGAACGAGTACTCCGGAGCGCTCTCTGGCCTGACGCGAGTGCGGCGCTTCGCTGTAGGTCATATCCTTATCCAAACGCCCCACCTACTAACCTCGCACAGCAAGACGACGCCCATATCTTCTGCGCCCTTGAACAGGTGAGTAAAAGCTTTTCCCAACTGAATTTAGGCTAAACTCCAGAAGGTTGAAGACGAGATTCGTGGCATCCTCGACTTTCTTCACTCAGTCTACGGTCTTTTTGGGTTCACGTACAAGCTCCGGTTGTCTACGAGACCTGAGAAGTACTTGGGTCGTATCGAAACCTGGAACGATGCCGAAGCCAAGCTGAAGGCCGCCTTGGATACCTTCACTCAGTCACTCGGTACTACATGGTCAGAGAATCCCGGCGATGGAGCTTTCTATGGCCCAAAGATCGACGTGGCCCTCACCGACGCTCTAAAGCGCGAGCATCAGTGCGGTACAATTCAGCTTGACTTTCAACTTCCCCAGCGATTCCGGCTCAGATATGCCACCGCGAAAGGCAGCAGCGACAGCGTTGCACCAGCATCCGAAGACCTTCCCGAAGGCTACGCTCGTCCGGTCATGATTCACCGAGCAATTTTCGGGAGCTTCGAGCGGATGATTGCCGTCCTGACTGAGCACTTGGCTGGAAAATGGCCTTTTTGGTTGAGTCCTCGACAGATCCTTGTGGTGCCTGTGATGCCCGCAGCCAACGATTATGCGGTTGAAGTGCAAAACATCTTCAAAAAGCAACGGATGTATGTCGATGTCGATCTTAGCGGCAACACATTTCAGAAGAAGATCCGTACTGGACAGCTTGAACAGTACAACTTTATCTTTGGTAAGTCACAAATAGTCTCCTATCGATTAATTTGATGAGCTAACAGGGCACAGTCGTCGGTGCTCAGGAGCGGGATAGTCGCACGGTGAATATCCGCAATCGAGATGACGTATCTACACAGTCCAAGGGGGATCTGGTGCCACTGCAGACGGCGATAGATGGTCTCAAGGCGTTGAAAGACGAGCGAAGGCTCGTGAACAAGTTATGAAAGCCGAGCTGGTACCTCAAGGGGTCTTGTCTGGGAATTGGCTGGAATAGAGAAAAATTCGAACTCGATAGATAAATTATGTAATACCTGAGATGTCGATACTCTGCAACCTCGAGGCTTGTCTTGACTATAGATCTAAAAGGAATTGAACTTGCTGACCCAAGCCATACGTTGTTTCGATTTGAGTGGCACAAAGATATCCAGCAGACGATCTCAGAGGGGTGTAGAAGACTGTTATCTCGCCAGGTCACGAAACGTACCAGGCCTTCTTCACCTCTCGACGGTAATCTGACCCAGTATCACTGAGGCGCACTATCATTTGTCTCGGCAAGCTACGGGACAGAGATTCAATGTGTTGTCGACACAGACGCCTAGAATTTCAATATGGCGTCCTCTACATGTCCATGTACGTGCTAAAGTCTCTGATAACTTGGAAACCAGCCTAAATTCAGGTCGTCTTTAGATCTACGCTTGAGTCTCTCCTCAGCCACTGATGTTTCTATAATAAAAGCAGCGGACAATTAAAACTGTCTCGCGAACATGTCTCACACAGCCACACTTCCACAGCAACGATGAAGATCTAGATTTGCACGTCTCAGCAGCATTTGAGATGGGAAGGGGTATAAAGAAGGCCAGTGTCCGCCCCAATGGTTAATCGCCTGCCGCTCCTGCAATCGTTCCCCACAGTTCATACCCAAGAACTAACACCGCTATGTTCTCCATCTTCAACAACGTCCACAAGGCTAAAAAGGCCACCCAGGAGCACAACAAAGCTCAGGCCCAAGCTGCAGAGAATGCTGCGGATATAGAGAAAACTGCGAGGAGTACCGGCACGTCCCCACACACTGCTCTCGATTCCATGACACTTAGTCAAGCTCACCGAGATGCGGATATGCACCATCGTATCCGTAACGAGAGCCGCAAGAGTCGGGCGCTCAGTCCAAGGAGACCGGGATTGGGCAAGCTTGTTGAGCGTCAAGGCAGCTTGAGCGACTTATCCATCACTTCCGTCATGGATGGTGCCTCCCTTGATGGCGATGGATTGCGTCCGCCGCTTCAGCCGCCGCCCGGCGAGAATGCGTATCGTCACTCGACATTCGAGGCACTGACGAATATGCGCCTGAGGTTCGGTGGCGGTGTGAACTCTCCTCGTGATCGAGGAAAGGGGTGGATTCCGCTATCGATGACACCGGCTTCGTCGATCTCAGGTACAGGATAGGTTCCACCACCCTCTGCTGTTAGTGTATTGATCTAGTATCAGATTTCTTCGACGGTCCCAGCGAAGTTGCTTTGGGAAAGCGTCCTGTCAATGCCAAGGTTTAATCGCATCTTATAAATCGTCTTCTTGCCCACCTTGTAGCCTCCACAATAGCTGGTACTGCCTTACTAGCTTTAATACGAATCCTAATTCTATGAACAACTTCATCTGGAAGGCGGCGGCCCATAATAAATTCAATTGTGGTGGTTAAAATCAAAAGAATTAACGTGGCTCACCCCCAAGCGAGACACCCCCCCAAGCGAGACACACGCGTTTGTACGCGCTCTTCTTCTTCCCCTACCAAATTACACCCAAACCCGAAATTCCTTGTACAAATCAATATGTCCCTT
>Ga0307507_10013061_pt1 | contig 10154 bp, 14 predicted proteins | sample 7_EM_MG_FD_207223 | JGI IMG/M metagenome (GOLD analysis project Ga0307507, IMG submission 207223) | Populus trichocarpa ectomycorrhiza microbial communities from riparian zone in the Pacific Northwest, United States - 7_EM | ecosystem: Host-associated > Plants > Roots > Unclassified | place... | reverse complement strand
CTGCTATTGACAATACCTAAGAGTAGCATGGTGAGGCCAGAGAGCCTCATAGAAGGTTGAATGTCATCTTTTCGTCACTGCTGCCGTGGATCAATGATGGATCAAAACTTCTCATGACCTTTGGTTGGGTTGGGAGACCACAATTTTGCCACTATTGATCACCTTTTATGTGTAAAAGTTACTAAGACAAAATCTCACTGCAGTTTTGGACAGTTTTAGTGTCAATTTCGTCGGAAATCAAACCAATCAAACCCTAATATCTATGGGTTTTGCCTCCAAAGGGGTATGGGTTATGGGTTATCGCGGTTGTATGGGTTATGAAGCACTTTTCCCTGCGAACCAACTCGGTGGACTCAAAAAGGTATGGAATTTAAGGGAGTATGGGGTATGTGAGCCATGGGTTACGAGGGAGTCGACTGTAGCTTCAGTTACTATTTTGACACATTGCGTCATAGTTTTGATAGGCATGCTGATGCGGTGATCTGTGTTGCCATCAACCATCAGCTCATGATTTTCAAGGTAAGTTTTCAATAGAAAACTTCTTATCTCTATCTTGGAACAAGGCAATGCTCTTCAATGGTTTTATCACATGTTTCTTGTATGTAATGAAGGAATCCCGTTGCGTGAGATGCAACCAGAATGATTTTCTTTCTATGTTCGTTCTTTCACACGGTTGTGGCTGACAACGCATCAGTTTTTGATGCACATACGGGAATTGCCGTACATGGCTTTCCATAGCCGTAAACTTCGTACTTGGTGGTTTCTCTCAGGTAATATTAGTCTCTGGACACATGCCACAAGTAATAATAAAATGATATTTTATTATTAGACAATGTAGGACATGACACAGGAGCATATCATGTAATCTCCTTTATAGGACTTGTTGTTCTCACAATTCCAATAAAAGCCGTGTTTTTACTTTGCAAAATCCATTACACATTTCCTAAGCCCATGATAGTAATGCAATTTTATTCCCTGCATTGGGTGTCTACTCTAGGGCACTTTTGTACTCTATTTCGTGGTGGTGAATCCTAGATAGGCTCCAAGCATAATGTCATGACACATACTGCTGCCAGCTCCAAGGTCTTTGTCCCATTTTAGATTCTATGCATTTGCATTTTTAGTCTACTGAACAGGGCATGTACAAAGACTCTCTGTACCATTGCAATTTGTACTCAGTGTTTATAAAGGAATGTGACCGGTAAAATTGCAAAAATCATATGTTTATGCGATTAAACTCATTTAATCCGTATCACCTTGTAAAGTTATCACCAACACTGACTGTCAACACCAATGTTCCCTCTTTCTCCGTTAAAAATGACATCCAGGTCATACATGCGTACGGCCAAATTAGAGGACCTTTTTGAAAGTGGCCAAGCACGCAGTGTCCTTTTTTCGTTGATCGCGAATTCTCCACAAAATTTCAGGTAGAAGTACATCAACACGAAGTGGAAGTGGAAATATATGCCACTGCATTGCCCTGATAACCGCCAGCAGGTCTTTGGCTGGATCTCAGTCTAATCTGGAGAGGGGACTGAACAGACGAAGAGATCTCGTATTGTGGCCACGACGAAGACCACGCGCGAGGCCGGATGGTTGAGCTGGCCAAGGTGCACACAATTTAAGGAGGTGACGAGAAGAGCTAAAGGTCAGCTTCAATAAAACCAACATGGCGACTTTCCTGCGCCAATACTTCTGGACTGCAACGCCCAATTGAAAAGAAGAGAATGATTCACCGATGGAAGACCAAGAACGACGTGAGGTGGGATAGTATCCAGCACAGAAATTTACAAGTACATCACAATAACAGCAAGAGCAAGCAGCGTGCAGATCCTTTCCAAAAAGCAAACGGGGTACAGAGGGATGACTCTAGCGCATGCCAGCACCACCAGTGATGTATCTCCCGAACAAAATTTCGCCTACCCCAAAGCCAATAATAATGCTCAGGATGAAGCCAACTTGGAATGTCCTGCCCATCAAAGGCCGCGTTAGCTACCACGCACCAGTGAAGAAACGATGAGAGGTAACGTACATGACAGCCAGCATGAACGAGTAACCCAAAGCCGCTTGGCCCATGTGAAAGATACCACGAGCGATGTCATGAGCAGGAATGAAAGGCACTGCATTGCGCAATACCAAGATCCTCATGATAGAGGAGCGGGTCGAGGGTAAGGGCTCTTGCGATTCCTTGTTGACCTCAGTGGTTGAAGCGAACTTCTCAGTTGAAGTAATCTCGGTTCTAGAAGATGATTCAGTCGAATCTTTCGGAGGAGGAAAAAACGCACTCTTTTCTCCAATGGCTCTCAGCCACGCTCCTGATTGCTGCGACCCACCTGTCGACAATAGCCAACAGGAAGAGTCCAATACAGGTGCCGATCATCGCCCCAGTGCTCATTGGAACCCATCCTTTGAACCAGATCGTATCCCCAGGTGTAAAGTGCAGGTACGAAGCCATGCCATTCCCTGTGGCGAGAGAGGTACTGCCGTCCATACTCATGTCCACGTCGTCACTGCGCTTATACGCTCCGACTAAGACCTCGTTGAAAAGGAAAGAACTGGCAATGGCTAAGAATTTCATGCTGGCAACCATTGGATTGAAAAGACAGGAAAAAATCGGAGGTGCTAGGACGGAAAAGCCAGGACAACGCAACGGCCCAATCACATGGGAAAATTCGGACAAAAACCAAATGCTGCCAGATTTCGCCACATCCAGACAAAGATCACAAGACGATGCAGCCCAGACCAAGTTCCCGAGTCACTCTTCAAGGTCCGAAAGATCCGTGCGCAGTAGCGACCTCAGACAACGAAGGGGAGGAAGAAACTAGGTCACGGCCATGAGGAATTTGACGATCAGAGAAAACTTTGGGTAGGAAGGATGATAGCGAGGAAGGCCCCTGTCGTACGCCCCCATTTCACGCAGCATCAAGAGCCCAGGCGAGTAGTGGATACGAGTGGAGACTGGCAGCAAGAAAGCGGAGGTTTTTCAGCGAGCTAACGTACTATGGACCGTCAAAAGCCAAACAGGTCAAAGTGCCGAGCAGAAGCGACAAGTTAACCAGCGTAGAAGCCCCGCACAATCCAAAACTCCCGAAGAGTTAGAAAGATAAGTTTAGCAGACCCTGTCTTGATGCCAATAGTCACGTTCAAAGCCTGAGTGAGCCATTTCTGGAGGCTAGAAAAGTGGTGTGTCCTTCTCCATCGTCGTCAGGCCAGGAATGAAAGGAGGGAACGTGGTCAGCGAACAAGAGGGAAGGAATGCGTTGAGGCATTTTGATGGTGGGAACCTTGAGCCTTTTATCCGATTGGTGTGGGAATCTGCGTGTGCATGGCAAAGATCTTCTGTTTTTGGCCACTATGTTTACGGCATAACGACTTGTATGCGCTTCCTGCGTTCCGACTTCCCGCGTCGTGCAGAGGTCCATACGCGGGTGCCTGTGGCAGGTGGATAAATACTACGGGGAAAGCGCGATACATACCCTCACTTACACCACCATTGGGAACCGGACGCTGATGGCGGCGGGATTCAATGGCGAGGAGGGTGACAATGGATGGGGGCATGTGGTCGGGGTACAGTTCGTGTTGGCGAAAGATGGGTACGTTCCATTTTCTTTCTGTCTCCTCTTTCTCCTTTCCCTCGCTTTCTTCTTCTTCCCTTCTCCTCCACGCAAAGCTCCCTGCTGATACGACGTGACATCCAGAATATGCCACCATTCCGATGCAAAACCACCCTCGACCTACTCTCCAATCATCTGAAGCTCAACTATTTCCTCTTCCCTCTCCTCGACGTTCTCCCAGTGACAGTGGCATCGTCACCAGATGTCTCGCCCAACTGTTCCTAGCCCCAATGCGTCGGCCTCCTTTCTTGACAAACCTGCGTCGTTTTCCAAGGTATCCTCAAACGCTCGCTATCAAGGAAGACGCCAGATGGGTTGCTCTCTCCTCGCCCACCGTGTCTCACACTCATTCGCACACACGAAAGGAAAGCATCCCCACCCATCCCTGTCTCTCCCTTGAAAGGGCTCAGACCCTTGCTCTCCTTGTCCCCGCCAAGCAACCCAATACACCTTCATCCGTGCGAGATATTCCACATGACCACCAGTCAGTTCATTCGGTCGCTTACCCCCCCACCAAGCGTCTTGAAGGACTGGAACAAACACGTCATGAGCGCCGGACGGGCAGCTGAAAGACACCAGTGGGACGTCTGCGGGTCCTCACGTATGCTCTTGGTATGCTCTCTTCTGGAGTTTTTCGGATTGGATTGGAAGTTTCTCTTAGTGATTATACCGTAATACCTTAGCCAACCAAACGACCAACCCGATAAAAAAACAATCGGATGTACAACCACACTTCAGTATACCCGATCAACCTTGCGCCCGCACGCTCATCCGCCACCTCCTCCTTGCGTCTTCTTATTTTGGAATCGGCTCATCTTGTTCTTTCCCTAATGTTACATATTCATTCGTATTTTGGGTTTTTCTTGTTTGGTTTTCACTTACTGAGCTTTTTTTTTTTTTCTCATTCCGCGCTTTTCAGATCTTGGTGTACGTGCTCTAGCGTAATCGTATTCTTAATTGTGGTTTCTCCTCTCTTGATCTCTATTCTTCAATTCATCCTGTTCCATAACCCAAGTCGATAAAGACTTGTGGTATGGTTAAAAGATCCGATGTTTGTTAATCGACTTTTTCGCGACTCTGGAATTCGGAGACTGCCCTTCCAGTCACTTTGCCAAGACCTTTACGGCTAATCGACTAAGAATGACTTTCATTTTATGGTAAGGGCGACGCTGTAGAGGCTGCATAGTAAGAGAGCTGACGTTTCTCAAGTTGTGTTTTTCGTGCGTAAACTCCTTGTCGTAATCCCCGCCCAATCACCTCTGGTGAGGGCTTGCTGGTGTGTACGTTTGTCGGGCCTTCATACGACGATACATGAGCCTTTTACAATATAATTAATATTCAATCGACAAAACCGTACAAGCCGTGTATGAAATTGAAAGAGAGAGAGAAACGTCCGTTATATTGCTACCACTTCTTTAGCCCTAATAATTCTGACAAAATAATTCATGGACGATGGAGGAAGTTATTGAACTATAAGAGAAACATTAGTATAGAGTCAATAATTGCAAGTAAGAAAAGTTATCCTACGGTATCGTGGTCGACTTTTTCCACTAATAAGCAGGCGTCCCCTTCTCCTTCTGATTCAGTGGTGCACTACATGCCAATGTGAGATGTAAGAATAAATTTGAAGGGAAGTCTTACGATGGCACGCCTTATGAAGTCCCGATACATAGCATTGAAGTCGTCGTCACTGCAATTCTCAAGTTTAGAATGATTCCATCTACAATGGCTGTTCAAAAAAAATCACCCAGGAATGTCGGAACCGTGGCTCTGCAAATAGTTGTTGAATGCGGTTTTAAAAGTATCTTGCTTAATTGGTCAGCCAGAAGGAATTTAATTTCAATGACTAGCGAACCTTTGGTGAAAGGTGCGTCGCCGTGACCTCCTCCGCCGTTAAATGCTGCCATGACGTTGCCAGTGACACGGTTAGCACTGCTAATTGACGACAAGAGACCTCCGCCGTCGCAGTGTTGAATAATGCCGTTGCAGCACAACGCTCCGAGCACAAGGGTGACCTTGAACAAAACTATAACACTTCATCTCAACAAGTATTTGTTACATACCGATCCGCACATTGCAGCAATGGCACAAGGTACAAGAGACCAGAGGTTAACTGGTGTCGCCTAAATAATGACTTTTAGCAATATGCATGTAAATCCGTCAGAGGAAATTACGCACTAGGGAGGGCAGGGAGGCAAGGCATGCTCCTGCGGGAATCTGGCAATACCAGACAAATTGGTCAAGGCAAGTGGCCCGCTCTTGGTAATAGCGAAGAGTCAGGCTGGTCTCGGTGGGGCTTGGGATGTATTCAGCGTAGCTGCTGGTGGCCCTCGCAACAGCCAGTTCTTCGCGCTTGAAAGCCCCATCCGCAGCGGGGTTATCCCAGTTGCGCAAGTCAATGGCGACAGGGTTCGCCTTGGCGAAGGAGATGGTAAGAGCAGCTGTGAGAATCTGGAGGACGAGCATCGGAAAGTTGATGATGATTTCTTCTCGAGAATATCAAGTCCTTTTATACCCTCGACAAGGTGTGGTAGGCGTTGCATATTGCATTTCTTGCTTCACCGCCGGCGGATGAATTGTCCGCGTACCTATTGCTTGTGGAAGATCTATCGGAGAATTACAGATTTGACAGAACAAGGATGTTCAATCGCGCTGAAAAATGAAAAGAAATTAAAGCAGCTCTACACAGCCGAGAAATCAGGGAGGCTTCGTTAGGTAGTAATAATTCACCGAATTATTGCGTAGAACCGCGAGGGTCTTCAGCTTAAACACAGCCTACATTCAGTGAGGTAGATATTGTTCGATGGAGAATTGTCCATTTGCGGCTCTACGACATCCTAGAAGCGGCGCCAGAGATGTCCGAGGAAGGGCGCCCACTCAATGGCGAGAGGTCGAAATCCTCCTCAGTCTCCTAGCAACCATTTCTGAGCGATGGTTGTTGGCTCAATGGCTGCAGGAAGTCAGTTCGTAGCACAAGACATCCACTATCGTTTCCACATCTCTTCTTTCTTTGAGACTGAGTTGAATTCCGTTTCGAAAATTTATAATGGCGTGGGGAGAGAGAGAGCCTAAGACGGTGCGTGTCAGGGAAAACCTGTCCCTATCCTCGCCAATATAATATGAGCGGCGAGTATTGAATCTGCCGTGAAGAGTTCAGAGAATGCTGACCGATGGAGTCGGATGTGGCACGAAAAAGCTTGGCACCTGCGTAAGTCAGGACCGGGCCGCCCGGCTCCCATGTATCCCGGAATTTACATTGCGCCCAGAACGTGCATCCCGAAGGCCTTCTCGGGTGACGAAGATGGCAATGTGTCTGCACGAATTGGGCGATCGGAGACGCGCCCTCAGCTTTCAGATCCTATGGAAGGTACCCAGCGCCCGACATCGCTTTGAAGGTTGAAGCAAGGTTGAAGTTGAAGGTTGAAGATTTGAATTGAACGCCCATGGCCTTTTCGGACCATGAAGATGGCAATCACCGCTCGCATCGCTTGCACCTTGTGGATTCATTCATGATCAACAAATTTAGCGTATTGTAATGCTGTGGGCTTTTCAAATTGAACTTTCCCAAACCCCTCCAGAAGTCATCATGGCCATGGATCAACTCGTTTCTCTTGCTGGCGTCTTTGCTGTAGCCTTTCTGCGACTCCTCTACGTCCAGTTCCATCATCGCCGACACCAGGACTCTCCTCCTCATAAGAATCCCACTCCCCAGCAGGATGAGGAGTCACAGCCTCTCATTGCGCCTCCTCACGTTGTTCAAGTGTCTCTGACATCACGAGGAAAACTCACATGCATTCTGGCGGCCATTGCATACATCGCGATGACGACTTTTGGTAGGTTCGGAATGAAAGACCATGTGGTTTTCGACGCTGACCGTTGGCAATGAAGTTGCCATCGTTACCGTAAAGGAATATGGAGGCCCGGTACTCAAAGATAGTAGATTCGTTTTCGGGAGGGGAGGGATGATCACAGTCGCTGTAAAGTCCTTCAATCCTCTTGCAACGTCTTTCCTAACACCCACTTTTGCCTAGCTAATCGTGTTGGCGAGAACTTTGTGCTACAATTCCCCTGCCCTCCTTTTAAAGCTCCGGGCGGACGCAGTGGCACTTGTTGTCATTCCATATGTCATGGAGATTTTGGAGGCCCCGGTAGCTCATTTCCCTGAGAGACGTCTCGTGGATTTCTTGATCGCACCCACACTTGGAACCGCTTGTTTTTTAGCAGCCAAAGAATGATTTAAATTTATTAACAAGTCGTTGATTCCGCTACGATGAGATTCGCCAGCCTCTAGAAGCACTGTCAACTGTATATCTTTATTTTAGGCGGTTACAATGCCAGTTTCTTTCTTGGATTGCATACTCGGAAGAGGGCTGGACGAGGAGAAGAAAAGGAAACGACGCGTGTTAGGTAAACCGACAAAAACGAAAGGAGGGCTGACAAAGGTTGCTCAACACCTCTTGGGCCCAACTTCGTTCACGCTAGACAGGATGCTGCTCGGTGTTATTCTCGAGGAGAACGGCGTTGATTCCAAGATACATGCACACCTTTCCGAGTTCATGCACACCTTTCCGAGTTCAGCATACCGGGGGAGGAGACGACGTACGCGTCTCTCGCCAACACAAGCTGCACCACCCGGTTGCATGCCTCGAAAGACCCAATGTCGCCTCCATCTACGGTAACCTTCCTCTCCACGCCCGTCGCCGCATCCTTGATGTTCACAACCCTCCGCGGCCGCTTCGCAAGACACGGGTTCCCCACCACCGCCTCCAGCTTCGCGCCCTGCAACATCGACATAAAGTCTACCAGCCGAAGAATGTGTGTCCGCGCATGCTTGAGACCGTACCCCAAAATACTGGTCCTGATACAACACATAGCTGCGGCCACTGAACTGCAGATAGTAGTTGTGCTCTCCCTCCTCGAGCTGCATATCCGAGGACGTGAACACAGGCTGGAACACGATTTGCGTAGAGGCACCACCGAGGTCGAGGACGGTGTACGCGGGCGTATCGGGTGACGTGGAAGCTTTGATCGTTTTGAGGAGGTGGTTGGCTGTTCTCCACGCGTACATGCCCTCGTCCTTTCCATCCATGATCACCACTCCATCTGAAAAGGATAAGACGAGCGTATCCTCCCTTGCACCGCATTCAACATCCCAGCAATCTGTGAGCCCAGTAACAAGCAGAACGCAGCGGTAGCTTTAACAGCTACAGGTGTACATGGCACGACGCGAACAGCTTCGTCGAGGAGAACGACCAAGCTCCGCGTAGCTCCATCTGGGTTGCCTGGGAATGAGAATAAGCTTATTTTGACGACTTCTTATTCGTATTCGGGGAAAGCGCCGCAATTGATGAATTTGTAAACGTGGATTCTGGACTGGTTGAGATTGCGTCAATCATCAGTGCATATTGAACTAGGGTCGGTGAGGAGGAAGAGGAATGTGGAGGGTACAATGTATCATTGATGATGGATCTGGATCATTTCGTATGAGTCAGGGTGCGTGATAGGTCATTTTGGAACTGAGGCAAGTGGATGGTGTTGGTGTTGGGTTTGTTGGTACCAGGTGGCGCTCTTTCGTCGAATAAGGCCCTGTATCCGTTTAGTGTCCTATTGCCATAGTCTTCGTCAGTTTTTAGAAAGAGAGAAGGTGTGCCTTACCTTCAACCTTTGAATTGGTTTCCCCGATCCCCCGCCACGAAAAGGCGTGTGCCGTCAGCTCGAAGAGCACACCACCCCAACGTTCGTGCAGCGCCCACCATTAAGTTCTTCTACTTACACCTCTGACTCTGTTCGGCCTGTCCGTCGTAGTCTCGTGGTTGCTGCTCCAGGGCTAGATAGGATAGCCAAGACCCGTCGTGTTGTCTGATAGCTGCCGGTTGTGGCTTTCGCGTTGTTGGGAGTCATAGAGATAACACATTTCAGGCATTCGAAAGACGCGGCCCATCGACCGTGCGACCACGTCAAGGTTCAAGAGCGTGATCATAGTCAAGATCACACGACGTTGATCACGTTTACCAAAATTCCTCGAGGCGGTACAGGGCAGTGGTACGGTCAACAACCTTTCCTCTGTACACCCATTTCAACTTGCCCAGTTATGGCACCTAAACCGATGGGGGATCGTAAACGTGATAAGTTCATGAAATTACTTCAGTGGCGACCTGGAACCCCCCAACCCACCGACATAGCAGCGACACAGCCTCCGACCACCCCCCTACCACCACCACAGGCACCTCCGGTGCCGAATCCTCACGATATAAAACCAACATCTACCAAGCTGGAGAAAGTATTTGTGAAGGGCAAATCTTTTAAAAGAGATATGGCCATTCTCTCTATCGCGTATACCCTCCAAGAAAGTTCCGAACTCAAGAGGCTCATCCAACTTATCGTTGTAATCCGCGATGAGGACTCGGAAGGCCAAGTAATGTCTGCGATGTATCATGCATATCGAGCTCTGACAGTCTTATCCTCCAGCTTACCGAAGTTCTCGAAACCTGCGCTCGGTTCAGTGTTCAACTTGCATCTGCTACCGGTGTCCAGCGTGCA
>Ga0307507_10013060_pt1 | contig 10156 bp, 12 predicted proteins | sample 7_EM_MG_FD_207223 | JGI IMG/M metagenome (GOLD analysis project Ga0307507, IMG submission 207223) | Populus trichocarpa ectomycorrhiza microbial communities from riparian zone in the Pacific Northwest, United States - 7_EM | ecosystem: Host-associated > Plants > Roots > Unclassified | place... | reverse complement strand
CTTGAAGCTTGAAGAATTCAAAATCGTCAGTTAATAAGAGTATGTTATCTCTGTCAGTTCGAGACTTGGGGCGAGACATAGCTTTTGGTGAAGGGATTACTATCGCTTCATTGAAGCTTGATGTAGACTTGCAATTTAACTTTTAAAAGATGGGCAAATGGAATGTGTGCTTGAGCAAACAGTAACCTACAGTACTTTCAAGTTCAGCAGGTCTTACACGACGGGCAAAACAACTGTCCAATCGGAATGAAGCCGTCATGTCCATTAATAACGCAGTCATGTGAATGGCAACTGTCCAAATGCAGAAAGTCACGGTAACGCCGCATGAACTCAAATATCGACGGTACACTAATAATTCAGATTGGTACCATCCATCAGAACCTCTCCCAGAGAGTTTCTTTTTGCTTCAGCATCTGGATGTACTGTCGAAGCTGTCTGTTCTGCTAAAACAAGAATTAGGTTTATTCCGAGTCAGGCAATGACATGCCATTTGCATGCCATAGGTTGTGAACTCACATCACAAACTCGGTTAAATTTCTCTTGAGCAATATTACGACCCTCTTGGGCCTCTCTGTAAAGGCTTAACAACTCCAAGTACTCCCTTCGTCGCAAGGACCGCTGTTCTTCAAGATATTTGACACGCATTTGAGCAAGCCGTAACTCAGATCCAATCGCTTGCTCTTCAGAGTCTTCACGTTCTGCCAGAGAGGCTGCCTGGAAAGGCCATGCAAAGTAGTACGTGAGAAGTATACATCTGAAAGTCAAATTCACGTACTAGAGCAGCTTGAGGCTCAAAGCGCTCAATGCCAGTCTCAACAAAGTTGTTGACTCGGAAGCATTGAGGAATCACGGATGGTGTCAGGTATTCCCAATCCATGCCAGTGAGGCCTAGCTCTTCAAGCTCGACCTCCTCTGGATGCTCAGCAGTAGAGAATATTTGTCCCATTTTCTAGGATACTTGGTTTGAAAGGAGGATGCATTTTCTTCAACATTTTTGCCAGTATTTTAACGAAGATGCTGCCTCCTAAATTACTGAATCCCAATATGGTGTTTGACAGTTATCTACAAAAGCATGAATCTGGGCTCGGGTAGCTTCTCATTTGTTCTGAAGTAAGGCAGTATTGTAGTTGGTTGTCATGCTGTTGAAAGAAACGGAATCAGGTACATTTTATCCTTTTATCTGTAACTTTTTTTTTCCAAAAAAAATTGTCTGTTACCATTCCTTAAGTGCTTTGTTCAAATTAATTTCGAGTTTGATTCAAGTCTGTGCCTGGCACCCTGACAGCTCCTGTCGACAATAATGTTATTGTCAATCATTTGTCATGGGACGGTTCTTGTGCTATAACAGGTTTTGTGATTGTCTTTCTTGTTTGCCTGAATTCTCAAACTATGATCGCCGAATTCACCAATAAGAAGTGTTGCAATCGCAAACCATGATATAAATACCACAGAGTATCCTCCTTTTTTTGCTTTCACTGTACGGACCACAGCCTGTCAGCAAACCAACTCTCTTATTATGAGTGATGAAAACCCAGGCTCCACATCTCACCCAGATCCTCAGTTGCTGGCTCTAATCGATGCTGCTCTGCAGGAACGCGTGAATACACTTGAACAAGGCTATCGACGTGATATTGCCGCTTGGGACGATGCCTTACAGGCTGAGCGCCATTCCAAGAATGCCCTTCAAGGGGAGCTTGAGTCTCTTCGTGCACAACTTTTGGCAATTCAGTCGCATTCTGGGTAAGTTGACATAACAATTCAACTTACAACTTACGACGATCCTCAATCACAGGAATTCTGCAGCCTTGGTTGATGTGGATACACAAATGGGAGAGACCTCAATGCCAACTGCAGCGACTGCATCTTCTCCTCACTCTTCATCAGCGGCTCACAGGCGACGAAGGATTCCTGAACCTGTTCCCGAACAAGCTCCAGCACGCAACCTTCAGAAAAGTGTTCGTGCCAACCGTAGCACAACTACTAGGACAACCCCAGCGCCTCAGACAGCCGCCATGCTTCCTGTGCCACTGCCCACCATCGTCTCTCCTCCAGATGCAGTATTGCCAACTCAGAAACAGGTGACCAAGCCGCGGAAGCCTGCTGGTCCAAAACACAAACTGCAGCGAGCTCAGCTGCCTCACGATCTTGATATTCGAGGGACCGAGGTGTGTTTTAATTATCAAATTTCAACTATTCAGCTCTAATTTGTAATTTAAGATTGCCCTATCACTTCATCTACACCTACTCTGGGGTCTTTTGAATGCAAAAGACATTCCGGAGGATCCTCATCCTGAGGTTCTTAACATTTTTTCGAGCCATGTCTCCACTCAAGAACAGCTGTTTAGCTTTCGTGAGTCTCGAGCTTCACACCTCATATCACCAACTCTAGTCAAGATTGGCACTGCCGCTTCTGTTACCAAGACTGGAAAAATTGCCAACCAGATTCGAAATGTTGAGGAACACATGATCAACTATATCCACTCGTACCTGGCACGGTTTGGGCTCGTTCGTTGGTGCCCAGATCTTCGACAATCGGCCTACTCGCTGTATAACTCTGCTTGCCGGATCGTTGCTCTGGACACTTTTGTGCAGGCTCTGGTTGCCGATACATATGCACACGTCTCACCAAATCGTCAACTCGCCAAGGACCTGATTGTCTTGGCCAAGATATATGACCACATTGTTCATCACCGCCATTTCCTTCGATATCAGAGGAACAGTCGCAATCCAGGTTGTGTGAAGGCATCTGATGAGGCAAGTCCTACATATCAGAATCGGCGTAGAGTGCGTATATTCAAGTTCTGCCAGTGTGCTGAGGAATTTCACATCACTTACTCATTTTTTAATGCACCGCAGCTCGCTGTAGCCAGGAAGGAGTTCCTCACTTCCAATCGATACCCACAGCGATACATCGATCTTATCGACCCAAAGGCAACTTCCGACGATGAGGCCAATCCAGAAAATAAGTGCATCAAAGGCCGAAAGGTTTTCTACATCAAAAAACGACGTGAGCGTTCTTCTCAAGCTGAAATCTTCATCCGTCTCCTGGATCTGAAGCGCGAGGAGGATGCTGCCCTGAATGGCAAGAGGGTCCGTGAACGCATTCGCCTGGTTCCTGATGTGGAGCAGAAATTGTCAGATTTTGCTGCCATTCCTTCACATCTCCCTATCGACTACTACGACCCCGACTTCTACAATCGTCTACAGCCCCGCATTCATGACCGGATTGCAACCCAGAAAATCAGCCTTCTTCCTGATGTGTCGGCGTCGTTTGGAAACCACGCCGATGAGAAATTGTCTGACAGTGCATTTATGGAAAAGTACAGATCAGAGGTACTGAGTCGGTATCGATTGGATGACTTGGGTGGATTTGACAAGGAGGAATGGCTTGAAGGTGACGAAGATGATGAGATGTTTTCGGATGGAGGCGAGTATGAAGAGGACGCGTCAATCACTGATAACCGCATGGCTCTCGTAGCACATCTCTCTGCTGGCAGTGTTTAGTGCATATTGGTTTCAGTGAAATCTTCTCTCACTCTGTTGGATATTTATATTGCTTGTATTATATTCTCCTAAGTACAATAGATTGGCGAATGATCATGAATTGACTTGTTTGGTTGACTTGAAGGACACAACGAGAGGGACTACTCCTGTGTGTCTGTGTCCACCCTTTTTCTAACATCAAAAAAGGTCATGTCGGAGGAGCATCGTTATATACCAAGAGGGGGAATTTATATACCCAGTCTCCGCATTTTGACGGCCGTATCAATAAGACTGGCCATAGCATGGAAGAAAAATGCTTGCAGCATCGGACCGCAGAGGTACGAGTTCTTGACAAATCCCCAATCCAAAAGGAATCTGTTGTCCTTCTACACAGATGGACGTCTGACGGTCTGCGGTCTGCGAATAAAGGATCTCCGATCCCTTTGAACCGGCAACCACCAGCTGCTTGACATTGTTATCCTCGTGCTTCTGCGCGTATTGACTGGACTGATCGCGCACCATATAGAGCTGTTGTTCCACATCGACCTCGAAGGACTTGCAAATGGTCATACCGGGCTGCTTCAGGACCCTTTTCGCAAAAGACAACATGCACCAGGCTCCTTGAGACGCTCCGACGGTCTTCTCAACGATTCCGAAAATGAGCTCGCCGTTCTTGTTCAGGACACTGTCGTCGAACAAAGGGTTTGACAAAGTAGGATCAGGAAATCGATAAATGCTGGTCCCACAAGATGGTCAAGGCTCCGGCTTCAAGATAGCGGGTGTCGGAATTGAGCCATCCCATTCGGGTACCCAAAAGAGGATATTTTGAACTTGGTTCCAATCCAAGAAGTAGTCTCATTGACGGGTTTGTTGGCTTGAGGAGAAATGTTCCTTTGAACATAAGCAAAAGTCAGTGAAGCATGAAGGTATGTGAGCTGTGGAACCGGTGCAATCTGACTGACCTCTGGTCTCTTCGCTCTGGGAAATACTGTGCATATCGCGGGTGGGAGTTATGTGTCATATAAGATGAAAAGAATATACTGCATGTCCATTTCGTCGCCATGGAAATCGGCATTCATCAGTAAGAAACAAATCAAAGGTCAGGAGTGCTTACTCTCCATCCCTTAAATGGCGCTCGGTGATCCAGGAATGCATCTGCGCGAAGATATATTCGTTCTCCAGTATCTCGCACCACATATCTTGCCTGGATACCCAGTCGGTCCATTCCGCACAAGTTCTTGCAAATATGCGATGTTGAAAGAGTTAACTGCCAATTTTATCAGCAAGCCATCGCAACGAGATGGAGAACCGCCAACCTCGGGGTATGTGAGATTCATCGCAATACTCTTGGGAACTTCAACTCTAGATTGGGATCGCCAGTGATGACAGTACGCGCCGAGAAGTCAACACGTTTGCCCATCAACGTGAGGCGAGCCCGAATAGCTTTCACAGGTCGACCAGACTTTGCAGAGCTTGTGGGATTCCAGCGATATCATTGTCCGTGTAGGTAGCGACATGGAACTAGAACGGATTGGATTTCAAATTTCAGGTTCAAACAAAGAGTTTCCGTGTTTGTTCAACATTGTCCAGCTTTATTGACTCGCTGCCTCTACGACAAACGGACGACACGGCCATAACGATGCGAGGAGGTATGTGAGACACTGTTGTACAAGGTTATCAAATCTTTAACACCGATGCGGCGATGCAGGTACTATAGAGGTGCTGATAGAGGTAAATCCCCTAACATTTCGATTTATCTACTAATAAATACCTGACAGCACGATTCACAACCTGTTGCTCAAAACGCCCTTTCTGTTGCTGATTTCGAGTTCCATCGCCGATTTCGAGTGACAAGGCACTCGCGTACACGACCACCCTCACTCCAAACACGAGTTGGAGGGTTTTCCTGCTAACCACCCTCCTTCAAGGATCCCTCCTCACTTAAAACGCAAGACGGTCCACGGAGGGCTTTCCCTTCCATAACGACCCCTCGTTTCGAGTGGCAGGGGCAGCACGGTCTGCATCGGGTAACAAAAGGCCTTTGCATCTACCACAATCCTTCCAGTGCGACTACGGAGAGTCTTGCGTCCACGACACACCAACACGAAGCCACCATCGCCACATCACAGTATCACGATGATTGAGGGGCACGGAAAGGGCAAAGGGAACAAGGTACTCCATTTTCCCTTTGTGTTTTTTATTTTTATTTTTATTTTTATTTTTATTTTACAATTTGTTGCAGACACAACGAGGGTTTCCCTATTGTATCAAACACGCCGAAATTTCGACATGCCAAGGGAGATTCCCCCTCCTTGTGTCGAGAGTCTCTCATTTTCGACACTGCAAGGAGGGTTTCCCTTCCCATCCGGACTTCAACAAGCGTCAATTTCATGCGTCAGATACGACTGCTTGCGAAAACAGATCATGCACGCTAGCATCTTTCTGTTCTCTCCGTCCTCACCTCCACACCTCCAGTCTCGTTTACAGACTATGCCGCCGCTTTTGAGTCCCTTCGCGCATGCCCCCCAAGGACGCAGGAACAATCGGTGTGTGATTGCAACGCCATGGTTCTTGATCTTTTCTCATGCCACTGGCATCTTTTTGCAGATTCGTCGAATTCAATGCATACATTCGCGATTCATCTATCGCAATATCAAGCCTGACAACTTCCTCATGGCTGGTCATCTCGAGTCCTCTGCAACCTTTTCTGACACAGCAAGGAGGGGAACCCTCTCTGTTATGACGAAACTTGGTATTCTTTTGTAAGTAGTGTATTCAAATTAAATTAAATTAAATACACAAACCCGGTTATCACTTGTACGTACCCAGGTTCATACAATCATAACCAGTATTGATTATGCTCTGTTACGATACAAACTCTCTGTAATAATTGTTATCGGATGCGATATTCCAAAGGTTTGTGACGGTCGCTCGTAGTATGCAATGTGCCCAATCACATGTGCAAGTTCAATAATTTCTAACGGCATCCGAGTCAGCTGGCTGTAGACAACTGTGCACTGAAATCCGGGATGAGAAGTGTAGGGACTTTGAGTATGGTCAACCTCTGAGAGCTGCTGGTATGGGAGGATTGACACAAATACTCTCCGGTTTGAACCAACCAATACCTCCCACATACTACATAGATTCAATCTTTCCAAAGGCGAGAAATTCATCAACAGTCTTGAAGCTAATTGTCCCGTTCCCAGAATGGATGGCTGAGGTAGTGTAGCGGCGGGTCTTATAGATGACATGATTGAGTGGGGTTGCATAAGGAGAAAGAATGTCGGCATCAGCAGGATGAGGGAAGCTCTGGAAGTGGCGAACCAATTTGGATGGATTTGTGCTATTGACGAGAGTGAGGATCTGCTGGTAAATCAGATCCGGCAGCAGCATCAACTTGTGACTTGGAGCCCGTGGTTCTTCATGATTGGTTGGCAGAGTACTGGCCGATGGATCAAGAACACGTAACACCTTGGTGACAGCGGTATTGTTATCGGATGCAGTACTAGTTTGTATATGCGCATGCAAGCGACCACGACGGCATATCTGTCGCAGCATAGTAAAGTCAAGCTCCCCTTCAAAAACATCAGAGAAAGGATCAGCTTCAACACAGACACGACTATATTTGTATCCTACTCACAAGGATGGTGATTTGTATTTATCTTCTGTAAACTCCCATTATGCCGCTCATATGAAAACTCACTGAGCTTGATTAAAGGCCCCCAGAATTTCATCAAATCGGCATTATGCATTGCGTAGTGATGATTTGGCCGGGTGTTGACATTGGGAAAGAGACGTTTCGAGGATCTGCGATATTTGATGTAGTGATTGAGGTACAAATCTGCAGCTTCGGAGGAGGTAGTATATGCGCAGACAATGTTGGTACAGGTGACAAGATCGTGGAAATTTGTGAGAAGTGCAGCACCAGACCGACGCAACCCAGTTTTCGAAAGCCAAATTTCTGGCAAAACAAGTGGAAGGAAGACACTGAAGAGCTGAAACCACTGGTCGGCTTTCAATTTGCCATGTGATTTCTCTCCGAAGTTTGTTGGGGGTCTTTCTAGCCAGCTCGGAACAACTGCATTGGAAAGGCATTGCCGGATTTGCGAAAGCTCATCTTTACTAAAAATACAGGCTGCGGTCCATATCTCGTCTTCATCTTCACATTCAGAACTTGAGGGATCATCGGAGTCGCTAGCGCCAGATGATGGCCCGATTTCGCAAAGGGTCCCACCGATGTCTGTGAGACTAAGACGGAGAACATCGAGATGAGCAGGATCGTTATAAAATTGACGCTGCTCTTCTTCGAGGGCAATGACTTCATCATCTAGCATTTCAGCATCGATTTCAGTTCCGCTGTTGACCGACTCTGCTGAAGTGAGGGGTGATGGTGGTGGTGTCGTAACAAAATGGGCATCAGGATCTTCACCAGTTCCGGGGACCTTTGGGATTCCTCCAATGCCCCACTTGACTTGTGCATGATGTTGCAAAATCCCTTCATCCCAGTTGTGCATGGCACCGAGTAAAGTGTGGCGAACAGGGTCTTGGTAGGTCAGTCGATGCAGTGATGACCAACGCACACCATTCTTTTTCACAAGTCGGGCCTGCTCCTTCTTTGTTGTTGCCTCCTTCCATTCCACGGCTGCTGCCAAAACATTGACCCCCACTCGCTCTTTCCACTTGCGTGGATCAAGGACATCAATCTGGGATAGCTGGAGGTCACAAAAGGAGCAGAAATTGTGGACAGCAATTCCAGCAAATCCAAGGGCCTTCCGAATTGCCATCAAGTCCCCAATAGCCGGAAGGACGGCAACCCGAGTGGCTATTCCGTCAGGATGTTGGTATGACCGGATTGTTTTCCCAGTCCATAGTGCTTCAAGTTGATCAACCACTGGGTCAGCGAGGGCAGTGATTGTCGTGACAGTGGGCTCCTTTGGTGGAGGGGTGATGCCCGCAAAAAAAGTGTTTTCGGGTAGTTGTTGAAGTTCGTACGGAAGATTCAGACAAAACATCATTATTGCACCACAGGATGAGGATTTCCCAGCGATCTTGTTGGTGTATGGGTTGAACCAGTCGATGAAATAGCTGAATGTAAGATTACCTCTTGTCGTTGTGAAAGTTCCAAGGCTCTTCCAAGCCGGACTGTCCCAGATTGATTCCATCACGTCGAGCGAAGGACAATGGGCATACGATGCATCAATGTAGTCTTCAATGCCAGGACGAGATAAAAGGTATGTCAGCCAGCTCTCGAAGTCTTGGGTACTGTAAAGGCGGCATGGAACCACACGGGGCCCAGCTCGGGTTGAATGGGTCGTCCATAGCTCTTCTCCACACCTGCGGCTCCGTGGGGATTCCCGGTGTGAGCATATCTGGGGCATTGAACTAAGAGAGTATTTTGTGTAGCATTTTGGACAGCAGATTGAACGAATAATATTTGGTTCGATGGATAGATTGGACATTGCAGTACGCAAGTCACGGGGAACGGAGAAGGAGATCTGAGAGTCCAATGGAGAGGATGTAGTCCGTGCCATTATCATTCCGAGCTGGATAGCTGCAAGAATGGTAGCTTGGAACACTTGAAGAACCTTTCCAGCAGCTGCACGACTGAGCCCGCAACTGAGATGCAACCAAGAAACAAGAGTGCAGACAATTAACACAATAGAGCGATTCAGACTCTCTAACCCTAGGATGGCGTAAGCACAGCAAAACATGAATCAGAAAAAGTAGTACACACGCTGATTATCCTCTACTTCTTGCTGCCCTGCAGCCCCTGGTTGCAAACCAGCTGGCTCTTCGACCAACTCTACATCACAGATGTCGTTTGCCTATGAATCTTATGATTAACTAAAAGAAAGGCAAGGACTTATTACATACCCTATCACCAATAGGATGTATGAGCTCCCCAGCATCACGATCCTTAGCACGATGAGTAGAACGAGTTGTTGTGGAGACCAGATGACCACGTCGAGATTGACCATCAATATCAGAATGGGTCTTTGTAGAGCACGAAAATGAAAAGCATGTGCAGACAACACGCTTAGGTTGCCGCCTTTGAGGAATTTCAGCCATGAGCATTCGCCGACTGACGTGACATGTGACATTCACTCATTTGGACAAGTTACTGTTCAGATGACTGTATTATTAATGGACATGACGGCTTCATTCCGATTGGACAGTTGTTTTGCCCGTCGTGTTACAGGCGGAACGGCGCCCTTTCGAATCGATTCATGACCAGGTCGATCGCGAGGGCTGATTCTTACATTATCGAAGCCATTAATAATGGTGAAAATTCTTGGGCCTTGTAGAAGGCTGTATCACCATGAATTTTACCAGTAATGTTTGGAGGAGGTATTACTTAGAAGTTAGAGCGCTACTGGGTAAAGATCACGTGTTGGGCGCTAAATCCTAAGGTTGCAGCACACCAAAGCTTTTCACCTGCAGAGTGATTCTACGTCATGAAATTACGACAAAATCATGTAAGTACTTTTGTAAAGTTTCGGGCCTTGGCGAGGACAGAGATCTTAATGATATCACCGTACTGTTGAGACAAGTGCATCACCGATAGGCTCCTTAGCCTTCGATTGGTCAATAAGATAAGAAAGGGTAGCCGTGTTTTCATCGCACCTGTGGGTTTGAGTAAGCGGGAGAGAATACAATCACGACTGGAGAACAA
>Ga0307507_10013059_pt1 | contig 10156 bp, 3 predicted proteins | sample 7_EM_MG_FD_207223 | JGI IMG/M metagenome (GOLD analysis project Ga0307507, IMG submission 207223) | Populus trichocarpa ectomycorrhiza microbial communities from riparian zone in the Pacific Northwest, United States - 7_EM | ecosystem: Host-associated > Plants > Roots > Unclassified | place... | reverse complement strand
CATTTTGGTGTTGTTAAGACTTTGGATGTGTTGCATGAGCATTTTTATTGGCCTAAAATGAAAAAAGATGTGCAACGCATATGTGATAAATGCATAACTTGTAGGAAAGCAAAGTCTAGGACTCAACCACATGGCTTGTATACCCCTTTTCTTGTACCGAAAGAACCATGGGTAGACATTTCGATGGACTTCGTCTTAGGTTTACCTAGGTCAAAACGGGGTAGGGATTCCATCTTTGTAGTTGTTGATAGGTTTTAAAAGATGGCACACTTCATTCCATGTCATAAAACTGATTATGCATCTAACATTGCTGATTTGTTCTTTAGGGAAATAGTACGGCTTCACGGGGTCCCTAAGAGCATTGTTTCTGATATAGATGTTAAGTTCCTTAGCTATTTTTGGAAGGTGTTATGGGCAAATTGGGTACTAAACGGTTGTTTTCAACTACTTGTCACCCCCAAACAGATGGACAAACCAAAGTAGTTAATAGGACCTTAACCCAACTTCTGCGTGCTATCATTCAAAAGAACTTAAAGCATTGGGAAGATTGTTTGCCATTTATAGAGTTTGCATATAATCATAGTGTGCACTCTACTACTGAATTTTCACCATTTGAAATTGTGTATGGATTTAACCCTTTAACTCCAATGTATTTGATTCCTTTGCCAATTGATGAAAGGGTTAGTTTGAATGGTAATCGTAAAGCACAGGTGGTGAAAACACTTCATGAGAGTGTGCGGCAACAGATTGAAAAGAGGAATCGTGTGTATGCGACCAAAGCCAATAAGGGGCGCAAACATGTTGTCTTTCAGCCCGTCGATTGGGTTTGGGTGCATATACGCAATGAGAGATTTCCAGCCCAAAGGAAATCAAAGCTACAACCACGAGGAGATGGGCCATTTCAGATCCTTGAGAGGATCAATGACAATGCTTATAAAGTTGATTTGCCAGGTCAGTATGGTGTTAGTGCTAACTTTAATGTTTCTGATCTTACTCTGTTTGATGTAGGTGATGATTCGAGGTCGAATCCTTTTGAAGAGAGAGGGGATGATGCGGATCAGCCCAACACCAAGCATAATCATGCCAACGACCCATTGGAGGTGCTAATTGGGTCAATCACAAGAGTTAGGGCAAAGAAGCTTAAAGAAGCATTGAATGGGATTGTTCAGAACATATGGAGCAAAATGGACCTAGAGAGGCTTGGGACATTTAAGGAGCATGAAGGACAGCCTTTAATTCATCTAGTTCAGGTCCAAGAAGAGCCCAATTTGTGTGGAACAAGGGGTTGATATGTTCGGCCCAATACCAGCCTTGTTAGGCTTGTTATTTTTCTTAATGCTACAAGGATAAAAAGTCAGCAATTTATTCTCCTAATTAAGTAAGGAAGTTGGCCATATCTTATTCCTAAAGAGGGTAGGACTATTTAATGCTTTTCCTAACTTAGGAAGGAAAGTAATTAAATCAGCAACAAAGGAGGAAATTTGTTTTCTTATTTGTCAAAGTTAAACAAGGAAATCCAAGCTAATCAAGGACATCAAGGGGGGCAGCAACACAAATTTTCCAAATCAGATTTTTCCTAGTTTATTTAAGACTTCTTAAGGGTGACAAATCTGATTCTAGCATATGTAGCATGATAATTTTTGGATTTTTATTATTTTTATTATTTTCTTCTTAGTTTTGGGGTTATTATTACTTATTTGGGTCAATTGTAAGTGGGCTTCATATAAGTCCACCTAAGAGGGGTCCATTAGGGTTTCTTTAAGTCTAGAGTCAGTATAAATAAAGGCATAACCAAACATGTAAGGTTACGCAATTTTTAGATCAATAAACTTCTTTGCTGCACTTATTGTGTGTTGGTGGGATAATCTCCCTTTCTTGGTTCTCTAAAGAACTGAAAAAGACTTATCGAAGAACAACTGTCTTCGTGGCATCATCCTTATACTTCTCGTTCGCGAATCAATATTCGTTGGGTGGGGGTCTCCGTTTCCAATAGTGCTGGTGCCTAGGTACAAGTTATCTTTGTGTCACACTCCTATAAAACCTGATTTACTTGGCTTTCCGGGAATTGGTGTCTTTGTGTGTGGGTTGCGTGACCATGTGATCACGAGGTTCGCATCACCTTGCCACACTTGGAAACTATGTTGCAGCCCATTAAAAATCTTTGTAAAATGAGGAGTTTTCCAAAATAAGCTGACACATCCTTTTAGGAAAAGAATCCTAGCCAAATAGGAAGTCCACAAGTCAAAAGGAAGTAAATAACAAAATTCGTACAACCTCTGTTGACCCGTAATGCGATGCCTTCCCTAACTCCAATTGACCTAAAATTTTAACCTAAGGTAGGAAAACATGTCAGGAAACTTCACGTAAAATTGCAGCTCGATCCAATTATCAGATTGAGAATTATGACTGTTACCATAAAACTAGATAGTTGCACATTTTACATCAAAATCCAAATTTGACCTTGCCTAGATCGTATCAGCACCTCTAACATCACTATTCAATATGACCTAGCCTTGGCCTTTTGATATGTGGGGATTGGATGTTATAGGATCTATTAATCTGAAGGCTAGCAATAGGCATAAATTCATCTTGGTGCCCATCGACTACTTTACTAAATGGGTAGAGGTCAACTCTTACGCACATGTGACACAGAAGGTAGTCAAAAGATTCATTGAAAAAGATATGATTTGTGTCCATGGCATGCCAACAAGATTAGTCATTGACAACACTTGGAATCTCAATGGGAAGCTGATTGTTAAGCTCTACATTAAATAGAAGATTAAGCATCTTAAATCTTCCTCCTGCATACCCAAGATGAATGGTGTTGTTGAGGTGGCCAATAAGAATCTCAAAAAGATCATCCAGAAAATGGTGGTCATTTACGAAGATTGAAATGAGATGCTTCCATATGCACTTAACGTGTACCACACCACGATCAGAACTTCACGATTGCAACTCCTTACTCTCTGGTATTCAGGATGGAAGCAGCGATGCATTTAGAAGTGGAAATTTCATCTTTAAAGGTTTTAATGGATGCTGAACAAGAAGAGTCAGAGTGGGCAAAGTTGAAATTTGAGTAATTGAATCTGATTAGTGAAAACAACTAGCGGCCATCTGTCATCACCATTTGTACTAAAGTAGAATGGCAAAGGCATACAACAAGAAGATCAGACCGAGAGTGTTTAAAGAAGGAAGCCTGGTATTGAAGGAAATCTTGCTTGCATCACGAGAAGATCAGAGTAAATGGGCACCAAACTATGAAGGACCATTCATGGTAAAGAAAGTTTTTTCCAGAGGAGCTTTAATTTTAACCAATATGGACAAGGATGATCTGCCTAGACTTGTAAACTCTGATATTTTAAATAAGTATTATGTCTTATGTACTTTAACTATCAATAAATAAAAATTGAAAGTTTGGGCAAGCTTTTTGGTGTATTTTCCTTTTCTCAGAAAACTCTGAATGATCTCATAAGATTAAACACTTTGTTTTCATGTTTTCACCATTTGTTTTTGGGAAATCAAAATTTTTAGTACAAATGTAGAAGTCAAATTAGTATTTGTTTTTAACAAATGAGTTTTGAGAATTTAAATGATCTCTTGGTGAGGTGACCAAACACTATAAAATATTTTTTAAGCTTATTTTTAGCTAAATGAATAATGATTCATAATCATAATGAGAAATCATTTCACGTGTTTAAATTAATCACAATGAAGGAAAGGAAAGCTTACATATCCTAAACGATGCGTTTAAAATGATGGAAGGTCATCTTTGATAATCCTCTCACGACACTAAAAAAATATCCTTTGTGATCCCCATTGAGCCTAAGTTTCTTGAGAATGAACCTTTACTAAGATCACACCCCCACTAGGGGCAAGTGTGAGGATTAGAAACACAATTCGACTACGAAAATATACAAAATGATTCTCAATGATCAAAGGTGCCCTAACAAAGCTGGGGGTATGAAGAAATTCGAAGAATTTAAAAGTTTGTGCACGTCATGCAAAATAGCGAATATGATGATGATGCTCAAAACTAAAAAACAGAAAACAAAGATAAGAAATCCAAGCACGACACTAGGGGAATAACAAACCATTTTGCAAAGTCAATCCCGAGGTCTAGGAATTCCTTAACCAAAAAAAAAAAAGTCTGGGAACGAACATTAGTGATCTTTAGTCCTAAGATCCCTTGAACACTTTTGAGCCTACAAATACACTTTTATTTCATAGCTAAGAGCCAAAGCCCATGTTACATGCCCAAAAAGCCCATTCTAATCAAAGGCAAGCAATCTGGATTTGTAAGCAATGTTTTCCTATGCAAAACTAGCTTTTTAAGAAACTATAATTATTTTTTATTATTCATGCAAGAAAAATAAATGCTTTGAAGATTTTTCTTTCCTTTGAAACTCTCAAGTCAAAACTTAAACCCTTCTAACCAACAAGACATGAAAAAAAGGTCACTTCATATTTTTCACCAATAGACAAAAATTTTCAACTCTTACGAAACCATGTCCATAACAATCGCTTGAACTTTTTTTAGAACAAATTTGTTTTGAACCAAAATGAAAATAGTTTTGTGTTTGGAAAATGGCTTTGAAATTCCAAAAAGTTTCCTTTGAAAGCAATCCCTTGTAAATGATTAAACCCTCTTCTAAATGATATTATCCTTAAGAAAACTCAAAACAAACAAAACCGGACATGGGCATGTCAGGCTGGGTGCAACTCAAGAAATATAATAGGGCTAGCTCCATGATTCCTCTTATAGGAAAACAAAGAATGGGAAGCAAAGATGCTCAAATTCTCTAATAACTTTTGAGGAAAGCCAATATGGGACATGTCATATATCTTTGAAATTAAGGTCTTTAGATAATAGGGTATGTCAATATCATCTAAGCTCGTTAAAATGAACATCTCCTTCATAGAGGTTTAGTTCATAAGTTAAGCAAACAAAAATAAAAAAGCCATGAAAGCTTGCCACGATTATCAAAGATTCAAATGATAGAGTCCATATTGATCACAACGTATTAGATTCTGACCTTTGTAGGGAGTCCACAAAAAGAGTCTTTAACAAACTCGAACTTCTCCAACAAAAAGAACTTAGCAAGATTCCGAGCATAAAAAAGGCTCCCACTCTTTAGAAACAACAAGGTTTCTAAAGACAACATCTTTGACACTCTTCGTGTGTGCTTTCGGGCCCTCATCATTCAGATAATGCATTTTTAGGCCCTCATCATTCAGATAGTGCATTTTTAGGCCATGTCTTTCCTTTCAAGCGCATTTTCAGACCCTATCTCTTTCCTTTTGAACACATTTTCTACCCCTCAATCATCAGATAATACGCTTTCAGGCTCTATCTCTTTTTTTACAAGTGTGCTTTTTATACATTCCAGATAGTGCATTTTCTAACCCTATCCATTTTCTTTTTAAGTGCACTTTCTAGATCTCAACCATCAGATAATACGCTTTCTAACACTATATCTTTTCTTACGAGTGTGCTTTAGAACCTTCATCATTCAAATAGTGCGATTTCAGACTCTGTCTCTTTCCTTTCGAGTGCGCTTTTTGGCCCTCATCCATCGAGTGTGCTTTCTAGCCCCCATCCTGAGATAGTGCACTTTCAAGCCCTATCTCTTTCTTTTCGAGTGTGTTTTCTATCCCTCAAATATAAAATAGTATGCTTTCTAGCCCTATCTATTTCCTTCATGAATGCATTTCCGAGCTCTAAATTCTAACATCTTTGGAAAGATTAACCATTTCTTAATCTGGTAAATCCACAATCTCCTAACTTTTCTTCTTTACAAGCTTACATTTGCAAGATTTTTTGTCGTAAGCATTGTAATGAGGGGGCATCTATCATAATCTAATTTTGGATTTTCCCTAAAATTACCACCTTCTTTTAAAATGAAAAGGCAATAAAAAAATGAAAATGAAAAGAAAAGTCTGGCAACTTGGAAAGAGTAGGCTAAAAAGGGTTTCAAATGTATGAAGAAACCAAGCTGGATTTTTTGACAAAATTGAAAGCCGAATTGTACTTCATTATACCCAAAACTAAAGGACAACGCAGATTTAAGTCAAATTAAATGATTTTTGGTTGAATCTGCATAAAAATTAAGTTTGTGGACTTAATTAAACATTTAATAGGCCAATTTAAGGATTAATTATGTTTAAGAATTAATTTGGGTAAAAATAAAAGAATTAATTAACTACAAGCACTTAATTAGACTTTTAATGGGTTAAATTAATTTTATTAGAGATTTAATTGATGAAAAATAAGTTTGGAAGCTTAATTTAGGCTTAATTAAGAAAATTGGAATATTAGAGGACCAGATTTCATTTTTCCAAACTTAATTGCGTGAAATCAGGGATGAAATTGCAAGAAAAAAAGTTTGGGGATCAATTTAGGGTTAAATTGAAGAAATTTAGAACCAAGGACCAGCTTGTACATACGCGATACTTTAGGGATTGAAATTAGTGAAATCAGGGGGCAAATTGAATAAAATGAAAGTTAAATGGTTAATTAAGGATCAATTTGCATAAATATGAAACTAAAAACCAAAATGGGAAAGGCGTTGCACTTCGGGGTTGGTGTTTGAGTTTGGCATGGCTGAAATTATGCGCAATTAAAAGTTATAAGGTAATTACAGATGCAATTAAAAGAAGTCAAGAAATCAGGGACTAATTTGACTTTTGGTCAAATCCCAATTTTAGAGTCCTAATTGACTAAGGGTTATCAAAACCACGTCGTTTTATTTAAATGAAATGGTGCGTTTTGATCAAAATGCTTTGTTTTTGTTCAAAAAATTTCGTTTTGATGAGTCTAAAACTTAAAAATAAATAAATAAAAGGGGGCCAAATTACTTGTCGTCTAGCTACTACAAATGTTCTTCTTTAAAAGCCCTGAGAAGGCTGATTCTGTTGCCATCTTCCAAGTTCAAAATCACCCTCATCTCTTCCCCGAACAAGACAATGAGCGTACACCCTCACTGCATGTTGTACTCATACCAAGACAAAATAAAAGCTCTTTTGCAGCCCTGAAGGTGTTGCTACAAGAAACCAAAACCCACGCCCTAACCAGTGTACCCTCTCTTGTTCGCTTCGAAACACTTTAAGGCCTGACCGTCAGCCTCAATGGATGGCTTGGATTGATTCTTCTACATCAAGAGGAGAGAATGGTCCATCAGATATCCCTAAAAGGGATCCTAATGGCCTTTTAAAAACTCATGCAAAAGGTCATAAAAAAAAAAAGAGAAGATGGAGGATGAGGTGAAAACAAAGATTACCTTTTGAACCACCCATCCTCACCATTGTTATCAAGCTTTATGCCCATTTTCAGTCACACACAACTACACTGCCACACACACCATCATAACTCAAGAAACTATACAAGGAAGCAACATATTTATATAAGATGAGCTTTCAGCTTTGATGAGGGGGTGTGGCATAATGAGCGCACCCCCTTCCTTTTCATTCTCTTTTCATTTTTATCTATTATATTGGGTGTCCATTAATGCTTTATGTTAAAACTTTTTATTGGTTTAAATGCAATAGGTGTTTTTTTTTTAATGTTTAACAATTCCATGTTTTAGTATGTATATGTATGTTTAAGTGTAGTCTAAGGTTTAGTTGAATGCTTAGGATTGCTTTTAAGATGATAAATGTTAGGTAGGAATACATTCTTAGCATGTTTTGATGTTCAAGGCAGTCAATGAAGTCAATGTTTTGATGTACATGTTCAAGGTTTAGTTGGTGTTTTTTATTTATTTTGTTAGACCATTGTTTGGGTTTGCTTAAGCCAAATGATTTTTGTTTATAGTTAATAGTGTGAAAAACAACCTATGAAACAATGTTGAAATATGTTTTTGGCTTGCTATAGGACAAAGGCTATGCTTGTTGTTTTGCCTTTGACTCCCTGTTTGTTGTTGTTTTAATGGTTAAAATAAGTTTGTTTTAAGTATGCTTAAGCTTTGGTTGCTAAGTTTTCTAGGCTCTTAGTGTGTTTTTTGGGTCAGGTTGCATATCTGCCATTTTGAGTCTTCTGGGCATTTCTGCATTTTTTCCTAAGCAATGTTCTTCTTAAGAACATTGTCGTGTCTACATGATTTAAACCAGTTTTGATCCATTTCCTTGCACTAGCTACTTCACATGATACCCCTAGCCAGAAATCTAGACTCTTTTTTTGCCTTAATAACCTGTTGTTCATGGTTTTAATCTTAGGGTTTTGGTTTTAAATTGAAACTTTCCCTGACCAAATCGTGATTTTTTAGTGTTAATTGAAGTTAATAAGTGCTAGATTATTGACCATTGCATGATTTATAATCTTTTTATGCCTTTGGTTTTGCTATATCTGATCGATGATGAGAGTTACGTTTTCTGCATTTAAAGGAAAAGTATTTTTTTGCCAAACAGGCCCTAAAAAACTTTTCAAAAGTTCTAAAAAATTTAAATAACCATTTTAAAATTATTTGTGGGAACCTCACATATTTTTCCAATCATTTCACCTAATATCGGGTCTGTAGACTTATATTGTTAGATATTGACCTCGTATTAAAAATACTCGCTTTTTGCCAAAATTTTAAAAAATTCCAACAGTTTCTAAAACATTTCTTGATTTTAAAAATACAAAAAAATATGTTTTATTTTGTGTGCGTATGCCAAATTCTAAAATTTTTATGCATTTTCATCATACTTAAAATACAAAAAAATAGTTAATGAGTATCATAACAAGTTTGCGATGATCTATTAGGATTTGACTAAAATTTCAAATAAAAAACCTTTTTTTAGGTTTTAACATAGTAAGATAAGAATCTCCTTACTAAGAAGGACTTTTCTTAAACTTTAGACATACATTTATAGGCTTTTTAGCATGGTTAGGTTTTAACCTAATGAGATAAGATATTTTCTCGAACCTTAAGTAGATTGTTGAATAAAAACACAACTTAGAAAAAACAACAAAACAACTTACTATAGGTAGAGTGCACCGAGGTGATACGTCTTTCCCTTACACAACCAGTCTTCTTACTCAGACTCTCGCATACCAATAAGTTTTCTAGTGACCCTAACACTAGATGACGATTCCCTTTCCCTTTTATTTTGTTGATAAATGATAAGAATTCGATCCTTTCCACCCATATCAATCTAGATAATCCTGCTTCGGGAGGACGATCATCACGAAGTCATACACGTGCAATTAGCGACTCCACTAAAGAACTTCTTATGGACTAAGCTTTGTTTATTTGTTTGATGTTGTGTTTATTTTTTTAGTTTGTACATTTTTATTCTCTTTATGCTTTAAAATTTTACTGCTTTTTGTCCATCATTTTTATTATCAACATGAATTCTTTTGTATATATGACACATGCATTTGTATATTGGATATAGATTAATGTCTCATGCATAATTGATTTTAATTTTTGGAGGTGCACACAAACTTCTAGGTTAGGTGGGGGATTAATGATCTGCCCTATGACAATCGGTCAGGGTTCAGATGCGTAAAACACTCAACTCATATCTGAGTGTCTTTTCGGTAATGGTGGGCATACATGCTTTAACCATTTCTCGTAACACCCCGTATTGTCTTTACGAAGATCATCACTAGAAATCTAAGGAAATTCAGAGCGCTTTGAAAGCTTATTTTTGCCTTAGTGTTTCATACTCTCATGACTCGTAAACTGTGGAGTAAAAAAAAATTGAAATGTTCTCAATTATAATCGAAGCTTCTTTCAAGAATGTGTGATGACTTATTATTCCTTGAAAATTATTTTGGATATTAACCATTTGGGGTTTCTTTATCCAAACTTAACAACGAATAATAACAAGTTATTCTCAATAATATTTTGGATATTCATCCATTTGAGATTTCTTTATCCAAACATTAACGGTGAATAATAGATGAATTTTCCCAAAAATAAGATTTTTGTATTTTGGGAATATTGGCCAACACCCTTTGGAGTTTTATAAACATGTTGTAAAATCCATAATGCAAGAAAATAATTTTTGTGTTTAAGAAATCAATGCTAAAACATATTTTTTTTTAAACTTTGAATATTTATTTTTTAAAATGAAGAAATTTAAAATATGTTAGGGTATTGGCCGTATGCAACACACAAGAAAATATTTTTTTTAACAGGAAGAAACAAAATCCAGGTCACATTAAATAACC
>Ga0307507_10013057_pt1 | contig 10157 bp, 2 predicted proteins | sample 7_EM_MG_FD_207223 | JGI IMG/M metagenome (GOLD analysis project Ga0307507, IMG submission 207223) | Populus trichocarpa ectomycorrhiza microbial communities from riparian zone in the Pacific Northwest, United States - 7_EM | ecosystem: Host-associated > Plants > Roots > Unclassified | place... | reverse complement strand
ACTAAATTAAAATAAATGCCTAAGGGTGGAATTGAAAAAAAAAACAAATCAATCAAGAAAATGATTTAAAACAAAATAAATAACAATTAAAAAAATAAGAATCAAATTTGAAAACAAATTAAAAAAATCAAATGATCAGGGATGAAATCAAAAATAAATTCAATTAGAAATAATGAATGTAAATAAAACAATTGCAAATAAGAGAAGAGAGATTGAATCAAAGGAAAAAATAAATTGAAGGGTTGATATGATTTATTGCATGGCAACACGCAATCCGAAAAAGAAAGAGAAAGGAAAAAAGAAAAACAATTTTGGGTCGAATCACACCAAACCACCACACATGCACAACCCAGAAAGGAAGATGACGCCGAGATGAATCAAATGATGCGAAGGAATTACGATTATAACCACCAGAGTGGCTAATGCATTTGAGGCACGCGTCAGCAGCTGTTTTGTTTTTTTTTTATTTGTACAAAACTAAAAATGCCTTTAGGACTAAACAATAATAACAAGCAAACCATGATGAAATTACAATCAAGCTCTTGAAGCCAAGGTTAAAAAATTTAAATGGTAAGAGTAATGTAGTAGTCATATAGTTCTATCAAAGATGAAATTATGAAAACACCATTGTGCAGAAGGTATTGGGTTATTTTATTTAAGGATTGCATAAGTAATTTTACTATGTATTAAACACAATTACCAAAAAAAACTTAACGCAGTCCTTAAAATGTATTTATGTCATGATGTAAATATCAACCTACCATGAAATCAAATCAAAAGTTAAATGACCAAAGAATAATATAATAATTATATTATTATAATGAATAGTAATATACTATTATATTGGTTCGCACTCTGCAGCGAGTTAATATCAAAAAAAATTTCAATGTCAAAAAACTATTAAGAGAATAGAAAATGTTTTTAAGCCTTTTGGGTCTGATGATCATGTCAAACCCAAGAGTCTTGGGTTTAGCGGTCTTGCCAGACCCAGTCGACAGCCAAATTGTGTAGAATTATTTATAAATGAATAAATTTGAATATTAACTAGATTAACCTTTTGTTTTATCAAATAATAATTGATTTATTTAATTCTTGAAATACATAATATAATTTATAATTGCTCTTAATTAAAAAATTAGGGACATAACTAAATTATATGCCACATGTTTATAAATTAATAATAAATAAATTAGTTTCTGATTCATAGAAAGAATTGAAGCAGGCATTACTATGATGTTCTAAACAACAACCAAAAAAGGCTTTGATACTATCAATTTTTGTTTTAAATAGTCAAAACAACGTAAGATAGTAACAAAAAATAACCTATAAGAAAATTAATAAAGAGTTCAATTTATTCTGATGAGTTTTGAAGTAGAATAATTATTTTCAAATTTTAATGTTTATATTTTTTTGTTGATTTTTTAAAGCTTTTTAGAGTTTTGATAATCGAAATAAAGTATAACGAAAATACTATATAGTTTAGTTGTCAAGTAGCTTATTTATATTATTTAGAGTTTTACATGGTGCATAAATTAAAAATAATTAAAAATAAAAGTAACATGTGTATTTTATGCTGCATTCTATAAAATAATCAATTTTTATGAATTAAAAATTGACTATTTTTACTAATATTGGTCGGTCTTTTTATTAATAAGATGATGGGTTGAATTTACTTACTTACTTACTTTATATATATATATTTCAATGTCAATATTGTATTAAGGATGCTATACTCGCGCGTCTAGGTCTAGTATTACACATGGTTGCCAGACCCAAGGCGCTTGGGTCTGACAATCCATGTCAGACCCAAGCAAACAATAAACAAAGAAGGGACAATAATGCATTTTAGTTGTCAGGAGAGAGAAAAGAAAGAAAAAACTCAAACAATCGATCACCAGCCGCAATCCAACCATGATATGTCTACACATGCCGCTCCATGTGAAAAAGGGCACGGCTGCGCATATAGTGATATAACAAATGGGTAGATTTGATCACTGGGAAGTGTCTTACGCACCTCTTTAATGATTTGAGCGCTTTTTTTTTATTGATAAAAAATCCAATGAGAGGAGGATTTATATTCTTGTACTTTCTTCTCTTTTCTTTTTATTTTTTTAGGTGAGGGGAATTTTCATTATTTAATATAAATTCAAAAACACAATTTTGAACGTGAACTATAGCCAATAAATGTTCCACTGTTCAAAATACTCGAGGTCAAAAATTAATCTAGTCCCTCTTACTTCTATAAGGGTAGTAGTAAGAAGTATAATAGCGTTTGATAATTAGTTATTGTATTGTGCATATAAATATTTAAAATAACTAAACATTATTTAAATAGATTTCATTATTGTGCTTTTTTAAGATATAAAATGATCAATAAATACTGTATTAAGAGTATTTAAACAAATACATTTTATTTATATTCAATAATTCATGACATCTTAAATTACATAACATGTGAACATTTTTTTTATATATAAAAGTAAATATCATATTATGAAGAAAAGGATTAATTGGGATAATTAATACACACATCATTTCAATAAAATATTTTGAAATAGATTTATGTAAAATTCTAGTAGCTTAATTCAGTATGTGTAATTAAAAAAAATAAAGGAGAAAGTTGTAATTTTAACTAAAAAAACTCATAATAAGCAGCTGTGTTTTTTTGTTAAATACAAGGATACCTTGTTCTGTTTTAAAACCAATTTTTTTTAAAAAAAATACATCTATTTTTATTTTAAAAAAATAAGTATTAACCAAACACTTATTTTAGATCAAAACAACTAAAAGTATATCCTTTATAATATAAGGTAACATTACATTAAAACTGAATAAAGACATGATTAGTGTGGAATAGCTAGTACTTGCATTTCATATATTAAAAAAAAAAAACCTCTGATTTTGTGCACACTCTCAAATTTGCATAATTAAATTACTATTTTAATCACGAAAGAAAAACTCATTTAACATGGTTTTAAGGGTAGAAAAGTCTTTTCAATGAGATTCATTGGTCATATCGATTTAAAGAGAACAAGACTTTTTGCATTTTGAATGAGTGGTATAATGACTTAAATACCTTTAAAAGTAAAAAAACAAAATTAAAACTTGAGAGAAAGGCTTTATCGTCGTTTTGTATTTTGAATGCGTAGTAAAAAAACTATATTTCCTTTAAAATTAAAAATAACAGAGCATACATTTGGGGGCACTTAAGTCTTTTCAACAATGTTATTTTATAATTATGTATTAGGATGTGGTGCAATTAGATCTTTGACTATATATAAAAATAATTTTAAAAAAATAGTTGGCACGTGCGTGGCATAAGCTAGCAAGTGGGAGGTGTCCGCGTTGTTTAGACGACTCGCGCAGCACCTCCAGGTGATCAAATGTCGCTATCATCACAGCGTTAGAAGCAGCGAGTCATCCTCTTCATGATGGTGGAGTGCGTGTTCACGAAAGAGGTCTAGTTGAAATCCGATGAACTTTTTTTTCTTTTCTTCTCTTTTCTCTCTTTCCTGGCCTAGAAACTCATGCCAGCTCTTCCAAAAATTAATTGTGTTATCCAGTTTATCTTTCAATTAATTTTAGTCCTTATTATTTTGATTACTATATTTTTTTTTGCTTTTAATGCCTTTTAAACTTTATTTGTTTTTCAATTTCATACTTAAACATTTTATTTAATTTAATTTTTGTATCTAATGTGGTCTTCATTCATTTTATTATTGTTTATTTTTGTTTTTATCATTTTCTTGTATTTTTTTTTAGTTTTATCCCTTATCATTTTATTTCATTTAATTTTTGTATCAAATTTTGGTCCTCATTCTTTTAATTACTATTTGTTTTATCATTTTCTTAATTTATTTTAATTTTCAATTTAGTCCATCATTGTTTTCTTTCATTTAGTTTTTATGCCAAATCTTGTCCTCGTTGTTTTTATTACTTTTTTTATAAATGATTAGGGATTTTGCTTAGTGATTTTTAAGTGTTTGTTTTCTATAGGGTGGTTTTGGTATCAGGAACTGGGTCACTGGTTTCAAGTATTAATCGGGTTAACTCGGGTTTTTTATTTTATTTTTTATTTTACTTTGATCTTTTCTTCTAGGTCCATTTTTAAAAAAATAATTTCCTATCCCGATCTCATGTCGTGGGTCTCAGGTTAAATTAATTTTTTTTAATTTTATTCCTTGACATTAGATTATTGGGCATGGAGCTTTATGATTTTTTTCGCTTTTCTTTACATAGGGGTTGACCCAGGTCGCCGGTTAGTCAAGTTAAACCGAGTTTACTCAATTGTTTTCGATGTTCTTTTCTATTGATTTAACTTCAATCTTTTTGCTAGGTTATTTTTTCTTAAAGTATTTTTTTAGCCCGATCTCATAACTCAAGCAGTAGGCTGTTGAGTGAGCTTGGGTTGACTCAAGTTTTTTTTCTTGAATGTTTTTGTTTGATTTTTTTCTTCTGAATTTCATCATTTAACCTTAAGTTATTGAGCTTTGAACTTTATCTTTTTTCTTTATTTTCTTTGGGGTTTTTTTGGTCTTTTATCCTAGGTCGTGAGTTAATCGAGCTAACTCAGCTTGACTCAAATTATCATCGCCCTATACTTTTTTTTTTAAAAAAAATATCATTGTGTTTGAAGGGTCTATGCTTTATTATATAGTGTTCGGGAAAGTGGTTAAAATTAAAATTTTTTAAAATTAAAATTTTTTATTTAAAATTAATTTTTTATGGTTTTATATAAATCTGATATTGAAAATAAATTTTTAAAAATAATTTTTTTATTTTAATATATTTTCAAATAAAAAAAACTTCAAAAAAATATACAAAATTCTTTCTCACTTTGTTCCTCGATTGATTTGAGTTTGCTTTTAGCTGATTGGTTGGGATGACAGATATCAGTGCAAGGACAAGGAGTGCCGAAGAGAAAGATAAAGACTCCCACATGTTTGGTTCTCGGTGTGACAAGAAACTGACATTGTTAAGACAACTAGTGTACGGTTTTCACTGTCTTCTCTTTAGTTTTTGTAATTAATTAATATAGACTCCGAGGTGAATGAATACTCCTCACCTCTAAAATTAGTAATTTCTTTGTGAATTTTGCTAAGGACAGTATGTGGGGGCTTTGTAATCATGACCCAGTGAAACTTCTGAATTTAAGAGTTCTTTATGTTAGGTTTCAATTTTTTTTTATTAATTTTTTCTGTTTAAAATTAATTGTTTTTAATATTTTTATTATTATTTTAATATGTTAATATAAAAAATAAAAAAATATTATTTTAATATTTTTATAAAAAAAAACATTTTAAAAAACCACCATGATATTCTCCAACAACATTTCTAATAATGTCTGTTAAAGAATAATATAAATCATATCCCGAGACCTCATCTAAAAGTTTAAGCTATTGAGTTGAGATGGTTCTTTGACATGGTATCAGAGTCTTGATGACCAAGCGGTCACGAGCTCGAATCTCACCGTCCCTATTTATTTGATAAAAATTAAGCACAAGGTAAAGTGGACATGTGTAAGTTTCAAGCCCAAAGGGCTTTCACTTGAGGTGGTGTGTTAGAGAATAATATAAATCATATCCCGGGACCTCATCTAAAAACTTAAATTATTGGGTTGAAATAGTTCTTTGACAATGCCACAAATGAGGCTAATTAATTCTAGAAATAAACCTAAAAAATGCATGCCAAATGGGAATCTTCCTTACCATCTAAAACCAAGCCCTTTGCATTCTAACGCCCAGTTAACCACAGAATCAAAAACAAGATTTGAGCGAGTGCTGTTGCTGTTGCAAGAGGTCTGAGTTGCTGCGTGGACTTTGCACGACTACTGATTGTGTGGGAATGTTCATCATGAACGGAGGAGGTGGTGCTCAGTTCCCACCACCACCTCTCCCTTTCACCCTTACACACTCTGACGTCACTTTTTGACATAACCCTACACGCTACCTCTCTGCCATTTCTTCTTCTTCTTCTTCTTCTTCTCTCTTACCATGTTCATGTAAATTTCTGGTCTTCTTTTCTCCTTTACCGCATTAACTACCAACAAAAATAGGAAAAGAAACAGGCAACACTGCACGCCACAATCACAAACCTTAATTACAATATTTCCATATCATCAACACTTCTCCTCTCAAAATTCAATTTGTCAAGCCATCACTGAATGCAATTCCCTCCCCCGGCCCCTTTTCAAATACTACTAAATAATCAAAAATCGATTTCTGTTCAAATTTAAATCTCATCGATACAACAGCTCAGAAGAGATTAGTTTGTCAGGGAAATCTAAGGAGGGTTATTTACTCTTCAATTATATATATGTGACTTAAGGTGGTGGATATATTACTTCTTACAACCCTATTAACTGAAGAACTTGAGAAGAGTACTGTTTACCGTAGCTAGTGTTTTATATATAAACGAGAATTTTAATTAGTAAAATTATTTGATGTCAAATATATCAAATAACTGGAAATTAGGGAGGTGAAATTCTTTTCAAAATATTTTTTTCATGGAAATGCATTTAAATAATATTTTTTATTTTTAAAAATTTATTTTTAACATGAGTTTAATGATCCAAAAACAATAAAAAAATTAATTTGAACAAAAAAATATTTTAATTTACACTACCAGAAAATTGATAAATACAAACGGAAATACCGAGAGAATATTTTTGTTGGTAACTTGCCGAAAGATTTTACCGACGGAAATATTCCCTCGGTATTTACCGAGGAAATTACAGTGGAAAAAAAATAATTAAAACAAAGCAAAAAAAATGATAACGTGCCATTTTTACCGTCGGTAATTCCGTCAGAAAAATCATTGGTAAACTGTCAACACTATTCATCATGTTAATTACAAAGGGAATCACCGACGGAACATTCCATCGATATTTTAGAGAGAGCTCTGAAACTATTCACTTTCTAATTGCACTGTTAATTACTGTTCTTTACAGACAAAATCACTGACGGATTGAAAAGTCGTCAGTGTTATTTGACGGTTTTCTGAAAATTTAAATTAAATATTACAGACGGAATCACCAACGGATTGAAAAGTCGTTGGTGATATTTGACGGTTTCTGAAAATTTTTGATTAAATTCAAAATTTAAATTAAATATTACAGACGGAATCACCGATGGAATGATTAAAAATATTAATATTTAATTATTCTTCGGTAAAACCGTCGGTAAATGCCCCAATAAAAAGCCTAGAATCCCTAATTTCACAACAGACCCGTCTCCTTTCTTCTTCTTCTTCTTTTTCTTCTCTTCTCTCATCAACTCCTTCTCTTCTCCTCCATGCTCAAGTATGTCTTCTTCTTCTTTTTTTTCTTCTTTTCTCTCCTCAACTCCTTCTCTTCTTCTCCATGCTCAGGTATGTCTTCTTTTCCTTTCTTATTTTTTCTTCTCAGTTTTTTTTAATTAGTATACTTTACGAATTTTTTTTTTCTGTTCTTAACTTCACTTACAACTACATTAAGGTAAAAAAAAATTTCTTCTTTTTTCGTGTTTTTTTCACTATATTTGTTTTTTATTTTATTTTTAATTGTTTTTGTTCTTAATAATTGTATGAATGTTGTTGTAGGATTTTTTTTTCATATGAGATTAATTTTTAGTTGATTTATTTATAGGATTTTTAAATTTTTTTCATATGAATTTTTTTAGTTGAATTTATTTTTTCATGTTATTTATTTGATGCAAATTTTTTTGAGTTGATTTTCTTCTTTTTTTCCAAGCATTTTGAGTATTATAGAGTGTTAATTAATATTAATTTAATTATTTTATAGTTTTGTAAAATATATATTTTTTAAAATATTTTTAAATAATTACTGACGGAATTACATACGGTTTGTTTTCGAGGAAATTACCGATGGAATAAAATTATTTTTTTGCTCGTTTTTTCCATCAGTAAATCCATCGGTAATAATATTTTTTTATTACTAACGGATTTAACGACGAACAAAAAATTACCGACGAAAAATTCACCGATAGAGACTTTCCGTCGGTGATTTTTTCGGTAATTGTTTTACCAATGGAATGATAGTGCAAATACCGACGTAAAATTCAGTCGGTAAATCTAAAGATTTTAGTAGTGTTAAACAAAAAAAAAAAAACAGATTTAATTTCAATGACAAACACCTTCTTAATTAATAAAAAAAACCCCTTTAACAAACAAAGATAAAGAGGAAATATATTTAAAAAAGAATTGAGAATGGATTTATTTACTGGCAGTAGCCAGTAAATTGTTGAGGGTAAAAGAAAGAGAAAATGGAAAGTAAATTAAAGGCTTTCGAGTAAGACACCTATTTTCTGCAGGCCGGTGTATTGATGGCCACACTCTCCCTTAACCTCTTATCTTCTCTTCTTATGATCTTAAAAAAGAAAAAGAAAAAAGAAAAAAACAATTCTATTATTATTATTATTTTATCATATAAATGCAAGCTTTTATCACCGTTTTATTTCACTTGGTTATTATAGTGGGTGGGGGGATCTGCTCACAAAAAGAACCGGCCTTGCCATGTAGGTCTTCTCTATCAACAAAAAAAAGAAGAAGAAAAGAAACCACCATAGGGTAGACCGAGAGAAAAAGAAGGGGAAAAAAAGCTTAGAGAGAGTGGGAAAAAAAATGGAGTTTGATGAGCACGAAGACCAAGAAGAAGAAATGACGGGGATGGCGGTGATGCCACCGGGTTATGACTCAATTAGCAACTCAGCTACTGCTCGGTCAAAAATGGGTCCTACAGGTGGCGGAGGAGAAGGTGCTTCAACAACAGCAGCAAACACAAACACAAGAAAATCCTCAATCAGATACAGAGAGTGTCAAAAAAACCATGCTGTGGGAATCGGTGGACACGCACTTGATGGTTGTGGCGAATTCATGGCCGCAGGTGAAGAAGGTACTTTGGATGCACTTAAATGTGCTGCGTGTAATTGCCACCGTAATTTCCACCGCAAAGAGACTGATGGTGGAGGTGGAGGAGAAGTAATATTATACCATGGCCATCACCACCAGCAACAACCACAATTCCCTCCTTATTATCGTGCTCCACCACCGGCTGGGTACCTTCATCACTTGACACCAACTCCGCAGCCAAGGCCTTTAGCCTTGCCGGCTGCGTCTGGTGGTGGGTATAGTAGGGAAGAGGAGGATGTGTCTAATCCGAGCAGTAGCGGTGGTGGAGGAGGAGGAGGCGGTAGTAGTTCGAAGAAGAGGTTTAGGACAAAGTTTTCGCAGGAGCAGAAAGAAAAGATGGTGGCTTTCGCGGAGAGGCTTGGTTGGAGAATCCAGAAACATGATGAGGCTGCGGTGGAGCAGTTTTGTGCGGAGAATGGTGTGAAGCGGCATGTGCTCAAGGTCTGGATGCATAATAACAAGCACACTATTGGTAAGAAACCCTAAAAATCTCTTAGGAACATAAAAGACCAACATTTGTTATCATCATCACCATCATCATCACCATCATCTTCTTCTTCTTCCAGAAATTGGTGACTAGCTACTTATTGGTGCCATGGCGATAGAGAGTAGACACCAGTAGTGCAATCTGGAAAGGGAATCTCGGAAAGTTGGGATGTCAATTTAACTAGGGTTCTTACCTAGTGGCGTTTTTTTTTTTCCTTTGCTTTTGTTTAGTTTCTTCTCTCTGTCACTGTAGGATGAATGGTGATCATCATCATGACTGTTATTCTGAATACGTTGTTGATGATGGGCCATTGCTCAAATCATCAGCATCTTCTAACCGTAGTTTCTTTCTTTAATTTTTAAGCTTAATTATGAGAAACCTAGCTAGTTAGTTTTTAATTTAAATGGCTAGCTGTTTTCCTTGAATTTTGATTTTCTACATGTAAATTAATGTTATGGGACCTTAAAAAAGCTCTGCAAAACACCCACAATGCCTTTAGAATTCACTCAACATTTTTGATATTTCAAGTCATGAGTTGTCTAATTCACGAGTCACATGAGCAAAGGCAAAAACTGATGGGTTAATTTGTAAGTTGGTATCATGTGACGATGATGATTTTCTAGGACCGAGAGAATTCCTAGTTGAATCAAAACGTGGTTAGCATGCAAAGCTGCAATTTTTTGTCCCTTCACAACTGTCAGCTTCTCCTTCTTTCTCTCTAGCTCACCACCGCTTAAGCTTTAATCATCCCTCCCCCTCTCTC
>Ga0307507_10013056_pt1 | contig 10157 bp, 2 predicted proteins | sample 7_EM_MG_FD_207223 | JGI IMG/M metagenome (GOLD analysis project Ga0307507, IMG submission 207223) | Populus trichocarpa ectomycorrhiza microbial communities from riparian zone in the Pacific Northwest, United States - 7_EM | ecosystem: Host-associated > Plants > Roots > Unclassified | place... | reverse complement strand
AAGCTTTAACTTCTCTCCTAAGAATTATTTAATTAAAGGTAACTTAATCTTTACTACTCTAATTCCATTAATGCGTTCTTTAAGTATCCTACTATTATCTTATAAGTAATTAACTATTTCCTATAACTAACCTTGTGTAACCACTTAAGAATCCCTATCGTCTATACTAGTATCACCTGGCCCTAAGGTTGTAGCTCCTGTCAACGCCGTCGTAACTGGTGCTGCTCTTGGTGGTATATTATTCGACTTTGTTCTAATACTGTAACCTTAGTAGTGAATGTGTAACGGAACCTTGTAGTAGGAACTATGGTGGGTTCTGTTAATAGGCTGGGTATATAGGTACAATAAATTAATAACGTAATAATAACTAGTGGAGTAGTTGCCTAACAGATTAACTCCAATTATATTCTAAGATTTACTACAAGGAGAGAACTATCTATGGTAGGGACTGAGGTCCTTTAAATACACAACTATACTCCTAAGAAATCCTCTCTTGTACGTAAGGTACGTGTTATATGTGTTATACATAGACATACACTGCGTATACTCCGTACACTGTGTATAACATTATGTGACTCGCTTACCATTCCTTGTTATATAGTTCTACCAGATCCATCCTAGACCGTGCCTATATCAACCAACTAGCTTCCTCCGACTCTTCTCTAAGTAGTCGTAATATCGTACTTAAGCTGTCCGTAACACTAAGGATACTTATCTGGTATTTCTTGTATAGCTCCTTAATTACTTCTTAAGCTTTCTTCTTATCTGTCTTTTAGTAGCAGAAGATAATATCGTCGATATAGAAGAAGATGACTATTCCACCTTTTAGCATAATACACGGCTCCTAAGGTACCTCTTTAAAGCCCAATTTATTTAACAAGCTCGTGAGATTCTTCTGCTATAATAGTGGTAATCGTTGTAGTCTGTATAAGGCTTTTCTTAAGCGTAGTACTTTATCTTTCTTTCCTTTGTTAAACCCTGGTGGTAGCTTTATATAGACGACCTTGTCAAGATTATAATAGATAAACGTATTAACTATATCTATCTGTGTTGTCTCTAGGTTGAATTTTGCGGTGATCGCTATAAGGGTTCGGAAGGTTGTACTAGCTAATGTAGTAGCTCTTATAGGTAGGTCTCCTAGGGCCTATTAATTTCCGCATACTACTAAGCGTGCCTTGTATTTCTGGAGAAATCCATACTTGTCCGTCTTATAGATAAATACCCACATTAAGCTAAGGATCTGCTGTCCCTTTATATACTTCTTTTCTGTTTCTTAAAACGACCTTATTTGATAATAAGATTAAAGATGGGCTCGTTAAGCCTCTTAGAACTAATCTTAAAGAGGATGCGTATTAAGGTCCCAGATTAACTAAGGTGGCGGAGGTAAGTTCTTCCTATGTAATTTAACATCACGTATTCTGCCTAATTTTAGCTTGCTATTATTAAGTTAACTATTAAGGTTAAACTTCCTTCCTGCTAAGAAGGCGCTGTAATAGGCTAATATAATCCTTTTGGTAACAAAGTCTTTAAACCTATTATTGCTGGCTTCCTTAAATAAGTCTTTAACTGAGTTATTAAACACCCCCTAAGTGTAAAACCCGTCTCCTACTTGGCTGACGATGTTCTAATTAGTACCTTATATATCTGACTTCGTAGGATACTTAACGTGAAAGGTATATAGAGATTCTTTATCTTCTTTTATTAGAGGTGGCGTATAATACGTATCTTTAAGAGCTCTTGCAAGGTTAAGATCTGCTAACTTATTAAAGGCTTAAACTGGCTTATTATTAACATCTTCCTCTTAAATTGACGGTTTAAATACTTTATTATTATCTTCCAGGAGAACCTTGTTCTTGGTTAGGGTATTAGGAAGTTAAATCTTCTTAATTAGCGTATCTAATTTGGCGTGTAGATTCTTTAAGATGTCCATTTGCTTTCTATTAAAGAACGTCTTCTTGTTAAAGATGACATCCCTAGTAGAGATAATAATACCTTTGTGTGGGATCCAGATCTTGTAGATATTGGTAGAGTTATAGCTGATAAGGTAGCTGATATGGGCTTACAGATCTAGCTTGCTTAGCCTTTTCTTCTTTAGCTAGGCATCTGACATTATTACATATACCCTACAGCCGTAGGCTTTTAGGTGTGCCAATTGTGGTTTTCTTAATCTCCTATTTGCTAGGTAGGTATGGAACCTTTTATATAGTAATTTCCATCCATTGCTTTCTCGTGGCGTTTGATCTCAAAGGTAGACTATATAGTTAACGATCTTGTTCTATAGATTATACGGTAGCTTGGCAGCAATTCTTATTGCTTATATTCTCTTAATGATTACACCCCCTAAGTGTTCGGCGGTACCATTCTAAGCTTAGGTATGTGGCGCTAAAGGCTTAAATATAATCCCTTAAGTCCGTAGCTATTTAAGAGTTCTCTTTCTCCCTAGCTCGTTGTCTAATCTAATAGTGTTAACTTTAAGGTTATACCTCAGACTAATCCATTAGATAAAATCTTTAAGTACTTATAGTGTCTCCTTCTCCTTGCTATGCGTTGTTATAAAATACGGGAAGGTTCTTCCTAAGAAGGTATTATAGATAAATATAACTTATATAAATCCAGCATGCGCTTTCTTAAGGTTAGTCCAGTTAATATAGAGGTTAAGATAAGGTTTATTAATATTTTGTTTTAAGAACCTTCTTAAGACCTAACGCTTAATTTTAGCGAGACTATAATATTAACATTCCGTTGTCTTTAGGCCTTAAAGCTTAACTCCTAAGGCGTTAAGACCTAGATGGTAAAGGCTTATAGGTCCTAGATAACCTAGACATAGATGCTATAAATACGCATTATCTTTTAAATCTAGATAAGCGTCTCTTGACGATACTCTGCGCTTCCGTTAGCGGCGTAGCAGTTGGCTTATATTAAACGCTAATAGACTTCCTGGTCGGACGTATTCAATAGTCTATTATCCGTGATATTCTTCCATTTAATATAGGATTGTGTTGTTCTTCTAAACTAGCAGATTATTATCTCCTTTGTTATCCTAGTAGAACCCTCGTTTTTAAAGTAGATGGAATGACACTAGATTCGTATTAAAGTCTATATAAAAGGCAACGTCCTTAAGATGTAGGATTCCCTTGCTTTTGTCTAGTTTTGTGACCTGGATAGTAATATCGCCGTAACCTAGTATAGGCACTTCTAAGCTGCTGGCGATAATATATTTGTGTCTTAGAGCTTTCCTAAAATTATAAAAACAAGAGAGGTTATTAAAGATATAGAGAGTGGTTCCTAAGTTAAGAATAGTTAATAGCTTTAATAGATGGAGTTAACCGGTGTAATATAATTCTAGGAATATTGCATTGGCTTCTCCCTTGATCTTAACTATCTCCTATTATTATTAAGCTTTATTAACCTTTAATTCCTTAAGTTTAAGTCATTCTACTTAGGCAGCTAGATCCTTGTCTTGCTCTACCTTTATAAGCACCCTTTTTATACGTGTACCTACGGCTTTAAATCCCTTAGGCCTTTTGCTCTTAAATAGATACCAATAGTTAGGAAGGGTATGTTCCCTTATATTATATGCTAGGCATTTAAGGTTCTTTAACCTTTTAGAAGACGTCTCTTTAGTTAAATTTATACCTGCCCTTTTTCGGCTGTAAGATAAGCTGTTCCCTTTTCCTTTTTAGACTTTAGCAGCAATAGAGATACCCTCTTTAGGCTCTCCTACGAAGTCTACGTTAAATGCACTCCCTCTCGCCGTTATAGGTACGGCTTTGGAAAGGTTTTGGAATGCTTCTTATAGCTCTATTACTACTTTATAGTATTCTAATAAGAGAGCCTTTTTGGTATTATTTGCCTGCTTTGTGTATAGAACAAAATAGGTTTCGCTTATAGGTCGTATTATATTTATAAGGTCCATTAGCCAGATCCTATTAGTTATCTATAGAAGATTATACTTCTCTGCCATCTTTATTATATGCTCCCATTGGTTAAGCCACTAGGTAACCTTTATCTGCTTAAGCCCTTTAAGTAACTCTATATACTGCAGTTATACCTTCCTTATTATAAAGTTCTTTGAAGGCTTAGTGTCTTCTTTTAACCGAATTAGCTATTCCTTAACTGTAAGGGAAGGGTCGAGCAGTAGCTTCTTCTAAATTAATACTATAGACGTAATCTAGGTGCGTATCTATTGCAGATACTCTTCCTATTTTAGGAAGTACTTTATATCCTAGTTATAGTATCGTCTGCTGTTCTTATACGCTTTTTGTTGATTCGTTAAGAGCTATGCATATAAGGTTGCATTTTTATTAAAATTAGTAACTTCTGGATAGGCTGGTTCTTATAGTAGAGCTCGTTAAGGTGCTATATTATCTGGGTTAATATAGGCCTAAATTCGTTTATCTACTAGGGCTTATAGTTGCCAGATCTATTACTCCTAGTCTTCTAGTTTATTAAGGATGATTATAGTTAACGAACTCAACGTTAGTGGAGTCATTTTAACTAATAGGCAGGTGGGGGATTGAGATAGTATTTTGTTATTAGGATTGTCCTTATTATCAGGATCGTCCTTGTCATTAGGGTCGTCCTATAACAATTAATATGGAATCTTATAGAATCTCATGGAAGGTTCGTGTCAGAATCGTCCTGTAATACTTAAGATAGGATTTCTGTCAGAGTCTGCGTCCTTAACGATAAGGTGTCAGAGTCTGACAATAAGGTAGAATTTCTTTAAATAATTAAGTAATAGCTAACTAGCTTCTTAAGTTAGCGGACTGGGCTTATAACTGTCACGAAGTTCAAATAGATGAGTTCATTAATGAAAATGGGTTGATTGATTGATGATCTTGTATCGTGTCTTTTTAACCTTGATCTGACGTGTCTTCAGTGACGTGTCTTCGTGCACGTGACTCGTGCACGTGACCCACGCCTTTAGAGAATACAGATTATCTGACAGGTGGCGGTCAAGCGAAATGAAATGGCGTACAAAAATCGCAGCTCGCCTGTGGGGGGGGTGGAAGCTGGCCGTCAACAAAGCTGTACAAAGTTAAAATTACTAAACATCGAACTTATCTTTACACGTCATCGTATACAGTATCTTCGAATTTTGCACCCCTCTACTTGCTCCACCTTTATAATCAACGCCATGCCTTCCTTACCTCCCAGTGTTACTGACGACGATAATACAACCTCATCTACTCTCTCTGAGCTTGATTCTGATCAGTTTACCCAGTCTACTGAGGACGGCGCGTCGAGCGACTCTCACCGCCGGCGGTAAACTTATAGCTGTCGATGTAGTGGATAAGACTCTTAGGCGTACACGACTCGCAGAGCAATCAAATACAACACCAAGCTAAGGATCACTAGGTTGACGATATAGGTAGGAGATTGGTTGAATTTTGAAGCCCTGCAGAGCCTAATTTTTACAAGAACACATGCCAAAGCTCTATATATTAAATTCAATAATCAATATTCAATATATTTTCAATATAAGTTTGTGATTCAATATCAATATCAATACGACCTTATATTGATGTTGAATACTGATTAAAACACTGGTTGTCGGGTTTTGGGTTTTGGGCTTGGAAAAACACTTCAGATAGCTCGGGCTACATACCTAAGACACGTCATCAATCTCCAACGGAAGTGTCTGGGTTATGTCTGGTCATCAAGAACGACTAGCATGGCTTATAGAATTTCCTGCATCTCTGAATCTACTTGAGACTTGAGTCTCCCCGGTTACAAGAAGCTTCTACTTGACATTCTTCCGATGCAATCTGGTGAGTCTATCATAGACAGAATACCTGTTCCATGAGTAGTATGATCGGAAGGCCCAGGGAGCCAAGAATTTATAATGGCAGAACAGTTCTAAGAGTTGGAAGTAGGAATCTGGGAGAAGGTAGGAGATATTCCTAGGCTGTCAACAAGAGGACAATTGATTCGCTTTGAATTTTGAGTATGCTTCAATGTAGATGCCGGGGGAGGCTTTGGCTTTTTCAAAATTATCTTCAGATAGTGGGCTTGAATCTGATGGGTATATTCACAAATTAATCAGCCTGTGACGGTCCAAAGAGTGATCAGATATCGAGCAGGGAGAGGCAGAGACTTGGGGGCAGCTTACGTTATTTCTTCCAGGAGAAAAATTAAATTTGGTGTAGCTTATTAAAATTTTCGACTTAGAGGCTTTCAATTTAGGGAAAATAGGAACGTAGTATTAGGCTAACTTTAACTGTGGGTTGATATAGTGAAGAAGCTTAGCAACGCAATCATTATGTTCAAGCGTATTGTGACCCGTGCTTTGATTAGAGATCTCAAAACGAGGTTGTAGTGGGTAGGCATAAAATTGCACTAATGTAACTCTCTTGTCTGGCACTTGTTAGAAAGGTACAATATCAATGCTAACGCAACGAGATCAAGAACCAACCTCGGGCGTCTTGGGCGGCCGTGTTATGGAATAGGAAGTAGTGTAGATTAGTCAACTTCGTTTATAAGGCAGGCCTCTAGGTCAATTTAATACATTACCTTTTTACCTCCATGCATTTCGTTATAGGTTGCTTCTATATTACCAACTTAGCCCTTTCCAATACTGTCTTTCATCAAGATGCGACGTTGGCACGGTGGTGTGTAGGAGACTCCACAAGATGGAGTCGTCGCCTAGAACGAATCTATGTACTAGGATGCCATCACTCCTACACCCCCGCTAATATTTTTCAATGTAATGGCATTGGACGAAAGTTCTGCCGATATTTCCTAGACGTTGCTGTGATATTTCCCCCATGTGAACTTACTGATTGCAAATATGCCCCCACCCCCCGCGTACCACAACCCCCCTCCTTTAACACCTCCCACGCGGCAGCCACTGGCTAACCGCCCCGGTCTTTTGAAATGCCGCCGGTTCGAACCCTACGACACGAACTCAAACTTCAGTGCAAGCCTTTCATCATCAGCAGGCCTACAATTTCGACACAGCAGCATACACCATCAGATTTATAGCTCGATTACTGGTTGCTTTAAACCCCAATGATGGCTGTTCTTCTACATAACGGACACCGGACTCTAGACTCGATCGTGGCCAGACTTGCTGATAAGCAAGCAAGAGGCTTTATTTTAGGCAATCAAGCAAGCAATGGAAGGGCTTGCTTGCTTGCTTGCTTGTTTATTGCTTATATATAGTTAATTTAGTAGTAGCGGTAGTTGGTAATAGACCTTTAGTGTTTTTCTAGTGGCTAAGGTAATATAAATAGTGTAAATAAGCCCTTTTAGGTAACCGCTAAGCCTATTTAAAATGTTTTTCTATGCTAACTAAAAGTCTTATATAGCTTATAGTAAACAATAAACACCTTTCTATTCTTATCTTTTACTAACTCTACTAATTTAATAGAACCTACTTAGCTACTGCTACTACTATAGCATAGGACCCTACTAATATAAATATAAGTATAATATTTGCAGAAAACCCCTTAGCCCCTATAGTTTTATTATTAGAAGCCACCGCGCCTAACTAGCTTATAGACGATAATAATGTTAATAATTATAATGGTATTAACTAGAAATAACTTCTAAATCTTTAAAAACCTTATTATAGCTTAAAGCGGACACCTAGCTTTATTTATAAATATAGGTATAGGTACTAAAGTTAGGTAAAGCTAGAGCAAATTATCTTTATCTATAAGTACTGCCACTAATATAAAATTCTTAACTATGGAGGCCCTAGTTGTTATAATATATTAAATGCTAATACTACTACTCAAACATATTTTACTAAAAATACTCCTAGTTATAGATATAATAAAAATAGAGAGATTATATTTAAATTAAGAAAGCGCAGGCATACTGTTCTTAAGTAATTTTAGGCTTTAGGCTAATATGTCTCTTAAAAAGCTGCTAATATAATTATTAGCGACTTTAATACCTCTATATTTAAGCAATTAGCTATTAATTAGCTTACTAAAAATAACTACCCACTATAAGAGTTTAAAACCTTGTCTTTCTGCTATATAATATAAATTGCAAATCCTAAGGCTAAGCGCGTACTCTAGCTTAATTATTAAGCGGTAGTAGACTATATACTAGCCGACTATAAAGCATACATCGGGAAAATATTCGCAGGATGAGATTTAAGTAGACTTTAATTTTCGCGTTTCGCGTAATTAATATACAATTTAACTAACTCAATACGCAATTAACTAACTTAACACGCAATTAACCAACTTAACACACAATTTAACTAACTTAATATGCAATTAACCAACTTAACACGCAATTTGACCAACTTAATATGTAATTAACCAACTTAACACGCAATTTGACTAACTTGATATACAATTAATTAACTTAACACGCAATTTGACCAACTTGACATGCAATTAACCAACTTAACACGCAATTCAACTAACTTAATATGCAATTAACCAACTTAATACGCAATTTGACCAACTTAATATGTAATTAACCAACTTAACACGCAATTCGACTAACTTAATATACAATTAATTAACTTAACACGCAATTTGACCAACTTGACATGCAATTAACTAACTTAACACGCAATTCAACCAACTTAATATGCAATTAACCAACTTAACACGCAATTTAACTAACTTAATATATAATTAACCAACTTAACACGCAATTTAACTAACTTGATATGCAATTAACCAACTTAATACACAATTTAACTAACTTAATATGCAATTAACTAACTTAATAACTTTAAAAGTTAAATAATACGCAGTTAACCTACTTAACAACTTTAAAAGCTAACTATATGTTCCTTGACACGCAGTTAACCTACTTAGCAACTTTAAAAGGTAACTATATATTTCTTAACATGCAATTAAGGTAAAGTTATATGCTATATATTTAACTATTATATATTATCTAATATAATCTCATACAATCTTATATAGTTTTATTACTTAGAGGCTCTACACAAGGCTCTACACGAAGCTCTACACGAAGCTCTACACGAAGCTCTACACGAAGCTCTACACGAAGCTCTACACGAAGCTCTACACAAAGCTCTACACGAAGCTCTGCATCGGGTCCCCGCTATATTCCCGATAGCGTCTACACGTGTCTCTGCCTATGTAGCCGCCTTATTTTTTTACCCTTCTTTCCTTCCTTACATCCTCCCTACCTAGGGAGGCACTAGAACGGCAGCCAGCAGAGGACCGTTGCTAGAACTAGATGACTATCGCTAGAACCAGACGACCGTCGCCAGAACCAGACAACCGTCGCCAGAGCCAGACGACTATCGCCAGAGCCAGACAACTGTCGCTAGAACCAGACGACCGTCGCCAGAACCAGACGACCGTCGCTAGAGCCAGACGACCGTCGCCAGAACCAGACGACCGTCTCCAGAGTCAGACGACTGTCGCCAAAACCAGACGACCGTCGCCAGAGCCAGACGACCGTCGCCAGAACCAGACGACCGTCGCCAGAACCAGACGACCGTTACCAGAACCAGATGACCGTCGCCAGAACTAGACGACTGTCGCCAGAGCTAGACGACCGTCGCTAGAACCAGACGACCGTCGCCAGAGCTAGACGACAACGACTAGCCAGCAAGCACTATAAACGATTCAATCGATTGATCGAATCAAGGTAGCACAGACAGGTAGGCACAAATAGGGAGATGCTGACGGGTAGGCAGATACAGACAGGTAAGCAGATGCAGACAGGCAAGCAGATGCAGACAGGTAAGCAGATGCAGACAGGCAAGCAGATGCAGACAGGTAAGCAGATGCAGACAGGCAAGCAGATGCAGACAGGTAAGCAGATGCAGACAGGCAAGCAGATGCAGACAGGTAGGCAGATGCTGACGGGTAGGCAGATATAGATAGGTAGGCAGATGCAAACAGGTAGGCAATGCAGACAGGTAGGCAATGCAGATAGGTAGGCAATGCAGACAGGTAGGCAATGCAGACAGGTAAGCGGATATAGATAGGCAAGCAGATGCAGACAGGTAGGCAGATGCTAACGGGTAGGCAGATATAGACAGGTAGGCAGATATAAACAGGTAGGCGATACAGACAGGTAGGCAATACAGACAGGTAGGCGATGTAGGCAGGTAGGTAAGTTAATAGGTAGATAGGTAGAAGAGAACCATCGCTATATTATATTAAATTATCTAAAATAATATTATTTATTTTACTAGCCTT
>Ga0307507_10013055_pt1 | contig 10158 bp, 3 predicted proteins | sample 7_EM_MG_FD_207223 | JGI IMG/M metagenome (GOLD analysis project Ga0307507, IMG submission 207223) | Populus trichocarpa ectomycorrhiza microbial communities from riparian zone in the Pacific Northwest, United States - 7_EM | ecosystem: Host-associated > Plants > Roots > Unclassified | place... | reverse complement strand
TTGATTGCTGCCGAGGTCTGAATTTGACCGCCCACCTGCTGGCGGGCAGCGGCGTCCTTCATGGCAGCCGCCTTCGGATCGTAACCAGCACCGCCACTCATAGCCTGCTGAACCGGACCGCCCATCGGGGCGCCGGCAGGCGTACGGACTGCAGACCTCTGATCCTTTGCCAGCTGAAGCATCTGAGCCTGGCGCTGCTGCTGCATCCGAACGTAGCTGGCATCACCCACCGGCATGTTGGGAAAACCGATGAAGTTCGTGACAGCTTGCGGCAGGGTGAGCTGTTCCTGGTTTGGCAGCGACGGGTCTCGGGACTTCTTCCAGGCGTCGTACGAGGCCACGCCCACCTTCGGGAGCAGGCCCCACTGACGCCAGCCGTAGTCGAGCGCAGCGGCGCCATCTCGTTGGTCTTCGCGCAGACGCTGGGGCGCATCGTCCGTGATGCCAGCCCGGTAGAGGTACGAGTGAATGAGCGTGTCAGTGTTCGAGCCGTCGAAAATGCTGGACGCGGAGTTCTTCAGCAGCATCGAAGCTTTCTGGCCAAACGCCAGGTCCTGCGTCACGTAGGGCAGGAAGTCGAAGTACTTCGAGGGATCGAGGATCTGTACTCGACCGTGACTGTCCCGCCACGGCGCGGCGAAGGGCAACGTGCGGTACTTCTTGCCGGGCATCGAGTCCATGGCAGCCGAAACGTCTTCATCGCTGATGCCGTTGGCACGACGCAGACTTCCATTCGCGGTGGCCATCGCCGTTCCGAGGCCGAGAGTCGCGAGTGACCGACCCAGGAGCCCAACGTCCCCACGTGCCATGCGGATCACGGCAGTGGAGTAGATGCGTGCGGCCTCCGACTTGTACGTCAGGTACTTGGCGAACCACCCGATGTTCTTCCGTGCCGAGTCGATGAGCGGGGACACCTTATCGGGCATCGGGAACGAGGACGTGATGTCGAACGCAGCCTTCCGTTTGATCATCTCGGCCAGGTCATCCGGGTGCAGCGGCGGCAGCTCCGTTCGAGTGAACGGAGGGCGCTGAGCGTTGTACGCCTTGACCTGGGGCTCGCGGGAGAGGAACGAGGCAGCCTTGGCCTGGTCCACCACTGCTCCGGTTTTCCAGTCGAGGCCGCCTTTCTCCAGGAGCGCCAGGTACGAGCCATGGCGCCAGGCTCGGTCGGTGATATCCAGGCCTGCCCCGGCCACTTGGGCCGGCTTGCGCAGGATGTCGTAGGTGAGCTTAGCCACACCGAGCCCATCCAGCTCCATCCCGCCCGCGACCTTGTTTGCCAGCTCCCGCTGGAAGTTGTGGCTGAAGGGGCTGATCTCGGTGGCCCCGAACCCTGCAGCCTCCACGCCCAGGCGCCGCATGTCATCCATCATGCGTGCCTCGACACCGAACGGGTTCTTCCAGGCCCCGTGCATCAGCTTGATGGCCTCGCCAAAATGAGGCATCCGGTGACCGAAGATGTCCATCCCGCCAGCGAGCATTGCGTACTGTGCGTTGCCGAAGAAGTTGGTGTTCCAGGTGCCGAGGTTCAGCGCCGTCTCGTTCCCCTTCACCCAGGAGCTGGCATGCTGGGTCATCTTCTGGATGAAGTTGGAGGCCTCGGTCATCCGCTCAGGCAGATCGAAGATGGCTTCGTGAATGTCGGGGCGCACGTACTTGCCGGCGAGGTCACCATAGCGCATGCGATCCGAGGACAGCTGGAGCCAGTTGGTCCGGCCAGTCGATGAGAAGAAGCTGGGGTACAACGCATTCATCTCGTTGAAGAGACTGTGCCTGTTGATGAGCACCTTCTGCCGCGTGATGGTGTTGGCGATCGCGTGAATGCCTGACTGGGGCTGGCCCAACAGCTCACGAATCAGCGACACGTCGGCCGGCGTCATGCCCTTGGTCTTCGGGTCTCCCATCGTGACGGCGGCTTCCAGCTCGTCCAGGGTGCGGTTCTTCGTTGAGCCCAGCGAGTTACCGCGCGGGGAGTTGCTTCGGACGAGGGCGTCCTTGGCGTCCTTGTCGAAGTGCCCGATGAGGTCCTGCAGGCGCCGTGACGCCGCCTCACGGGCATCGGCGGGGGCTGTTCCGTCCGCCAGCTCGAAGCGCTCCATCATGTCCGTGCCGCGCTTCATCAGGTCTTCGTTCCTGGAAGCGATCTTCGCCCACTCGCCCTTAGGCAAGAAGTAGCGGGCGTACAGGTGCGTCACGTACGCGCGGGCCTGATCGTCAGTGAACTTGTCGGTGAAGAGGCCCATTGCCTGCAGCTTCGCCTGGTTCGCGTCTCGCTGGGCCATGGCCACCTGGACGGTGGCATCGATTTCCGGGGAGAGGATATTCGGGTACTTTGCCCTGAGGTCGTCCATCGTGAGTTGCTTGCCGGCCTCATTGGTCTGGCGCTCGAACACCTTGAACAGATCCGTGTCAAAGTCGCTGAGGTGCTTCTGACCGAAGAGACGCTGAAGGCTCTTCTCCACGGCCTCAGTGTGCTGCTCCATCCCCCGGATCGAGTAGGCCATGTTGATGTACTGCCCGACATCAGGAGTCGCGGTCGAGCGAGGGCCGAAGACTGTGTTCATGAAGCGCTCGATGAAGTTGGGATCCTTGGCCGCCGCCTTCAACGTCCCCACATCCTCCGGGATGATGTGCCGGGGGTTCGAGGGGGCAGGCGGGGAACCTGGGGGAGCAATGGGCGGGTCGCGCGGAGGGGGAGGCGGGAGCCCGTACGATGGGACGTCGAGCTTGGCCCCGCTGTCAGCCATGGCGTCAGCCGTCTTCATCGAGTGCTGCAGCATGTCCTCGGCGATGCCGTCACCTCGGGCCTGCTTGAGGATATCCCCCTGCACCGTCTTCAACATCTCTGGGTCGTTCCCGAACGAGCGCTTCGCGTTGGCCAGGTCGCCGGCCACCATCGTTGGATCCGCGTAATACTTATCGGTGGTCTTGATGGGCGCGTCGATGGCACCTGCAACCTCGGTCGCCGGCACGGTGGTCAACGTGCCATCAGGGTTGCGGTACGTCAGGCTCTGCATCGACTCGGACCAGCTCTTCACTTCGACCGCCTGGCCGCTGTTGAGCATGACATGCGTCGGGTGGTCTGCGTCGAGGTCTCGGTACAGCGCCGAGGCCTGTGCCTGGTCCGGCGTGCGTGGGTTGCCCATCGTGAAGGTGGGCTCGGTCGCACGCGGCAGCACGTCAGGAAGCGGCTTTGGGGGACCGATCTTCGCCGTCTGGCCCTTGGTGTACGCATCGAAGAGGGCCTCAGCGTACGCCTGAGCACGCGGGTTGCGGTTGATGCGGCCGGTGGAGCGCGCGGAGCCGAGGTCCGCCAGCACGAGACCTGCCAGCTCGTCACTGATGCCGAACTGGCGCTTGAAGAGGCCCCGGATGTCTCCCCGCTGGTCGGAGCCGAGTGCCGGAACGCGGCGGACCTCAGACTCCATCGGAGGCAGCTCTGCCGGCCCACCCTTCAGCGGAGGCAAGCGCTTGGGTTGTTCGACGCGCACGTCATCCCAGTACGAGCCGATATGCTGCTTGCGCTCGGCGGGCAGGGAGTCCACCCACTCGGCGGCGCTGCTCAGCAGATCTCCGTACGACGCGGTACCGGGGTCGAGTCGGGCGCGTTCGTTCGCGATGGCCTCGGGCTCGTGCTTCGCCAGCTCGCGCAGTTCCGCATCCTTCAGCCCGCGCACCTTCATGTCACCCGTGTTGATGACTTGATCCACGAAACCTGGAAGGTGCGAGTGGTCATCGCCGGGGGAGAGGAACAGCTCGTCCCCGTAGGCCAGGAGGAAGCCACGCTTCGGGCCATCGGGAGTCATCACCTCGGCCACGCGAGGGATGTCGGAACCCGGGGGCGTCTGCAGTGCCCTGTAGCGGGCCTTCTCCGAGGTCAGCCGGTACAGCTCGACGGTGCCGTCAGCCTGGTGGTCCGTGATGATGGGGCCGTTGGCACGTCGCCGCGTTGCCCCACCCACCGTTCCGTCCGTCGAAGTGACAGGCGCTGCCGTCTTCTTCGCGTACTGGGCAGCCTGCGGCCCAAAGCGGTCCACGCCGTCTGCGAGCGGGATGGCTTCAACGCCGTGTTGTTCGAGGTAAGCGTCCAAGTACTGCAGCCCCTTGACGGAGCGAATCGGAATCCGCATCACCTCGGGAGCGCGGCTACCGTCGGCGAAGAGCCGGTACGCCCGCGCTTCGTTCTTGCCCTGCAGCACCACGCTGGGGATGAAGTCCATGGAGCGGGCCACCTCCAACGCGGCGCCCTTGGTCGCCGGGTCATCCGCCACGCCGGCCAGAACAGCCTGGGCTAGGGGTTGCCTCGACACAGAGAGCATCTGACCTTCCAGCCCGAGCGGGTTGCCGGCAGCCGAGCCGATGGTCCCGCCGAACGCGGCGCCACCGTACGATGCTTCCTCCAGCGACTGGCCGGGCTGCACCACCGACATCCCCGCCCCCATCACGGCGCCGGCCAGCGCACCGCCGGCGATCGGTGCTGCCTCAGCGGCCTGCGTCAGGAACTTGCCAGGACCCAGGAGGTACATCGGGAGCTGCCCGGCTTCAGTCGCCAGAGATGAGGCGCCAGCTGCCATCGTCGACGGGTGCACCCCAAGGCCCGCGCGCAGCGGTAGAGAGGCCATGATGCCCAGCGGCGAGTTGGCGATCGACTCCAAGTCGTTGATGGCCTGCAGGTGCTCATCGTCCGAAAGGCCCTCGAACGCAGCCTTCCCGAAGACCCACTGCGAGCCAGCTCGGCGCAGGTAGTCGAACGCGTTCGCTGCTGCCTTGGCCTTGTCGGGATCCATGCCCGCTGCCGTCAGCAGGGACATGTGGGCGGCCACGGCGTCCTTACGCTTGACGCTGCTGACCTGGTCGAACTGGTCGGCCAGCATGCTCTGCCCCTGCTGCACCAGCGGGTCGATCAGCTCGCGTTTCACCTCGCTCACGTCGTGAAGCCAGCGCGGGATCATCAGGGCATCTGCCACGTGCCCATTCACCCTCATCCCGAAGAGGTTGATGTCCTTCTCGTACTGGAAGGAGTGACCGGCGAAGGTCAGCTTGAGCCCGCTGTCCGTGTTGACGAACTCGTACCCGGGCTTCGGGGTGGCGTCCTCGAAGCGACCGTACGACATTGGGATGTTGCGCAGCGGAGAGACGGAGGGCTTCTCCATCCCAGTCGCGGCCTGGAACTCCTCAGGGCTGAGGGCCCGATTCTGGTTCCAGGTCTGGTACTTCTGGGCGAATGCCAGTTTCTGATCAGGGGTCAGCTTGTCGAGCTTGGCCTTGAGTTCAGGCTTCGGCAGCGACCGCATGCGGCGGAAGAACTGGTCCTCTTGCTCAGCCGGCGTGAGGTCGAAGCTCTGGTTCGGGACCGGCATGCCCGCTTGCTGGGCGTACCGAGCCGCTTGGGCTGCCGCAACGATGCTCAGTCCCCTGGCAGCAGGATGCTGTACCGGGTCCGTGGGCGCGTCGGGGCCGTACAAGGGCCTCGTGGTAACGGGCGGGGGGCCGACGGGCGCCATTGGGGCAGCTGGAGCACCTGCAGGGGTATCCGTGGGAGCCTGAGGGGGAGGCGGAACCCCTGCATCCGGGGTCCCTCCGGGTGCCGGCACCTGTGGGGGCGCGGCAGCACCCGGAGGGGGTGCGGGGGGTGACTGAGGCGGGCTGACGCCTCCCGGGGGGCTGGAGGAAGCATCAGGTACACCACCGTCGACGATATCACCCACGTGAACCTCCAACTGTCAGGTGCTCAGCACCATCAAGCGGGTCTGACAGCTATGTGTGAACTGCGATCACTGCAACAAATCCATCAACTGCTTGGTCGTTGGCGCTTGGGCTGCCGGCACCTTCTCCTTCTTCTTACCGGGCTTCGCCGCAGGCGTCGAGGACGGCGCTTGAGCGGGTGCAGCAGTCGCCGCAGGTGGAGTTTCGGTAGCAGGTGCCCCGGGGACTGGAGTGGAACCACCACCCACCCAATCCTTGCCCTTCCGCTCGTTGGATAGCTCGTTGATCTTGGTCGTGTTCTCTTCCCACAGAGCATCGCTCTTCGCGGCAGCGCTCTGCCCGATGGCCTGCACCTTCGGATCGAAGCCATTGAGCGAGTTGGCCACCTGGCCTTGCAGGGACGTCATGTCTTTCAGCATCCCTGACTTGATGGCGAGGAGCTGGACCTGCCAATCGCCCTTCTTGTTCGCGGCGATCGCATCAATCTTCTGCGACCATTCTCGAGCCTTCTCCTCTTGCTGCATGATGAACTCGGCCATGTGGGCCGCTCGCTGCTGGCCCGCATCGTCGAGGCGGGCCCGCGCGATGGACATCATGGTGTCGAGCTTGGCGCCGGTCTGAGCGTTGCGGCTGTCAGCCTTAAACTTCTCGATGTCCATCTTCGAGTCCTGGAGGATGCGATCATGGCGCTCCTTCACCTTGCGACTCTCAATGCCGTTGACCAGAGGTGCGAGCGAACGCAGGTCGTTCATGTCCTCCTCAGTGTACGGACGCGACGTCTGAGCCGGGGCAGCGGGTGCAGCCTGCCGAGCCTGAGGACCTGAGGGTGGGGCGATGGCTGACTGACCCTGCAGCTTGGCGGTCAGCGCTGCGACAGACGGAGGGGGCGCCACGGCAGACGGACGCGACTGGTCAGCCATCACGTTCCGGCCCACCTGACGAGCCTGGGCCCCCATCCCAGGGCCCCGGGGCGCACCTGGCGAGGCATTCGGGCTCATCGAGAGGTCAGGGGGCGCGATGGCACTGGCGCCAGCTGGCGGGCCGGCTGAAGGCGCTGCAGCAGGTGCGGGAGCAGCCCTGGGTGAGGGGATGGGGGGCGTACCCGGGTCGACCGGAGGCGCAGCCTGGGGCTGTGGCTGGCTGGAGGGCACCGGTCGGTCACCTGTGGACGGCGTGCCAGGGGCGGCGTCGGAGACGGGCATACCGCCGGTCTGGTTCGGGGTGACCCCAGGGTCCCCGCTCGGAGCCGCCGGAAGCTGGCCAGCGACCGCACTGCCGTTCTGCGCCGATTCCCCCGGGATCGCCGCGCTTCCAATGGAGGCCCTGTGCGCCTGCAGTCCCTGTTGCGTGAGACTGTGCGCCTCCTCGGCCGTCATGCTTCCGTCATTCAGGCTCTGGAAGATCGAGCGCATCATTTTCTGGATGTCGGGGTGCATCTGGCGCTTCTTCGCGTCCTCGGCGCGCTTGATGTCCTCCTCGCGGTTGTGCTGCTGCTGCCACTTGTCCACGCCTTCTCCCAGGGCATCAGCCGCCCCAGTGATGTACGACGTGGCACTTCTCGGTGATGGAAATTCAGCCATGATCAGTACCCGTGGTTGGAGGAAGAGCCAGTTGGGACGTACGGCTGGGGACCGGGGATCTGACCCGTCGCCTGGCCAACGATGGTGCCGCCGCCTGCACCGAGATTGGTGCCGACCTTGGCTCCGGTCGCAGCGCCAGCAGGTCCGCCAGCGTACCCGCCAATGACAGTGCCCGCCGCACCACCAATGAGGCTGCCGATGGCCGGGATGATGCTGCTGCCCGCTTGCTGAGCAGCGATGGAGTTGTTCAGCTGCGTCGCTTGCTGGTTCAGGTTCTGCTGACCCTGATCCAGCTGCCCGAGGCTGATGTCCCGATTGCTAAGCAGCTGCCACGCCTGGCTCGCCAACTGCTGGCGCTGCTGCAGATACGGCAACCCAGCGGACTGGGCGCCCTGTACGCCCATGGTCGCCGCAGCGTTCCCTGCGACACCGGCATTCCGGGCGATGGTCTGTGCCTGACCAGCTCCAGTGTTCAGGAGCTGTTGGTACAGCGAGTCCGTGACGTTGCCGTTGGCGTCCACCACCGGCCTCGACATCATCTCGAAGTACTTGTGCATCTCGTCAGTGAGGCCCTGGCGATCCTTCATCGCCTGATCTTGCGCTGCCTGAGCCGCCGCCTGGTCGTCAGCCTGCTTCTTGGCGTTGGCGGCGGCCGTAGCCTGCGTCTGTACCAAGTCGCCGAGGCTGGTCGAGGCATTAGAGAGGAGGCCAGCGTTGCTGGTGCCGCCGACGCCACCCTCACCGAAGAACTTGTCAGCCGGGTTGTCGTTCTGACTCCATGGATCGTTACCGGCCTGGATTGACCGGATGTCGAGGTCGTAAGCAGCCTTGACCTTCAGTGTGTCGATCATCGACTGGTATTGCTGGGGGGTCATTTTCAGCTTGGCCATCAGGTTCTTCACCTGATCCGCGCTTGCCCCACCGACCTTCAACCCCATGACGTCCTTCTGGTGGTTGATTTCGTACTGCAGGGCCATCTTCTCATCACCCGTGAGCCCGGCTGAGTCGATGTTGGCCTGAATCGCGGCTGCCAGCTGAGCCATCTGCTGGGCACGCGGGTCTTGCTGGAGTTGATAGACGCGGGCGTTCGGCCCACCACTACCGCCAGCCGTGGGGACGATTACACTCCCTTGGTTCGGGCCAGCGTTGAATACAGGTGAATCAGGCATGGTTCAGTTCCTCTCAATTACGGATCGTCGTCGTACACAGAAACCGCTACCACCGCATCTTGGCTGGTACCGGTAGTATCCTTGCACTGTACCGTGAAACCAGCAGCCAGCGGTGCCTGCGCACCGCAGTACCCAGGCCCTGCGGCGAAGACCATGTTCACGAGTGGGAGGTACGTCTGATTCGGTCGAACGACGGTCCAAGTCACCCCGTACACACCAGCAGCAGTGCGAGTCACGGTTACGGGAAGACCCGCAGCCATGAACTGGGCACAGGTTCCGTTTACCGAGCACACGGTGCTAGGGCTCGGCGTTCCAATGCCGACCACCATCTTCGGGATCAACGTTGGCGTAGCCATCTTCGAGTGGGCGATGGCAGCCAGCGGATGCACGTCAGCGTTGATGAGCCGTGAGCCATGCCCGCCGACCATCGTGTTGTGGATGTGCGCGAAGTTCGCGTTGAGGTCAGTGGACGTGAGGAGGTCTCCAGACCCCCACACCTTGATGGTGCCAGCGAGCACGAGGGTACTGGAAATCAGGATTGCTACAGCGACTGGGAGCCACTTCTTCATGTCGGACCACTCCTTCGTTTGAAATTCTTGTAACGGATCATCAGGTCTTTGAAGCTAAGCGCTACAGACTGCCCGGGGAACTGCGGAGACCACAAAGCAGAGCCGGCCACCACACTCATGCCCCGTAGTGAGACATCGGTGGTGATGAGCGGATCGATAGCCGTATCCGGGTTGTACCCGATTGCGTCTAGCAGTCGGGCGTTAGATGCGAGGTCAGCGGCTGGTATGGTACGCGTGAGCGCCGTGAAGTTGCCAACCGGACCTGACGCCGCCCATGCGGTTGGCACGATCCAGCTGTCACCGTACGTCGTCTCACTCAAGAAGGCAGGTAACGTGATGTTCTGCCCTGACCAGTTTTCGTCGCTGTGTGGAATAGCTAGGCCGTTCAGAGACGAGTTGACGATCGTCCCTAGCAACCCATCGGTTGGGTCCAGAAAGTCGTATAGCCCGTGCGGGAGGGGACAGCGGAAGATACCGAAGATGTTATGTACGATCGTGAACGAGTCGTTTGTGGAATCGACGACGAAGAGTGAATCCGTCCAGAACCGAAACTGCATCGTCTTCCCGACTGCTCGAACGCCAGCTGCGGGGGGAAGGATCTTCGCAGCAAAGATACGCTCGATCGAACCGCCGAACTGACCAGGCCCCAACTCCAGGCCCGGGTTGATGACCACCTGCTGTGAGTTGGACACGCCGCCGACGATGAAGGCGTAGTTCATGTTGCATCGGGTCGAAGCCCAGAAGGCAAGCTCCACCGACTCCATCAGCGTGTCCAGAATCCCAGATCCACCGTCGTACTCCTTGGTGACGATGTCCGTCGTCACGAAACCACGCTGCCTGCTGCGCGGGATGAGTAAACCGAGGTGCTGACCCGCCTGATCGTGTGGAAAGAAGTTCCAGTGTGCCGTTCCGTCGACAATCGTGCTGAGGTAGTCGATACCGGGGAAAGCGGCAGCCGAAGTACCGGCCAGGTTGTTCTGGAGTATTCCGGCAGAGAAATCGCTGCGCCCCTGAGCCTCGGGACCGGTGGCCGACCTGTCCGGGATCAGCACCATATCATTCAGCGAGTAGGCAGTCAGCGGCTGCCAGACCGTCAACAGTGAATCTGGCAACGCGTTGTCCACCTCGTTGTCG
>Ga0307507_10013054_pt1 | contig 10159 bp, 8 predicted proteins | sample 7_EM_MG_FD_207223 | JGI IMG/M metagenome (GOLD analysis project Ga0307507, IMG submission 207223) | Populus trichocarpa ectomycorrhiza microbial communities from riparian zone in the Pacific Northwest, United States - 7_EM | ecosystem: Host-associated > Plants > Roots > Unclassified | place... | reverse complement strand
TCTAATAAATAGCCACTGCAAGAAGAAATATCATTAACAAGCAAAAATTAGGTCCAATTACATTAGCATTGCAACCACTAGGGTAAAAAAAGGAATCTCATCACATTAGTCATAAAATAAAATAATTTCATTTCAGTATCTTGGCAATTTGATTGAACTGACTTTCATGCTATTTAATAAAATTCTACTCAACAAGTTACTGAAACATCCAGTGCCAATCCTTCTCTAGCAATGTGACCTTCGTTCTCATTTACCATCTTTATCAACCAAAAAATTGTTGATTCTTGATGATCAACACTGCAGCATTACACTATGAGCTATCAAACATGACAATTCCCATTCCCTAATATCAATTTCTAGTATATACTAACACAAAACACCTAAATGCAGCACAGTAAAATTGACAAGTCAAACCCCATCAAAGTTACACTTCAAGAAGCAAAGGAGCTAAATCTGGCAAAACAAAACACGAAGAACATCATTCAAAGCTCATTGAAAATCTATTTTTGCATAACTAACAAAGACTCCACCAATCAAAGTTACATTCTTCACAATCCAAACTCACTCTCTTGCTAACAAACTCTAATCAAAATCTAAACCCAACCCACAATCAATCACAAACAAAAACATCAATTCCAATACAAACCTCATCGCTCCACGACTGTGCACGCTCTCTCAATGGCCTTAAGCCCACCACTGCCTGTAACAAACCCAAGAGCACAAACCATAACCAAAAAATCCAACCCACAGTACCTAACCCTCTCCTCCATAAAAAAACCTCTAAATTAACCATATCAAAATACCCAAAAACCATCAACTCCAACCAAGTTCAAAGACAGAAATCTTCTCCAAAAAACGACTCCTAAGAACAAAAGCAAAACAACCCATGAGTGTAAAACAAACAAGAACAAAAGGGTTTGCTTCAAATGGAGTCAAGCCCCCATTTTTGTAGAGAAATACTAACAAACAACCTGAACAGGAAAGTGAGAGCCCAACAACTTAAATAATAAAAATTTAAACCTCATTAACTAACTAACTACTCTAATTAATTAAACAAACGCACACCAAACAGAACTTAGCAGCCATTTACCGGTTGAAAACCATTTTAAAACTGATAAAGATACGATCTTTAAGAATCAAAGATGTATATTTTGAAGTAAAGAAAGGGTCTTTGAAATCTTGAATGTTGACATGTCCATTTCTTGTTTTTGTTTCGGTAAAATGAATGTCGAGAGGGCGAGGGAGAGGAAAGAGGAAGTCTCTGTGTTTTGTTGGCTTAGTGGTCGAGCTACGCGCGAGAATGGGAGGGGGAAGTCACGCACCTATCTCACATGGAACCGGTTAATAGTGCATTTAGTCCCTTGATTTTTGATAGTTTCCTTCGTACCCTTTCTATTTCTTATCCTAGTAATATTCGCCCTGCATTTGTATGATCCTTTCATCAACATTATTTTTTTTTCAAGTAATTAACAAGATTCTAAGATTATTTTTCATTAGTGAATTATATTTTTATTTCATTGACTTTTAAATATCTACGATGAAATATTATTTTCAATCCCATATAATAATTTAAAGAAAATATCCGAATTATACTTCTAAAATTAATCGAACATGGTCTCTTCGGAAATTAATAATTGTTCTAAATTATCATATATCAAGAAAGATGTAACGAAAATCCCATATTTAAAATGAAATGGAGTTAATTTCACTTTTTTTTAATTTTTTATCAGTTGATGAAAATTCTACTCGATCTCTATTCTAAAATATTATACAATTAGATATGTTGTTGTGATTCGCTGTGCGAGCAATGTTTTTTTGAAAAAAAAAAGTGATAAGTTAAAAAAATTTGAGTAATTAATTAAAGTGAAAATTTAAATAATACAAAAAAAACAATGAAAAATAAATTAACAAAAAAAACGAAGCCTATTTGAAATATCAAACAATCCAAGGCTAACCTAAAAAAAACAGAAAATATTAGCTTAAAAAATAAGAAAAAAACCTTAAATCGAAAAACGTGCTGCTGCGGCTGTCATCCCTGATAATCTGGAGCACAAACCAACCCATAAGAGGCGCCGTCGTATTGTCTGACGGGAGGTGGAGGAAGGAGAAGCCATTGCATTGCCAATGGATTATATATATATATATATATATATATATTATGGGGGTATTTTTGGTACGCCCTACATAATAGTAATTTTTTTTTTATTAGAAGAAAATTACACTCCCTAAAAAAGCGTATTTTATGGGTTTAGATGAGCGAGTAAAATCCCAGCCGTCCCAGGCTCTTACAAGAGATGCACGCCCTGACTCGAACTCGAGACCTGCTGTGCAGATCTCAAGTCCTTTATCATCACGCTACGCCCCGAGACAAAAGAAACACTATTTCTAATGTGCAGAGCTCAAGAGTAAATTATTGCATGATGCTACAACAGAAAGAGATTCCCTTTCTAATGTGCAGCAGGAAAAGACTCGTATATTTTATCATTGCCATCGCAAATAAGAAAAGACTGTGGATTTGGGATGAGCAAGACAGTAGAGGATTTTGGTAGGCAGCATAATAATAATAGCAGCTGCTACTGCTCTTCTGATTCATATGATGCATTATAAATTTGGTAATAAAATAGAGACTAGTAGAGATTATAGAACACCACTTTTTAGATACCACCTTCAAAGCAAAGGCCGATTTCGCTGTGTGAAGTCGACTAAGAATTTCAATTAACAGATCGTATTCCAGATTGTCCAGAGAGCAAATTTGTATACACACACACACACACACACACATTTTCTTGTCATATAAGGATACGGATTCTAAATAGATATACACATATATTTTCTGTATACGGATTCTTTCTAAATGTCTGTGTCCTATATATTAGGATAGAGAAGGAAGGATATGATCAGATTTTTAAGGGCTCAAAACCTAATTAAATTTAAGGGTTCTGATACGCTACAGACATGCATGTCATATTCAGAGGAGAGAGATCTGAATCTTTGAGAGGCTTTGACTGGATTGGGTTTGTGTTTGTTTGGTATTTGAGCCGGCCTGTCTTTACTATTTGACCTTTTTCTGAGGAGTCATTCAGTTTTGCAGGCACAGGTAAACTACATATTCTTTATTTTTTCTCTCAATCAATCTAAAAGATAGGGTTCTATTTTTCCTCTCTCTTTTTTTTTCCTGATTTGAGCAAAACCATGGAGAATATTTTGCAGGCACAGGCAAACTATATATTCTTTATTTTTCTCATTTTCTTACCCTTGTTTTTCCTTATTTGATTCTTGCAAATAAAAGGGCCTCTTGACTAGCTGTAGAATTTGTTGTTCAGAACAAAGGCAAGTTGTAGATAATGGGCAATCTCTTTCACACCTCAGCTCTATATATATATTTATATATATTATCCACAACTCGCTTTTGTTCCGAACAATACTGTCATTCTTATCTTCAACACCAAACATTTTTCTCATAATTTTATATATATATATATAATTAGGAGAAAAATGTTTGGTGTTGAAGATAAGAATGACAGTAGCATGAGTGTAAATTTTGTTGGGATTTATAATTTACCAATGATATTTCCATTTCGAGGATCAAATTTGTCAGGAGAGAAAGGACTCGGTATTGCCATTTGTGGTCAGGTTCCAAAAGAAGTTGAAGAAGCAGCCTAGCTTCATTTTTCAGAATTATCTCATGGAGTTAAATTAAAAGGAGGTTACCTAGCTTTATCAAAATTAAACAGAGATTAGCCAGTGTATTTCATAGAATATGGGAATGAGATTAATAATTCAAGGAGCCCTTTTCACGATAGTGGTACATATAAAACAGGCAAGTGAGAAAGATCAAGCTAAAAAGGGCTTGAAATCCAGTACAAGAGCTTACAAGAAATACAAGAAATTCAAGAAAATCTTCCCTACTTTATTTTTCTTAAAAGAAGAGGATATAAAGCTCATATGCGTGGACTGACAGAAGCATAGGCTAAGATGTCAGGATTTTTTTCAAACTTGAGCATTGCTTCCTCAGATAATGTCACCCATGCTTCTATTCCCTCACCATCTCTTGTATCTAAGAGAAAAGCACCTCTGGGCATAAGCCTCATGGCAGTGCCTACCCAAATGGGCTTTCCAAACCCTAAATCAACCTCATAGAATGGAAATTTACACCACCTGCTGAAACCAAATAAACTCCAGTTGTTCGGATCTTTTACAATCTGTGCCAGTAATCCTTGGTCAGTAATACTGTCTGCATAAACCTGACAAATATAGTCATTATTTATCAGGCTTATTGACTCATGAATTTTTCCTGCTAAACCATTATATAGTCTACCACTTTTGCTGGCCATTTTGCCATAGCAGTATGGATTATATTTCCAATACAATGTTGTGGTAGGGGTGGATCCAATCTCTTCCGCAAATCCACATTGTGAGCTGCGACTTTATATACCTTCTTAGACTCATTTTCTTCTCCAACAAATGCACCCCACATAAGGGCGGATACAGCCTCAATCCTGGTTGGACGATCTAAATATGGTCCATTGCTCAACTTTCCTCTAATTAAGTGCAGCTACCTTAGGGCCATAAAACACGAACCTTTTCGTCACAGTTTTACTGTACGTGTTGTCATTTCTGAAACTCTCATGTAATTTTATGCCTGACAAATCTTGTGGAGGAAAGAGTGAGGTGCAATCAACAACCACCCCGTCAACAATATGATGGTCAACTCCACAGGAAATTGCAGCCCAGCATTTAACAAAGCTTACCAATGACGACCCATCAGCTACTCGATGGGAAATGGATACACTAACCGCTATCCCACCACAATCAAAGTAATTCACTTGGACTGCTAGCATTACCCTGGTGCTCAGGTCATCTAAGTTTTCATCTGGCTTGCATGGCAGTAGCTGCTCCAATTGATGAATGTCTGGCTGCTGAAGCATCACAGACATGTTGCATGTAACACGTGCTTCAATATAAGCGGCTCCATCGTCATTGCAATCAATGAATAACTCATCTTTTATTCGCCCAGCAAAAGGGTAGAAGAGGGTTAGTGTTTCGGAAAAGGCTTTTTTTAGGTAGTCAGAATTTTTGCTAGACATTTCATTGGTTGGTGAGTAAAAAAGGATCACAGGGACATATGCTAAAGCTGCAATCTGGTCTTTTCCAGAGAGCTTATAGGTTCTTAGGTGGTGTGGTGTTGGAGCTGAGGGCTTGATAATTTCTTGAGAAATAATTTGAACTTCCATGTTCACGTATTCCTTTGCTTGATTCATCAAGAGAGATTTAATATGATGTTTATATATAAAGATATTGATCAATAGCCTTTCACCGACACTTTGATAGTTAGTTGATTAAATATGATTTGCATACCAATCAGTCAGCTGTTTTTTTTGTTTTTTTTATGTGGACTTGGTAGTTGATTGTCAATTATGTCTGATTTTGCTTGCCTTTCTTATCAGTTATTCGTTTTATTTTATACAAAAAAAATATTTTTTGATAAGTGAAAAGGCCTGAAGTGGCCTTCTAAAGTATGATTATAATTTTTTTATTGTTATCTTTTCAATGATATTGACATAATAAAATATGATTTTAATAACCTATTCTTTTCTTCTCTCTTCCCATCTCCTCGATCTCTCCTCTCCTCTCCTCTCCTCCCCACTAATTCTTTGCCAAGTTAGCCCATTAATTTAAGAGAAAGAATGGGTGCAGAATAGTGAGTGAATTGAAGCAAATGAAGTGGCTTTCAAAAATGTGCATTCGATCTGGTGAGATTGACACTCAATCCACTCCGTTTGGACCGTGGACTAAATAGAGTGATAATTTTTTATTTTTTTAAGAAAAAGAAGGAAGAAGAAGAGCATGTATCATCATCAATGATGCTTCATTTATGGGAGGCTACAGAGTTAATTAGAAATAAGAGTGGCTAGATTGTCCAAATCAATATTATATTGACTGGTTAATTCTAAAATCAGTGTTGTTTTTCAAGATGAAGTCCTTTCAGGCTCCACTACGTACATCGATCATCGTTAATTCTGATGTTCAGCCCATCAATTCCTACAACTGGCTTCATAATTTGATTCTGTTTCTGATTAGCAAGTATCCAATGACTTTGAATGGTTCATCTATCTATTAATTAAGGGTGGTTGTTATCGAGTTACGTTGATGATATTATTACTAATATGAAAATAAAAAAAAAATTAATTTAAAATAAAAAAAATTTAATTTTTTTAAAAATACCCTTTAAAATACAAAAACAAATAATATCTAAATCATCTTCAGCTACCACTTGCTTTATTAGCGAATTAGGGCTTTGAGAATTAATTTATTTTTATGTTTAATAGTGTAATTAAATTATACATTAGTTCCTAGATCAAAGCACTCAGCTCTAGGACATCAACACATTTACTATACTACGTACTTTTTTATTATATTATAAATAAAAAAAATGCAGTAATAATATAATTATTATTATTTTTACTAATAATTATCTCCATTTTAATGTTCATCATTGATTCATTTATTTTAAGGGAAAAAAAAAACAATTTCATGGCATAGCATGATATTGTAACATACGAAACATAACTCAAAAATTTATCTTAGATGTGATCACCGAAGGCCTCAGTTCTTGTCCCAAAAAAATAAATCCCACAAACCCTAGAGGGCTCGAGCCTAATGATAATAAATGAGCGCTGATATATAGCAAAAATTATTCAGGCTGTCCATCTCTTGTTAAGAAAACAAAAGAATGGAGCTAGAGAAAGGAGAAGCATTGGAGCCAGTGAGCCCTACTGGACAGTACTTCAACAGCCCAGCTCTATGCATCTCCATTCTTACGGTCTTTCAAGTACAAGTGCCAATGATTGCTCAAATACTATTTTAAAATAATATAAATTATATTTTAAATTTTCATCTAATAATTACACCTAATAATTATTTAAAATATAATTTATATAATTATGTAATACATTACAAGTTGAATTATATAAATTATATCTTAAAATATCACTTAACAACTTAAGCTATTGAATTGAATTGATTATTTAAAGGTTGTAATTGGTTAGAGGTTAATTTAGAGTTAATTACGACATGATAACAGAGGGATGTGTTAGAGAATCATATCCTGAGACCTCACCTAACAGCTTAAGTTATTAGGTTGAGATGGTTCTTTAACATGGTATCAGAGCCTTGATGACCAAACGGTCACAAGTTTAAATCTCAACATCTCTATTTATTTGATAAAAATTAAGCACAAGGTAATGTGGGTCTGTATAAATTTCTAGTCCAAAAAACTTTTATTTAAAAAAATATATTAAAAAATAATAATATAATATATATCATATGAAACTTTACCTATCAAGCTATTAAAGCTATTGATTGAGAATGTTCACACAAATATTTTCATTGTTTAGCGTGGTAGAATAAGACACGTCGATCCGGCCGACAAAGTCGACGATGGTATTGATGACGCCTTCAGTATTGTCCTTAAGCTGTAGTAATGGTGCCAAAAAGGAGAGGACCTTAAATTTAAGAGTTAATTATGCATGGACAGAGAAGGTAGTTGATTGGATAAGGTTGCAATTATTTTGCTTAAAATATTTTACATATAAAATATTTTTTTATATTTTGTTTAAGAAATATTTTTTCTTAAAATAGTAGTCGAGAAAAAGATGGTGGCAATAATAATAATAATAATAATAACAATAATAAAATATTTATTTATTTATCTAAATTGCTCCTTTTGTTTTGCGAAAATTGATATCTAGGTTGGGAGAAGAAAAAAAAATACTTGCATAAGAGCAAGTTAATTAAGAAGCAGAAAGTACACATTCCTTAAAATCAGTCAATGTATTCGCAAACAAATTTCACTCAGGAAAAAAAAGTATTCCAATATTTCTTTTTTTTCTCTCAAAAGGACATGCTACCAGAAATTCCTTTCCAGTTATAAATATGCCATGGATACGTGATCAGTACATGAATGGATCTATACATCTTTCAATATTAGTCCTTAATTTTGTTCTTTTAGAAACTACACATCTGCCATGTATCTAAAGTTTTTCCTTTTTTTTTTTGTTACAAATTAAAGTGATTTCAATATGTTTTTTTATTTATTTACGTGGGTGTCCGGACTAGCTTGCGCGCACCACAACTAATCCCACGGCTCACTGAACATCTTACAAACCCAGTGAGCATGTAAGGCACCGCGGGGGTAACAAACATGCACAGGGAGGTTCGAACCCGGGTGCAGAGAAAGGGAACAAGTCCCTTCCACCGCTAGGTCAATACCTCAATTGCGTGTTTTCAATATGTTCTTAAAATAGATGGTGATTAAAGAGAAGGTTTGTTGATGAGAAGATCATGGTAAGATAGTCATGGTTACAATGAAAGAAAATGTGATAGTGAAGGAGGACATGGTGGTGGTTGTCACACCTTAGTCGTAATGCATGTGCAGGGACATAATATATATATCGTGAAAAATTAAGAGTTGTCATTTAGTAATTAAAGAAAACTAGAGATTTTAAAGATAAATATTGGTTTTAGAAAATTAGGTAAGTGATTAGTTAATTATGCTTAAAGAAAGAACGATATCACACGTATAACATCCTTTCTCACAAAAAATTATCATTATTATGTGTTTTTTTCTAAATTTATTTTTTTAATTGCCCTTACTAGTTTTACTTTTATTGGTTTTCCTGTAATATGCTTCATAGGAAACAAATATAAAAAAAAATTGAAAAATATTTTTAAAAAACAAACACATAAAAATTTAGAAAATATTTTCTTGCAAAATATTTTACACAGAACAAAGAGACCCTATGAAAAACAACTTTATCAATAAGTAAAATAAAAAATAAAACTCTTGATTTGTTCAACACTCACAATTAATGTTTCTTTTCTTATTAAATCTTAGATATCATCAATATCTAAACTAGAGACTCATCTAAACAGATATATTCAAAAGAGATTTTTATATCACAATCTTTTTTTATATTAAAACTTGATATTATAAAAATATTGTTGATAAATTCACTTGTAAATTGTTCCAATATATAAAACAAATATAAATATTTGTATCCATTTGAATTCTAAAAGCATGTTTGAGAATGTGATAAAAATTATTACTTTTTAAAATGTTTTTTGCTTGAAAATGTATTAAAATAATATTTTTATTTTATGTTTTAAAATTTTTATTTGTAACATTAGCAAATCAAAATGTTTCAAAAATAAACAAAAAAAATCTAAAATAAACAAAAAAAATTTCTTTTAAAAACACGGAAAATAAATTAACATGCTTGTCTTCCTCTGATCGATCTGAATTAATTTTCTAGATATAATCCGGCCCCTCAGGATCTTATTCAGTACTCCACAGGGTTAGTCTTTCACTTTATAGTTTTGTGCTCCATACTTTGCAAAGCAATATACTTCAGAACTCACAAGTATAGCAAGAGAGAAATCATACAGCTACAAATAATTAATGGAGAATATTGTACAAGAAGCAATATCAGCACCTGTCAGCCCAGCAGGCCAAGCTCAAAAATGTCTTCCTCCCTATCAACCCGCGTTTCTCCTCCATCATGGTGCTCTTTCTTTCTTTTTCTCTAGTTTGGTGCCCTTTATTTTAATGCACAAAAGAGAAAATTTGAGTTGTTTTTTCTCCCTAAATATCTCTTATTTCTACAAATTTGCATGCAAGTTCAAAGAAAATTTTCAATTCCATATTAATTGAAGTAACATCAATCTTGAACGCTGACCTACTAAAAAAATAAGGGGAGGAAATAATAATAGAAGGCCTTAATCAACTTAAAATTCTTTGCTTACTTTATATTAATGTTTGCATGTATAAAGCAGTGAGAATTTGGACACAGGTTACAAATGAAGATGGAGAACAACGATGGAAAAGGGTTGAAGTGAGGCTGGAAGACCACGTAACTGTTCCTGTTTTTGCCGCCGGAATGTCACCAGAATTTTACGACAAATGCCTTGATGATTATCTATCGAAGATTGCAACGGAACGTTTACCACAAAGCAGACCGATGTGGGAAATTCACATAATAAAATACCCCACAAGTCATGCAGCTGGTAATGTGATATTCAAGCTTCATCACTCACTTGGTGATGGTTTCTCTCTAATGGGAGCTCTTCTTTCTTTGTTTACAAAGAGTTGAAAATCCTT
>Ga0307507_10013053_pt1 | contig 10159 bp, 6 predicted proteins | sample 7_EM_MG_FD_207223 | JGI IMG/M metagenome (GOLD analysis project Ga0307507, IMG submission 207223) | Populus trichocarpa ectomycorrhiza microbial communities from riparian zone in the Pacific Northwest, United States - 7_EM | ecosystem: Host-associated > Plants > Roots > Unclassified | place... | reverse complement strand
TCTTGAATTTTCCATTCAAATCCCATGTTTTTTTCTCATTTCAGTATATTGTAGGAAGATTAAACGAGATTTCCCTTAGGTTTGACCTGGTTTTCACGATCATACTACAAATTTATTTTGTTTATGATAGTTAAGTCAGAATTATATTTTGGTGGTTTCGACGACCGACCAGTATACACTTACCTTTGATGAGGAGGTATAGCTCAATGAGCATACCCCCTCTCTTTTAATGCTTTTCAAATTCTTGTCCGAATGTGTATTGTGCATCTATTATGATTAGTTGTAGTTTCATGGACAATATTTGTGTTTTAATATATCTAATCATGTTTTAAGCCAATATACATATTTTGGAATATATGTTCAAGATATATTTAAATGCATGGTTTAATGATTTAAGATTGTTGATATGATGAAGATAACATGTTTAAATGTTAGTTTTGATGTTTTGAGATTTAGGTTGATCACTTGGTTTTGTTTTGATTTAATAACTTGGTGTTTGTTATGATTAGATTATGGTCTTATTTTACTCTTTGATATAATGTTAGGGTTATCCTATCTTTTGTACATGTTGAAGATGATCAAAAACAAATGTCAAAATTGATGTAATAGTGTTTTTGTTAATGGAAATGCATTACTGAAAATTTTAGGGTGTGATTTGGTTGAGCTATTATGTTAACTTTTTTTTTTCTTGTTTCTTTAAGTATTTTATGGTTTAAGTAGGTCAAGTTAGGCATGCCTAGGTTAGTTTTGATAGATTTATACTTTGCTTTTTGGGTTTAGGTTGGTTTCTAGGTATAAGCTTTTTCTAGGTAATTTAATGGTTTTTTTTTTCTGGATTTAGGTTGATTGTTCATAACTGACATTTTTTATTTCATATAAACTGTAATTTTGGTCCATCTTGTATGCTTTGATCAAAGCTTAGACTCATATATGAGTGTTCTCTGCCATTAATTTGTCCCTTGATAACTTATTTTGGATCAATTGATCTTTGCCATTAATTTGTCCTTTAATTGCTTTTTTTGGATCAATTGATTTTTGACAACTTTGAACACCTAAGTTAGGGTTAGAAGTTGTTGGGTTCGATTCATGAAATATACAACATGTCTTTCCACTTGGATATATTATTTTATCTCGATCTTTCATGCTCTATCTCTCTATGCCTTTCAATTGATGAAATTTGGTCTTTATCGTTGATTTAGTTTATGAGTTCTTTGCTTGGTCTTCGTGTTTTTCAACAATTTCAAACTTCTTTCGCCTTTTCATTTTCATAACTTACGTTTTGATTCTGGGATTTGTTTCTGGGCTTTGGACCTAGGCTAGGAAGCCCACCCCATATGGTTAGACCGAGCTCATCAGTTTTTTTAAAGGCGTGTTTGGCGCGCCAGAAATCTACCAAAGAAAAAATGCAATATTTTATTTTTAAGGCGTGTTTGCCAAATACGATCTTTAGAAAAATTTTAATCCTATGATTTTTAGTTAAAAATGCAAACACCCTCTACTGATTTTTTCCATCATTATTTTCCATCTTAATGAAAAATACAACCACTTTCTACATAAACATTTTAAATTTGAAAAGTTTAGATAGTTTTTTTTTTTTCCACATCAACTAAAGAACTAAATGATGTTGGGAAGATCATCTATTAGTGTTGTGAAGTGCTCTTTCAAATAGATTAGTGATTTGTTTATACTTTTTAAGTACTGGTTTTAGGCACATGTGTTGCATATGGATTATTCAAGTTCTGTGAAACATTACTATATTAATGGCTCTATTTCCATGAATTATATTCAAAATATTAAAAAAAAAATATAGCATTCACATTATAATATTTAAAAAGTAGAACATTCAAAGTATTTTATTTCTAATAGATAAATAAAATTATACACGATAGAAGTCCCTTTTTAAAATTATAAAGGGCGCCAATAATGCAGTCTTATTTTTTATGTTTATTAAATTAGATATAAAAATTGAGACCATAATCTATAAATTATGTTAATAAAAAAAAAACCTATGATGTTTTGAAGTACGGTTAAAATCAAAATTTCTTCTATAGTGGTGTTTGCAAAAACAATTATGGTGCTATAAAAGAAAGTTTATAGTGGGGTGTGAAATATATATATTTATATTTATATCAAAGTTTAAGAGTTTAAGTGGGTGCTACAAAAATGTGAATATCAAAGTTTAAGTGATTGTTGTTATTTATTTATTTATTTATTTATAATAAATGATTGTTCATTTTACTACAATAAGGATATTTTATGATCAAGTTGTACGATAAAACTAAGAAGATATTTGAGAGTATGATAGTTATTGCTTTACAAAGCATTTTTCACTTATAACTGCACTAAAATAATTTTTATTTAATTTTTAAAAATTTAGTTTTCACATCAGCATATCAAAAGAATTCAAAAATATAAAAAATTAATTTTAAATAAAATAAATAAATTTTAACTGACCTCCACTTAGACCGCAATCCTAGACAAACTCCGAGTAGCTTCAAACAATTTAAAAAACAAACCCCTACATCAGTGATCGGTCTAATGTTTATTCTTCTTAACTATCATTCCAACCCCTTAAAGTATTATTCTCTTTAAGCTAAATAGCAAGAAAGAAATATCTTTGACTTTCAGGTTGCAATCATAAAATAAACTTATTCCTCTCTCAAATGTGCATAACTTCCTTGCATATTTCTAGTTATTCCAGCCGTAATCTCTAGGTTATCTTTTTAATTGATATTAAATTTAAATAAAAATGTCTATTTTGAAGAAAATGTCAAATTTGTCCCCTGTTTTTCTAGCTAAATGTCTCAAATAAATATTTGCTATTAACTTTCAACTTTTCAATGATTTTGACATTCTTATATCAAAATGTCTCTAAACATCTCCACGCCCACTATACTGAAGCTATAGAAACTTTGCCTGATTGATTGAAGATTGGAGTCTTTGCCAGCAGCGTTCTTGTAAATGACATGAGAACCAAGCAGCAGGCACCAAGTACACGCCTTGGCATTGTTCGGCGTCGACATATACAAGAACGAAACAAACACATGATTATCTGAATCTTATTAGCAGTTAAAAAAACATTAGAGGCCAAGCTACTACCCCAAGTCTGATATTTATTTGATAATCTGATGAGCAAATACTTGCATAGTTACCATATTTAACAATCAGTGCAACCAGAGGATGGATTTCAAAGACAAACTCTTTTCAACCATGTTGACAAACGGAGGATGTATATATAGAAAGAAAGCAAACAGCAGAGAAATCAAATACATAACAGTGTCCTTCATGCACTTTTTGTACCAAGTAAAGACACAAAGCCAAGGATGAATTGCCTGGACCGGTGACACGGTCTTCTTATTCCGCATTTTCACCGAACAACAGAAGCATGGTGTTGGTTTCCACTGCTCATAAGCCCACCATTGATTTGCCTGCCTCCAACAAGGTGAGCAGCAATACCTGAGAATCCGCGATCTGGCTGCCTGAAATTGACATCACTGTTGGAGACACTGGTGGTGTCAGAGCGGGTTGTATTTGAGGCACTGGATTGACCAGTTCTTGATTGGAAGCTTTCAAGTTCGGATGCATTATTCTTTGGGTGCAAGTGGATGGTATCTAGGACATTACACTGGCCATGAGAGGAAGTGGGATCAGATCGTTGGAGCTTTTTTGTGCTGAGAAAGCGTCCACCAGATCCTCGAACCCTATTTAAGGCATGAATGTGCCGAGACTCATGAAGGTATGGCTGCAATCCATAAAGAGTGGCATGGTAAGTCGATCATAAATAACAAATTAAGAGCAATGTATTACTTTGCTGGAATAGCAATGTGTGCTTTCAGGTTTACTTTCCCAAGAAGGAACCAGCTATTTAGCTTTAAACATTATTGCAACTAAAAGAGAAACAAAATACTTCAGTTTACCACTACTCCCTTTAAAATTCCAGCCCTGAAAATAAATGGTTGCTGAATTGACATACCTTTCGATTTTTCACAAGTTTGTTTTGAGCCTCAAGTTTTGCCCGTGATTGTCTCCTTCTCAGAATTCCATGGTACTGTTTAGCATTAACATAAATGGGTCCATCATCTGCAAGATCAAGAGGTAGTGGGACTCGTCCAGCAGTCATCCCCACCATATGAGAACCCATCTGGGGCTGAATCTGGTCAGGTTCCAATGATAATTAGATCAAATTGGACAGCAATAGTTACAACAAATCAAAAGGAACATAAACAGTATACAAATGATAATTTAAACACTCTTATATCATCACCCTAAAAGGATCAGGATTATCTTTCACCCATTTATGTAGGGCTCCAAAAGTGCCCTAACAAAGTATATTACAAAACCATCCAAAAGGAAAATTACATACAAATAACGGTCAGAAACATATAAACAACTCAGAAAATGCTGCAACAGATAACAAGACCATAGCACAGCACAACTCTACCTACAAAAAGATGGTAAACTCATGTACTCAATGGTACTTACAAATGCATGTGGTCCATATGGATTAAACAGCCCACCAAAGTAAGGATCAGCACATGGATATGGAGTACGAACCTGAAATGATGAAAGTCATTAATCTATAATTGTAACCAAGATGACAAATAGAAACCCATGTAAAACCAGCCCAACCTACCATTGAATAGCTACAATCAGCTTGCGAATGATTGGACACACCATCTGGAGTACTCAGCAAGAGAACTGGCCTCATTTTGCCCTCCACACCCTTCCCACAACTTTCATCTTGACTCATGAATGTGGAAAAACAACCATTTCATGTTAAAGGTAACTTAGCAATATGCTGGTAAAGTAGCCAATTCAGCCTCATAAAGCATAGCAACTAACATACATCACAATAAATGAGACCGTAGGTATCATAGGAAACATATTAAAGGGTATCATATCCATCAAAAGAACTGATACAGTAATACAAGTTCTAGTAGTAGCAAGTTACTGATCTATGCAAGGATCTCTTTTAACTACATATCCTAAACTACCAAGGGACTAGGATTCCAGTGGAAGTCAAAAAGAGGTGAGAAAATTATTTCAGATATCTTCAGAAATTGAAACAACTGGTCAGGGAAAAAGCAAATTCACAGAAATGAGATAAAACATAGATACATTATCAGAGGGAAAGGGACTACAAATGAGAAAACAGATGAAGAATTGAAAATCCAAAACTAAACATCTCATAACCCATAAGAACATTTTAAAATGCATTCAGAGGTAAAGGAACATGTGCACACACAGTTGTTGAGAAAGCTCTTTGGTCAATTCTGTAGAATTCAGATGTCAATGTACAAAAACCCAAACAAAAAATGAGACAGAGAATAAAAAACCTTACGTACTGTAAGGGTGTTTAATGACTGAAAAAGGCACGTTAAATATATCATACAAAGGATTCAGATAATTTGTCTTCAATTGAACTCCCATGACTTCTGATAACGTGCAACAAGAAATCATCTGAATATATTTGGTGCATTTCTCCATTATCAACAAAAAGAAAAAGAAAAACAGAGCATGTGCACACAGGAACCAAGTGATTTCGAGTGTGTTTGGTAGTGTGGCACAGAGTGTTTTTCAATTGAAAATGCATCAAAAAAATATTTTTTCAGTTTTTTGTTTTCATTTTTTATATAAGCACATCAAAACCATCCAAAAACACCTAAAAACATCAATTTGATGCTTTTTCAGGTGAAAAGCAATTTGAAAAGAAGGTTGCAATGCAAGAACAAACACTCACTTCATGTATTACATATAGTTTGAAGTTTTCACAAACTGAATTTATGAACAAAATCAAGCTCTGATTAGCTTCTTGTAAAGCCAGCTAGGAAATTTTAGGTGACACGCTAACAGTTCGAACATCTCACTGAACACTCATTGTAATTCTTTTATGTTAGAAGGGATTCCTAGACCCCAAATTTCCCTGGAGCACTAAACACTGCTTTTGAAAAGAAAATAAATGTCCCAATGTTTTTCTTCTGCTATTGATAACAATATGTACCTTCAAGAGCCAAGTCACAGCCTAATTTGTAGCCACGCATGCCCTCTAAAGTTGAGGAAACAAGTTGTCTTCCCTAAGACTAGTTGAAAAATAAAAGTGTGCTTTGCAAGTGTAATGCATAAGATAAAGAACATAACACAGTGAATAAATGTGTGCTATCAAAAATAAGTACCGGATTCAGACGAAATACATTGACCTTGTGAATTGGTCCCTCCCATGGCACTCATTTCATTGTGAGATTGACCAATTGACAGAGTTGAGGACGATTCCTGGTCCGGAAGATTAAGTCCTAACTGCTTTGCTTCATGATAAGGTTGGGGTGAAGAGTCTACTTTAAAGTTTATGTTCTTGGATAAAGATGGTGAAAAGTGCTGTTCATTTGAATTCCACCATGAAGGGCAACTGACAGTAAAGTGTGGTTCATCAAAGTTTTTCTTCAGCAAGTTCTGAATTCGTAAAGCCATCTAGTTTATCTATATATATATCCTGAATTTGAAGAAAATCCTTAAGCAATCAAAGATTCTTGGTGGCTCGCCTTTGAGATTACTGTTTAGCTGTCCCAGGAAAAAAAAAACAAGATCCACTGAGCTAGGCTGCTTCAGTTACATAAGAAAATGTGACAAAATTTAAAATCACATCAAAATGGATAGGTAGATCGAGATGAAATACACAAAATAGACTAATTTTTCACCATGAAACTACCAGATGAAGCTTTTTGACACAGAGAGAAATAATCTCATGCTGAAACAACCAGTCAGGTTCAAATCACCACTGTAAGGAAAGCTGAAGTTACCTAAAGCTTGTAATTTGAATAAAAAATATTGAATACTCAAAAAAGGATGGGAGACACTTAGAACTGTACAAGGATAATTCAATATTGAAATGAAATAAGAACAGGTTTTTAAATATGTACATATATTTACAATCTAAACTAGAAGTACTTGTTTTTAGCAGTTCTAGGTAATTTTTGGAAGTTAGAAACGCAAGTTTTTAAGAACTTTATACACCACTTATGCAGCAACTGATGGCTGCATTCATTTCAGGCCTCAGCTATCACATAAGAATCTCATGGTTTACCCATGTTTCCAGGAAACTTGTTCAAGGCAGGTGATAACTAAAGTCATATCCATCAGAATCCAACACCCAATTCTCCATCAGTATCACTAAAGTGCAAAGGGTGTGCATACATGTGTGTTTGCTGGCTTGAGGTTGCTTCTGTGGTTGACAAATTTACCATGGACGAGTTGGGGACGAAGTGGTCCTATCTAATTGTACAAGAATCAACAGATGGAAAGCATTTTATGATACAATGTACAAACAAATCATAACTTACAATAAAAAGGAAAAATTAACTCCCTGACATGAATGTTCACACTAATTTGCTGCCAATGAATATTCACTACCATAGCATGAGATTCTTTCACATACTCCAATTTAGTAAAGTATTTCTTCCTAAGAGAACAAGCTAAATAACTAAACAAAACATTTGTTTTGACCATTTAAAGAACCTGACCTGCCATCAATATCAGAAATGAGTTTCCAATCAATAGATGATTCCTGCTGCACCCAAGAAACAATATAAGAAAATATAGTCCACGATTAACCACTATAAAGAATTGGCGTGCCTAAAATTTTCCAAAAGTGGGTGAAACATGCAATATTCAAGCTCATTACGAATTGAGCAAGAATGTGTGTCATCCACTGAACCCGCAAAACCGGTGAAGCTAAGAAAAACCATTGATCTTGGCATGCAGCGTAAAAGCATGCATAAACCAGATACTTGGCCAACATATTGATTCAGAGCTCAATGACTACCACTTTTAAATCGTTACTTCAAATCATTAAAATGCACCACGAGACTTTTTCCCCCCACTTTTCCATCAACATACGAAAATGTAAACTGCAAATTAAACCTACCGGAGCTCCAAGTTTTTGGAACCTAAAAAGTAATGCTAGCAATTAACTGCGCTATGCAAGTAAGACAAGGCTAAGAAACTAACAGGAATGATTAATGTATATGTACAAACTAGTAAATCTAGCATTGAATAAGCATGCATGGAATCAAAGTCCAACCACAACAAGCAAGCCCACTACTTAGGGTGCCATATACTCTCCCAGTAACCTCTTGAATGCATTTGGCATACCAAGTGTAAGATAAATAAAATCACAAAAGAAATCCTCAAGAAATCCATTCCAATATCAGGGGGGAAAAAACATTCAGTCAATGTAAAACCTAACCTTTTGAGAACCAGAGAGTAAAATAAACAAAAAATGCAGAGAAAAATTCCAAAAGTCTAAGGGATGGGATAAAAAAAAAACCCAAGAAACCAAGAAAGAAAAAAAAGCCAAAAATAGTAGTGAGACCCAAGAACTAAGCATAGCAAAAGGAGTAGATATAGAACCACTTTCCCATCAACATGATCTCAAACTCCACATGCACACATAAAACAGCAAATAAAACATACCCACCTGGATTCTATACCCATAAATTTTATGCAAGCCATCAAACCAAGAACAAGCAGAAATAAGAAAAAGAAAACATCAAGAGAGAGAGAGAGAGAGAGAAAAGGAGAGATAAATAAAGTGAAAAAAAAAGATGTAAGCAAATAAAATAGAGAAAGAAAGAGAGAAAAGGAAAGACCTTTGGGATCTGATAAGCAAGTCAATAAGTAGACGTTGAAGAAGAAGCAAAGAATTTCAAGAGGAAGCTGTAGGGAAGAAGTTGGGCATGTCTCCCTCTCTTGAAACTCTCCAAACCACCATCCCGCACCCACCTATCCTATCACTATAAATTTCTCCCCCCCTCTCTCTCCCTCTCTCTCTCTCTGAGTTTTGCTTTGCTGTGACAATTCACATACCTACAAAGCTAGTAAGCTACTAATAATTTCTAAATAAAATAATATAATCACTCCACCACCACTATCACCACCTTCTTCTTTGCATATTGTTGCTTTTTTTTAATGCATTTTCTAACGTTTTCTTTTTTCCTTAAGCTGGCCCACCTATCCCCACCCCAACACGCCCTTACTCTTTTGGCTTTATTCATAGCCGCCGTTCACTGTCCATTCCATACTCCACTATGTGTATTGGTGCACTTAATTAGCTCAACCGTCCCTGTACTCTCACGATTTTCTTAATGCCATCCCCACAATTAATTTTCTGAATCCAGACTGCTTTCATGTGGGTTCCACCTTGTCAGTAGCCCTCTCCTTAGACTGGAGTAGACGTGATTTCATATTTTCCTTTCTTCTTCATCATCAAAGAACAAAAAAGACAGAATTTTTTTTTAAAAAAAAAAAGTAGCATAACAATCTGGCATTTCTCGTCCAAGATCAAAGGAAATGGTAATCAACGAAATGCAACAAGGTCGCTCATGTCATGACATCGTTCTGTTATGATGGATGAATCTACTCTTTGTTGTACCATTTCTTCAGGTTAATGAAAGTTGTGGGAAGTTGTTTTCTTTTCAAGTAAACCAAAATGCAAATAGAACAAATAAACTCAAATCACCATTCACACTCTCGCTTCCTTTATCTTCTTTTTAGAAAAAAATCACATAAAATAAAACTACATCTTTCTAATCTAGATATTAGATACAACATCAAAAAAAATCAACCCATCACCTTAACCTTATCAACAATGTCCTCTACTCCATCATTGTCCATCCAAAAAAATATATCAATTGAAATAAACATCAAAATGACCATCTTCTTCGTACAAATATGGAGATGAGCTTTCACCAAGCTATTATAAAATTTAGTTTCCATGACAAAGTTTATTAGGTATTTTTCAAATTTTAAAGGAGAAAAATAGCAACCTTGAAAGTGGCTAACCATTTAAGATTTTTTTACAACAAAGATATCTTTGAACTAGCATGTATTTTAGTCAAGAAGACTAAGTATATTTTTAGATGATCTAACATGTTGTATTAAAAAAATTAATAAATTCTGATGAGTTTCAGTTTTATAGTTTAATCATCGGACTAACTCTTTATGGTTACTATTCAAGCCTTTCTTATTAGCATTTTTTTTTTATAAAAAAATTACCATGATCATCTTGTAGTTTACTCAATTTTACAATTTACTTTCATTATTCAAAAATTATAAACAACATCTTGAGCTTTATAAGTTCATAACATTTTACATAACACCAAAAAAA
>Ga0307507_10013051_pt1 | contig 10160 bp, 10 predicted proteins | sample 7_EM_MG_FD_207223 | JGI IMG/M metagenome (GOLD analysis project Ga0307507, IMG submission 207223) | Populus trichocarpa ectomycorrhiza microbial communities from riparian zone in the Pacific Northwest, United States - 7_EM | ecosystem: Host-associated > Plants > Roots > Unclassified | place... | reverse complement strand
AACCCTAACCCTGCGTGACTCATACCTTCGCGTCACGCGACTCATGACTCATAGTGAGTCATAGTGTGAAATCCCTCAGCTGACCCGTCCGCGTCAGCTGCGCCGTATCTTGCAACCAATCAAAACTGATAAAACAAGTCATGTGTCCTAACGGGATCACATGCGTGGAACCCATGACTCATAATTATGAGTCATGTGCGAAATACATGAACCACATGACCATCATCGTGCGTCATGTCGAAACTCAACCAATAACAATAAACCAATGACACGCGATTGCGTCGTCATGTGAAAACCTATGAGTCAACTGATCTCATAGTGTGAAAGATAACAAACCGATGACTAATAACTATTAGTCATGTGAGAGTCTGCCTTGCTTAGTCACCGTTTGTGACAGAAGTGCTAAGCGAGGCAGCGGAAAGGTCAGCGAAAAGAGGCAGAGAAAGAGCCAAATGATATCGGGAAAGAAGGAGGCCAAAGCCCAAGCACCTGATCAGGGAAGTAAGGCGAGAGGGGGGGGGTGCAGCTGTCGTGGTGAACGAGGGCCTCTCGCAAAGAGTGCGGGGGTGGTGGATGTTGCCTATCAATTCCGATGGTCTTGAGATTTCAATTGACGCGTGTCTAGTGGAGATACTTCGTGACCCATATCCCAAACCATTTTTGCTTTATCTCTTTTTTTTTTACTTTTTTGTGTCCTCTTATGTTTGTTTTACGACCTTAGGTACAAATAGTCCATACACAATAGGTTATGACATAAAAAAACCAAATATTAAAGGTCACCATCGCTAGGGAAAAAACCATCTAGCCAAGTCATTCTGGTCCGTGACCAACCGAACACCAGCCAGCCAAAATGATGAATCCCCCTCTGACTAGACGGTGGAACCGAAAAATACAAATTCACACATGGGGCGAAATGAACAGGAAAACCCTTGCCCTAGACACTAATAAAAGGAACCAACTTTTATAAGCAGTAATGAAAGCCGGAGTAACAACAATGAAGAAGGAACAGTCGGGGGGGGTTTGGGTGCCACCAAAAACAAGGCGACATGCAAAACCTAACTAGAGAACCCAAGGCGTTAACCTCTGTCAGGTGGGTAGTACAATGCGACAAGTGAACTTACGTAATGGCCAAGACCTTGGAGAAGCCGTGGGGAAGGTGAAGGGAAAGGAGGGTGCTAGCCAAGTAAGTGAATGGTAGCTGGAACTGAGAAACTGGACGAGCATCAGGAAAATGACAGAGTGTGGTCCAAGGTGGTCCTGAACGCTCGTAGTCTCCCAAGGGGGGTTGTGGTCCCCAGGCTCCAGCTGGTTCACTCTGATCCATTCTGATCCACACTTTTCTCAAATTGTGCCGAAGATGTGGACCTGCGTAGATCAGGGTTGACCAGGAGGACCATAACTGTCCTTGGTGGACTAGGACTGGTTTTTACATTTTGTGATTGAGACTGACGGGAGTGGAGGAGAGTCAGACCCAATAACTGTAGAAACCATCGCTAACCTTGTCCATGTCTGACTGGCCAGCCTCCAAAGGTAGTGAAGAGGAGGGAGAAACCGACCGTGGCCTGTGGAAGAGTTTTCTCCTACTGTGAACTCTAGTCCCCGCAGTCCGTTACATGGGCAGGAAGGTGTTCCCGACCATGCAAGCACTAAGCGAGGCAGTCAAGACAGGAGGGAAAAGAGGTGGAACGACACCAAAATAAGCCCTAGAAAGAAAGACGCCGAAGCCCAAAGTGATGATGAGGGAAGTAAGCCTGGACGGGGTGGGGCAGTCAACAGAGAGTGCGGCTGCAGTTTCCTGAGATTGCAGGGGTGGTCGGTGTTCACGATCAATTTCCCTGGTGTTGAGATTCCAATCACTGAGTGTGTAGAGGAGATTGTTCCTGGCCCTAATCACAAAACCTTTTTTCTGTTTTTTTTTCTCTTTTTTTTTTCATATTGTAAATTTTGTTTGTAGCTGAGGCTGAAGGCCGAAGTAATAAGTATACAAAGGGCATGTAACCGCGAAGGTTATAGCTACAACAAGCTTCCAGCAAGTCCAACCCAACACAGAGAAAAACTAAAAACACCCAATCGGTAGAGGAAGCACCAGAGAAAGCCCATCCGCGGCACCGGCTTTTAACAGTCCCTAACAGCAAACATCAGTGAATCACAACGATACGCAAACAAAGTCGTACCGGCGCCATATAGACCAGATTGCGGGGGTGAAGCCAATACATATAACAGGCTAGGCCCAGGGAGTTCAGGAGGTCTTGGACAAAGCGAGGTGGATAGTGGCCGGACGCCAGAGACCCCGAGGTGGGGGGGACAGGGGATGTTATTGACTATTCCCGAGCCGCGGGACGAGGACCGACTGGGTGGAGGGAGGTGTGTGTCCAATCAAGTAGAATTACGAAGCAGAGAGGGCCAAAATGAGGTCAGGCCTTGTCGACAATGCAGACCTTCCAGAGCAGCGATCCAAGGGGATAGTGAGATACCAGGTAGCCGAGCCACCGGGGCCACTACGTCAACCATAACCCGAGACTACCACTAAGCCATTGAACAAATTGAGGGGTAGCCTACAATGCAAATGTTGAATGAGGTAGTAAAACAAGTGTGGACAAACGAGGAACGGAATCGTAAAACCCGATACAACATGGCTGGCAAAGCACTATGGAGATCAGGGGGGATTGATACGGGAGAGGGAGGGTGATAGCATCGCCCTCGTAGGCAAAAGAGCGATCAGAGGAGGGGAGGAGGGATGGAGGTTGACGATCAACTCTCATGGTAGGGAGATTTCAATCGGTGGAGGTGTAGGGGAGATGGTTCTTGGACCCAAATCCCAAATATTTGTTCCTTTCTTCATTTTCTTCATTTTTTTCTTTTTTTCAAGTGCTTTGTATTATCAACTACTTAGAACACACATCAGCAAAAAAATACGTTGCGTCAGATCAGTCGGCGTTGCGCCCTGAAGCAAGCGACGTCACTTCTGCGTTCCCTACGCCCTGTGCGCCCTGAATTTCGTTGTAACGCTCTCTATCTCCTGACGCGAGGTCGCGTCATACTGACGCCCTGTCTACACCTTAGCTCTGGTTCTCTTCACTTCCTTGTCATGATGGCGCCAGCTTCACATTGTCTATTCCGCAGGCCCTGACGTATTTCTCCTACTATCTCTAACATCAACCTGCACCCCCGTTCCGAATCTTACGTGTATAGGGTAAACTAGCTAGTACTCTTTATTTTCTAGGCAATTGCTTGTATATATCATACATATACAACTTGACGATGTGCAAAACGCCGTCTGGCGAATTGTGGCGAGGAAGTTAGAAACCGGTCACCAGAACTGCCCTGAGGGCGTTTTTTCTTACGGAAAAGCCGCGCGAGTACTAGGATACACACGCACAGCCAGGCTCCCCTCCCCCCCGTTTACAAATTTTTTAATATACTTCGTTGACCGTTCTCAAATCAAGCAGGCTATTAACCAGCCAGCGCCGTTCCCCCTCTGGGATCAGGTGCGCCAGGCCGTGAATTGTTCTTAGGTCAACTATCGTAAACTCTCGAGCATCGTCCCTCATCTTTACTGTAACAAGGCCATCTATGTCGGCGGGAATCCTGAGTTGACTGCACTCAACACCCGAATAGCCGCGACCCGACGCACAGCATTCTCCCAGATGTAGTCACTGATTTTGAAGAGCGCCAGGAGCTTTGCCAGCGGACAGCCCTGTAGCGGACCATACATCTCTTCAGAACCAGCCTGGACCCAAACCCAATTATTGCGACTCCCCTGGTGCCTGAAGTGTAGGGCGCCCGTGCATCCTCCACTGTGTATTTCGTAAACGTCGCCTTGTTGGAACGCCACAACCGGTATTTCGAGTTGAGTTAGTAGTTTTATTTGGAGTAATTGAAGTATCGCATTATCTTCATGCAGATGACACTCTGTAGGCAGGTTATGCCGGCTATATCAGATCAATTCGCCACATATACTCTCCAGGGGGACCCCGACACCTTACGAAAATCCAAGAGGGTGGAGACGTCGTCCCAACACCCTTTCAGGATCCCCCTACAGACGACCGGCGCGCTTACAGCACGCGTTGGACTCTCTAAATGTTGTAGGACATCCGCAGAGAGATCTGCGCCGGGGTGTCGAAGAGATTCCAGGTTCAATAACCTTATTCGGATAGCCTGCTGACGACTGTAGCTGTGCACGATTTGGCGAGCAACATCATTTCTATTCGATCATCGTCATCCGTCCTTTATTTGTTCCTTGTGCGCGAGCTCTCCAAACTCCGTGGAACACATCGGTATATGCGCAAACTGGCGTCTATGATCACCAAAATTACTTGCTATATGTATCTTGATAAAGTGGAAAGAGGATTCGCCATGCGGCAAGACCATACGTCCCACGTGCTCTTCTTCGCGATCGTTATCACGGATCTAGCGCCGTTTAGAGGGAGCCACGGGCGGGCTCATCTGCGTTCTCTGATGTTGTATCTCCCTCTGTTGCTCGTCAACCTTGGCCAGTGTACCCTTAGTTACTCGAAACTTCAAGAAGATCCCTTTCATCATCTGAAATTGGTCCAGATAATGTTCCATATAACGTATGGTGTCAGACACATGGCTTCAGTATTGTGCCATCATACTAAACTCGACGAGTGCTCGGACGCATCTGAGAGCATGTTTGAAAGGTATCACTTGTGAACTATGGGGCTGGCGCAGTGCCACTGCGAGAACTCCCAAAATACAGGGCCCGAGATTTCTCATCTCGTTCCCTTGCCACTGCGCAAGCTCGCGGTAGTCTTTTTTGGGTACCAAAAACCCAGGGTACGGCGGTATTGCCTTCCAAAAATCGTCAAAAGCTTGCAGTCGCCCGTGTTTCTTGAGAAAGGCTTGGATCCAGTACATCATGTCCTTAAAGAATCAGAGAAAAACAGTATTGAGCATGTCCGCGGGTGCAAGTCAGGTGTTGAGACCCGTTGAAGTCCATGAAAAACTCTTTGGCCGAAATTGATACTAAGGCCGCGGCGCGTGACGTGGGTGCCGTCTAACTTCGACCCTGGGAACCGGTTTTCATATCCATATCCTTTGTATCTTGCGTAATCTCTAGCTCGATAGTTCTTGATGTTGTTTCTTAATTGCCTCGGAGGCACCTCACATGTAGGACAGGCGTTGGATTTGAACCCGTGCAGTGTAACATTTTCCATATGTTCCGCAACCCATGCAGACAAGATTGGGAAGCAGCTCCGAACCTTCCCATCAGCACAATCAATTGGGACACCATCACGGGCGGCGTCCTGCAGGGGCGCAAAAATGAATTCGAATACCTCTTGCAGTGTGTCGGCGTTCACTTGTCTCTGGTATTGATATGCTTTGGTAGACTTTGAGAGTTTGGGGGGGACAGGTAATAGTGCAAGAAGCAGAACAGCCATTGATCCAGGGCTGTTGCGCCGGGCTCAGGGAAGATGTCCTGGTGTATTATAGACAGGCCACGCTTTGTTGTCACCGGCGAAGTTGCTGAGATAGGTCTGATCGGAGGTCCCAATGATGGGAACGACCGTCGCTCCAGGTGGAAGTGTCTTCTATAATTTGTCCGCTAACGTTACCGTAAAGGAGGTTAGGGCGCTGTACTTGACCATCCCACCACCAGTCCGCGGTGTGCATTTCCGCATAGATCCTTTCACCATTAGGATTGAATTCACCCCGCAGCGCGTAGACCAAGTCATCCTGGTATACGATCTGGCGAAGGAGATATCTGAGACAATCCAGGATGTTACGATAAAAGAATAGCAGAGTTCTCTTACGATCCTCGACTTGTCCTTCAAAGAATTGCAGATACGAAATGTGCGGGTCCAACGACTGGAGGTGATTCTCAAGTGTATGATGGAGCTATAGCCGACTAAGGCACAACTACCGAGGCCACTCGAGAAGTATTCCTTGATTCGTGATTTAGGTACTTTACTCTGAATGAACCAAGACGCCAGTTTGACACCCTGCGCACAACTGAACGGTGCCCACGGATCCTCGTAGAGATTGCTCTTTTCTTGCTCGAATCCGTCGACGTCTCCAATTGTTTCTCCGGCGCATGGATAATGATCCTCTCTGCCAAGCAACGAAGACGTATTCTTGTGCAGTATATCAGCATCAGACTCGTGAGCAGTAAATGCGTCGAGCTCGTGTCCGCTGGGATCCGGATCGGATTCATCGTCCAAATCCTGGACCTCACTCGCCTCTAGCTGGTGCAATTTGCTTGTTTCCACGTCGTTGATGATACCTCAGGATGATGGATATCCTACGGTGGACGCGAGAACAATGTTTAGATTTGCGTGCGCTTTTCGCAGGTGTTTCTCATATGCGCCTGACCAGATATATGTTCGTCGGCAGAATGGACATTTTCCAGGAATGGTGGGAGTCAGCTCAGCCTATATTGTGAGTTATGTGTATATTAGAGGGTACTTGTACCGCTATGTTTAGTCTTGAGGCCAAGGTGTGTGGTGCGCACGCCGGGTCAATGAGCTGTGACGCTCCGAAGATGAACTAGTTGTCTATACGGTTGAGCGCAGACGTCACGTGGCGTCCGGTATAGTTTCTTTCAAGACCAGAGCCATTCCTGAGCAAATTGGCGTATTATCCGTTACTCAAGTTGAATCGGATAATGGCAGAGTCCTTTCTTTGACCGCCAGGTTTTACCTATTTTTAGCCAATCTTGAAAACACAGCCTGATTCTTTCAAACTTCCTAGAACGTCTGCAAGTTGTATATATAAAGTGAATAGAACACCATAGAACAGACTTCATACCAAAAACCATCTCACATTCTGAACGTCCACAACTGCTACCATATTCAGCGCACTAGTTCCAATACTCTCATCAAGATACACCAAGAATGAACCAATATGGCCCAGAATATCATCCACATACGATACGTCTACATGCATAATCCAGGAGCACAGCAGGCTCTGGCGGGGGAGATGTACCAACTTCCGCCTAAATCTCTCCTAGTGTTACAATCCTGTTCTCTCCGGGTGATACTTGCAGCAGGTAACCGATAGTTTCGTAACAATCACTTCTTCTTAGCCCAATAGCTGTTGCGATAGCTAAGTCCGTTGACTCCTATCTAGCAACGTCGATCGCTAGGCGCCTATAAGGCAGTCGTGTCTTGGTTCCCAGAAGTATGATAGAAAAAGATTTTGGTATTGAAGGTATAGTTTATGAAACAACTTAGATGGTTGCGTGAAGAACCCAAATCCAATGTCTTTTTTTTCTTTTTTTTTTCTTTTTTTTTCATGTGCTTTGTTTTATTCATTGTCTAGGTACAAAGACTACGTGCAGCGCTAGCTATGGTAAAGCAAAACCTCCGTGTACCCACCGGCGCCAGGGAAAAAGCCATCAACCCAAGTTTCTCTGGTCTGAGACCAACCGCACAGCAGCTACGCAAAATAAGAAATCCCCCTCCGACTAGGCTGTCGAAAAGGAAAATACTAATAAATACATGGGGAGGAATTAGTAGGGAAACCCTTGCCCTAAACTTCTAACAAAAAGAAATAATTGATAGACCACTCTGTGAAACCCTAAGTCCCCGACAATGAAAGAAGAACAAAGAGGGTGTGGGGACCACTAGAACCGTCGTGACGTTGCAACCATTACGCCAGAACCCATGGCCTTGACATCCACCACTGAGGCAGGGCAATACGACGACTAAGCGTAACCGAAGGGCGCAACCGTGGAAATGGCTGGGGTGGCGAAAGCAGTAGGGTGCCAGCTGTGTGAATTGACTGTAGCTGTAACCGAGCAACGGGACAAGACCTGGTGGGGGAAAGGAGGGGTAGACCCAATAACCGTGGAAACTATTGGTAACTGTGTGCGTGTCTGACCAGGCAGCCTCTAGCCGAGGTGAAGAGAACGGGGAAATCGACCGTGGCCTGTTGAAATGTTTTCTCCTACTGTGAACTGTAGTCCTAGCCGTCTGTAACATGGGCGAAAGGGTGTTGCCGACCGTGCGAACGCTAAGCGAGGCAGCGAAGTGCAAGCGAAAAGAGGGGGTGACTGAGCCAAACGACCCCTTGAAACAAGGACGCCTGGGCCCAAGAACAAGATAAGGGAAGTAAGGCGGGAGGGGGAGGGTGCAGCTCACGCAGAGTGCGGGTGGAGCTTACGCAGAGTACAGTGGTGGTGGATGTTGACGATGAACTCTCATGGTGTTGAGATTTCCATTGCCGGGTGTGAAAGGGAGATGGTTCGTGACCCAAGTCCCATGTCTTTTTTCTTTTTTTATTCTTTCTTTTTTATCATATTTTAAATTTTGTTTCTAGATGAGACCGAAGGCCAAAGCAATAAGTACAAAAAGAGCACGCATCCCGAAGGATATGGCCGCAACAAACTTCGACCCAGTCCAACCCATCGTTATGGCGGTGGAAACCTTGGGAGAAAAACCTCTGGTCTAAAAGCCACACCAAGCGCCCGGGCGCTGAAAACTACAACAAAATAACCTGAAACTCGCAACCAAAAGAAAGCATCTACCGAAACCCAAAGAAAAAACCCAACAGTGAGCAAAACAAAAAAACCCAAATCCATAGTAGAGGCCGCAGAGAAAGCCCATCCGCCGCGAAGGCCTTTAACGATCCCTGAGTATGCTTATCCTCGAACAGAACCACGCACAAAGGTAAATGTACCTGAGCCATATAGACCCGGGCCGCGGGGCTAATGCTAGAACGCGTGGTGGGTTAAGCCGAGGTAGTTCACGAGTCCTAGGAGGAAGCGAGGTGAATGGTGGTCGGACGCCAAAGAGACCGAGCCGGGTGGGAGGTGTTGGCTGTAACCTAGCCACGGGACGAAGACCAAGTGAGGGAGGGGAAGGGTATGCCCGATCAAATAGAGGTACGAGGGAAGGAGGACCGAAACGAGATCACGACTTTTCGACGATGCCGACCGTACCGCACCGTGATCCAAGGAGATGGTGCAATACGAGGAAGCAGAGCGACCGGGCCCACTACTTTGACGATAACCCGAGACTGCGACTGACTCATTGACGAAGCAAAAGGGTTGCCCATGGTGCAAACGTTAAGCCAGGCAGCGAAACAAGTGCGGAGAAAGGAGGGGAAAGTAACCGTGAAACCCCATACATCCAGGCTGCCAAAGCAACAGCGAGATCATAACGGAATCAGAGGGGAGAGGGGTGGTGGTAGGGTCACCCTCCTAGGCAAAAGAGCCATCAGAAGAGGGGAGAGGGGGTGGGTGTTGACGATTAAAACTCATGGTGTTGAGTTTCCAATCGCAGGAGGTGTAGAGGAGATCGTTCGTGACCAAATCCCATGTCTTTTTTTCTTTTTCATGTGATTTGTATTATTAACCTCTGGGAACAAAGACTACGTGCCGCGCTAGCTATGGTAAAGAAAGAACCCCATCCCCACTTATCCACCTGGCGCCAGGGAAATAGCCATTAATCCAAGTCGCTCTGGTACGACAGCAAGCGCATACCAGCCGCGCAAAATAGGAAATCAAGTCCCGACTGAAGGGGCGAAACAAGAAAGTCAGATAAATACAGGGGAAGGAATCAAAAACAAAACCCTTGCTATAGACACCAACTACAACAAAATAGAAATACATTGTGATAACCACTATGAAACCCCAAGTAACCGAGCAACGGGACGAGACCTGAAGGGGGAGAGGAGGGGTAGACCCAATAACCATGGAAACTATCGGTAACCGTGTGCGTGTCTGACTGGGCAGCCTCTAGGCGAAGGGAAGAGAACGGAGAAATTGACCGTAGCCTGTTGAAAAGTTTACTCCTACTGCGAACTGTTGGCTCAGCCGTCTGTAACATGGGCGAGAGAGTGTTGCCGACCGTGCAAAGGCTAAGTGAGGCAGCGAAGCCTAAGCCAAAAGAGGGGGTGATGGAGCCAAACGACCGCTAGAAACAAGGACGCCAGTGCCAAGAACATGATGAGGGAGGTAAGGCGGGAGGAGGAGGGTGCAGCTCACTGAGAGTGCAGTCCTGGTGGATGTTGACAATCAATTCTCACGGTGTTGAGATATCAATCGCTGGTTGTGTAGAGGAGATGGTTCGTGAAGCCAAATCCCATGTCTTTTTTCTTTTTTTTTTTTTTTTTTATCATGTGCTTTGTATTAACAACCTACGGGAACAAAGACTACGTGCAGCGCTAGCTATGGTAAAGAAAGAACCCCATACCCA
>Ga0307507_10013050_pt1 | contig 10160 bp, 11 predicted proteins | sample 7_EM_MG_FD_207223 | JGI IMG/M metagenome (GOLD analysis project Ga0307507, IMG submission 207223) | Populus trichocarpa ectomycorrhiza microbial communities from riparian zone in the Pacific Northwest, United States - 7_EM | ecosystem: Host-associated > Plants > Roots > Unclassified | place... | reverse complement strand
GGAGGACCAGGGGGAAGAGTGTGAGGCCTTCTTGAAGCGGAAGGGTGCAGTGCGCCAGTTGGTCGACCGGGAGGTGTTTCCTCAGTGGCGGTGAGGGGACCTTTGTTCGTCAGTTAAGGGGGAGGTATACAGAGGAGAGGCCTCTTGTGAGGTGCCTGGAGGAATCCTGTGCCCTGAATTTGGAGAGGGAGGGGAATGATGGTGGAAGTCTGGCTGAGGCAGGGTTGCCGGTTGGGGGGGTGCAGGCGATCCGGGGGGGGGCCAGCTGTCTTCTGTATTTGCAGTAGGAAACGATAGGGGGGAGGCACGCTGCAAGGGAGAGGATAGAGGTCGGGGTGGAGAAGAAGTTGTTCGTTGTCCATCTTTGCACCCTGTGACAAAAGCTGTTCATTCCCCTGAGGGCCCAGGATTTCGGGGTGAACAAGTCGACCCGTAGGTAAGTACCGGAAGGAGGAGGCCATTGGCGATGCGATGGCAGAGGAAGGGCCAGATGCCCCTCCCCGGAGAGGATAGGCGTTTGACAAAAGAGAAGACGGCTTGGGCTAATGAGAGCCTGTGCCTGAAGTGGTGCATGGAAGTGAGGACGGGGGTAAACCCGTACCCCAACCATCTAATGACATGGGAAGGGTGGAAGAACTGTCCTTCCAGTTCAATGGGGGCCCTAGAGGGGGGGGTCCTTTGGCTCAGGGTTCGCCAATGGATGAGCTCCATTTTAGGGACCAAGAAGGAGACACCTATGTCTCGGCCCCTTGTGGCGATGGTGGAGAAAAGTCCTTGGAGCCACCATATGTTTCCCCTATGAGAGGGGGAGGCCACAGTGACTGAGTAGTTGTCGACATAGGAGACCATGAGGCCTCTGGGTATCGACATGTGGAGGGAGGTGACGTATAGGAGGAAGAGGAGAGGGGAGATGGGGGACCTTTGTGGGGTACCTACAGAAACCAGGGTGTATCTATTTGGGGAGCCTTGGAAGACCAGGGTGCATGTTCTTTCCGACAGGAAGGAGGAGACCCAATCGACCATGTAGAAGGGGACCTGGGAGGCTAGAAGCCTAGCCTTGAGGGTGGAGGCGTTGACGTTGTCGAAGCAGGCCTTGATATCTAGGAAAAGAGTGGAGAGCTTTACTCTGGGTCTCTGGAGGGTCCTAATCGCGTGAGTGAGGGTGCGGCATGTATCGGAGGAGCGGAGGCCCGGAAGGGAGCCACATTGGTTTGCATGGAGGAGATGTTAGTATCTGGCCATAGCGGACAATCTTACCGTCATCACCTGTTCAAGGATTTTCGAGATGGGTTTGAGTAGAACTATAATGCGAAAGGAGGAAGGGGGGTCGTAGAAGGCCTTGCCAAGCTTGTCTAGTACAATTCCGTTGGCGGTCTTCAGTGAGGGGGGGTGGTACCTGAAGGCAAGCAGGGGGGACACGAGGTCCAGGATGATCGCTGGATTGGTGTGGTTGATCTTTTCCATACCGAGTAAGAGATCCCATCGGGGCCGGGGGCTGAGGCATGGGAGGTGTTTGCTACGAGTGCACAATTTCGTCTTTGGATAGGGGGAGGGCGGAGGCGTTCCGTTTCAGCCATTTTCTGCTCAGTAGGGTGTCTTTGGGGGGAAATAAGTGATCCAGTAGTGCTCTGTGGATGAAGACCGGATCTGAGGTGTCGGGGAGGGAGGGGAACCTGGGGGTTTTACTTGAAGCAACCAGTTACCTAAATCCCCTGTCTTTTTTTACTTCTTTTTTTACTTTTTTTTCATGTGCTTTGTATTATCAACTACTGGGAACAAAGACCACGTGAAGCGCTAGCTATGGCAAAGAAAAAACCCCATCCCCGCTTTTATCCACCCCGGCACTAGGGAGAAAGCCATCAACCCAAGTCCCTCTGGTATGAGACCAACTGCACACCAGTCACGCAAAATAAGAAATCCCTCTCCGACTAAGCGGTCGAAAAGAAAAATACAAATAAGTACATTGGGAGGAATCAACAGGAAAACCCTGGCCGTAGACACCAACAAAATAAATAATTGTTATAACCACTGATGAAACCCAAAGTAACGGACAATGAAATAAGAACAATGGGGGAGCGGGGGCCACTAAAAACTGTTGCGGCGTTGCACACATTACTCAAGAACCAAAGGCGCTGACACCCGCCACCGAGGCAGTGCAATACGACGACTGAGTGTAACCGGGGGGTGCGACCATGGAGAAATCGCGAGGGCAGCGTAAGGTAAAGCGGCAGTAGGGTGCCAGCCAAGTGAGTGGATTGTAGCTGTAACCGAGCAACGGGAGGAGACCTGAAGGGGAAGAGGAGGGGTAGACCCAATAACTGTGGAAACTATCGGTAACCATGTGCGTGTCTGACTAGGCAGCCTCTAGCGGAGGGTGAAGAGAACGGAGAAATCGACCGTGGCCTGTTGAAAACTTTTCTCCTACTGAAAAGTGTAGTCCGAGCCGTCTCTGACATTGGCGAGAGGGTCTTGCCGACCGTGCGAGCGCTAAGCGAGATAGCGAAACGGGAGTGGAGAGTGGAGGGAGTAGAGCCAAACGACCCCTAGAAACAAGGAAGCCAGGACCCAGGGAGAGGATGAGGGAAGTGACCCGGGATGTCACAAACCGTGACTAGGCAAGGCAGAATCTCACATGACTAATAGTTATTAGTCATCGGTTTGTTATCTTTCACACTATGAGATCAGTTGACTGATAGGTTTTCACATGACGACGTAATAGCGTGTCATTGGTTTATTGTTTTGGTTGATATTTGACATGACGCAAGATTGTGGTCATGTGGTTTATGTATCGCGCACATGACTCATAGTTATGAGTCATGGGTTTCGCGCATATGACCCCGGTAGGGCACATGACTTGTTTTATGAGTTTTGATTGGTTGCGAGATAGGGCGCAACTGACTCGGAGGAGTCAGCTGACGGATTTCACACTATGACTCACTATGAGTCATGAGTCGCGTGACGCGAGGGAAGGAGTCACGCAGGGTCAGGGTTGAGGGAAGAACCCCTATATAAGGGCACCCTCGGGGCGAGAGATTTGGGTTCTTCACCCAACCATCTAAGTTCTTTCATATACAATACTTTCAATACAGAAATCTTTATCTTTCCAAGAAGTTCAGAGAAGCAAGACACTACTGTCTTGTATGAGCCTAGCGATCAACGTTGCTAGATAGGAGTCAACGGACTTAGCTATCGCAACAGCTATTGGGCTACGAAGAAGGGATCGTTAAGAACTTTCGGTTACCTGCTGCAAGTATCACCCAGAGGGGAGAGGATTGTAACATTTGGTTGCGTCAACGAGCAGCACCTAACAAACAGACAAAACGGAGACCACCAACGAAAACGACATCGACCCCCTAGTGGAAAATCTCGACCTATCATCACTAGAAGAAGGACTTGAAAGGGCCTTAACGGAAGAAAGGGCACCGAGCCCTAGAACACCAGAGCCACCATCACCAATTGGATCTGAAGAAACAGAGGAACCAGGGAGGACACGACGAAACACGATGGCGGCTACAGCAGAACAAGGAGGAACTAGATCCTCGGACACAACCCCAATCCTAAGCCCAGAACAAATGAGAAGAAATCGTCGCATCCCTCTGCGGAGGGACCAGGAAACCCAAAGCCAAGGAACGAGAGGTTTACCGAGGAGAACGACACAAACTACGAGGATGGCTAGCCCAACTCATAGTGTAGTACAGGACAGGAGGGTGGCAAAACGGCCACGATGAGCAAAAGGTCGTCTATGCAACGAGCCTCCAAAGTGACGACGCAGGAACCTGGATAACACCATACGCAGAGGAACGAATCACCCCAACATGGGACAACTGGGCAGGATTTAAAGCAGAACTACAAAGACAGTTTGGCGTAATCGACGCCAAGGGGGAAGCAAGGATCCGGCTAAAGAGCATGAGACAAGGCAAAAGAGCGGTCACGGAATACTGGAACGAATTCCGCCTTGTGGCAAACGAAGCCGAATTGGACGACTCAACTGGAGGAGAACTACTCGTAGGAGGGATGATCGCGCAATTACAGAACGCCAGGGGAGCTAGCAGCGAGGAATACGAAGACCTCGAATCACTAGCCCAATGGGCAATCAAGAAAGAAACCAAGCTGGCCACGGTCAGGCATATCCAAGGATCGCCATCAACGAAAAACATCCAACGGGAGACCATCACACCACGAAACCCTGATGGGACATACCGACCCACCGATAATGGTAATCAGAATTACAGCGACCCTATGGAACTGGACGCGACGCGAAAAAGACCAAGATTCAATATCTCAAAGGAAGAATTCCAAAGAAGGATACGAGCACAACTATGCCTCAAGTGTGCACAACCAGGACACTTGGCCAGGAGTTGCCCTAAAAAAGATGGACCCAAACCATTCAACGCACAAGCCAGGAGTTGGCAACCCGCGAAGAAAACTGCCCCTTGGCAAACCAGACCAAAGATCAGAGAAATCGAGGTCGAACAGGAACCCGAACAGTCGGGAAAAGACGACTGTCCCCAGTAAGAGATCGTCTGCGGGTCAGACCCGAACGAAAGCCCATCATCATGGAGAACTACTAGGCGGGACTCAACTACACAGATACACTTGAAAACGAGAATGAGCACATTATGGTCAAAATACAACTACATGGCGAAAAAGGGTCAGTCACTATCAATGCCATGATTGACTCAGGAGCAACAGAAGACTTGATAGACAGAGAAGACTGCAACAAACACGGGATCAAGATGATCAAAACAAAATACCCCGGAGAGAGTTACCTTGCGGACGGAAACCCAACCGCTATGGGGCCCGTTACCCATATCACGAAAGTACCTATGGACATTAGTAGCCATAGGGAATTGGCAACCTTCCAAGTGGCAAATCTCGAAAACCATGAGGTCATCCTCGGGATGCCATGGTTGAGTGAGGACAATCCAACAATCGATTGGAATGACAAAAGGATCACATTCAATAGCGAACGATGTACGTCTTGGTGTCTCAAAAGTTCGCCTGTTGCGTATGCGGTACCGAAGATAAACCCCTGGAAGAGAATATCATCAGCAGATTCTCCAAGGTCCAGGCCAAGAAAGGTCCGACGACCAAGAGTGGCCCGACGGTCAATGACCAGAGTGTCAGAGTTAAGAAGCTATCCGCTGAGGCCAGAGTGCCTATGAAGGGAACAGCAAGAGCGGCAGGACACGACCTGTACGCTAACGAAGGAACCGACGTTCCTGCCAGTGGGCAAGCAATTGTTGGGACAGGGATAGCTATTAGATTACCTCACAACCCCTATGGACGAATCGCACCACGAAGCAGTCTAGCAGTCAAACATCGACTCATGACAAATGCAGGTGTGCTAGACTCCGACTACCGAGGAGAAGTGAAGGTGGTCCTAGCCAACGTAGGAGACCAACCATACCGGGTGGAAAAAGGAGACCAGATCGCACAACTGATGATCGAGAAAATCGACAACAGAGAACTACAAGAAGTAAATCAGTTGGACTATAGCGAACAAGGAGAACAAGGATTCGGGAGCTCCAATACCACCAGGTACCAAGAGGTCAAGGGCAGGACGACCAAACAAAGAATGGAAATCAACGAGATATCGACTAGAGCCTTCGGACAACTCTAGCGAAGAGGAGAGACAACAGGCATCATAAGATGGAATGAAGTCGACCACGAAATTCAGTTGGAAGCGATCAACATTAGCACCGAGCTGGCGATAAAAAACAAGAAAAACAGCGAAGACCAGGACGTAAGGGACACGGTCCCTCAAGAATATCACCACCTGCTGGATGTGTTCAAAAAAGAGGAAAAGACGACAGCACCACCAGACCGACCCGGTATCGATCTGGGAATCGACCTCGAAGAGGGAAAAACAGTACCCATCAAGTAAATATATGCCCTCAGTTACGACCAAATGGAGGAGGTCTTTCGATACATCAAACAGAACGAAAGCCGAGGATGGATTCGAAGGGTGAAGTCAGGAAGGGCTTCGCCAATCATGTTTGTCAAGAAGAAAGACGGCAAACTCAGACTATGTGCCGATTACCGGGCGGTCAACGAAGTTACCAAAAAGGATCGACATCCACTACCACTCATTACCGAAGCCCTAGACAGACTAGGAGGAGCCAAATACTTCACAAAGCTCGATATCAAGGATGCTTACTACAACATTCGAATCAGAGAAGGAGACGAATGGAAGACAACTTTTTCAACAAAACGGGGAATCTACGAATATCTAGTCATGCCATTTGGACAATCCAACGCACCAGCAGCGTTCCAACGATGGATCGACGAGGTCCTTATGGAACACATCGACATGTGTTGCATCGTCTATCTGGATGACGTACTAATATATTCAAATACCCTACAACAACACCGAAAAGACGTACGCAATATCCACGAAGCAATACGAAAATCTGGGATGAAGGTCAAAGCATCAAAATGCGAATTCCACCAAAGTGAGACGGAATACCTAGGATTCATCATTGGACAAGAAGGGGTCAAGACAGACCCAGTCAAGACACAAGCCATCTGGGATTGGACGGCCCCCAAGAACATAAAAGAAATCCAATGCTTCCTAGGTTTGTGCAACTTCTACCGACGATTCATAGAAGGTTTCAGCAGGACGGCCAAACCACTATATGCAAGAACAAAAAAGGAATGCATTGGCAACTGGGAATGGGGAGACAAGGAACAACAAGCATTCGACGAATTAAGGACAAAACTCACCACAGCACCAGTTCTGGTCTACTTCAACCCCCTTGCAGCGACCAAAATCGAAACAGACGCCACAAAATATGTCTGTTCCGGTATACTATCACAGCAATGCCAGGAGGGAAAATGGAGACCAGTTGCGTATTGATCCAAGACGATCTCGGACGCCGAATGTAACTACGACATACACGATAAGGAACTACTAGCGATAGTGCAGGCATTCCACGAATGGAAAAGATACACCTAAGGAAATCCAAAACCGATACGGGTCCTCACAGACCACAAGAACTTAGTCACCTTCATGACAACGAAGGAACAAAACGAACGACAAGCACGATGGATGCAAGAACTAAGTCAATACAACTTCAAAATCAAATACCGACCAGGAAAGGAAGGAGGAAAGCCAGACGCCTTCACAGGAAGAGAGGGGGACCTACCCACAGCAGGAGACAAGAGACTCACTCGAAACGTGGGGATCCTACTGCCAAATGAAAGATACTCGGATATCCCAGAAACGGAGGAAATCAAACTGGACGTATTGGAAACAACGGAATTCCAAGACAAGGACAAGGGAGAAATACAGAAGGCAAGCAACTTCGACAACGAGATCCAAGACATCAAGAGAAACTTGGACGAAGGAAGAAAAGAAATGAAGGGAATCGCGTTGGGGGTATGCCAATGGAAGGACGGCCTCTTATGGTATCAAGGAAAGATTGGGGTACCAAAGGACAAAGGGATACAAACCACTCTTATCACTAAACATCACGAACCCCCACAAGTGGGACATGGCGGAACGGCAAAAACTACCGAACTCATCGGTCGACGATACTATTGGCCGAAGATAAGAGAACATATCAAAAGATTCATAAAGAATTGCGACACATGTCAAAGGAGCAAGGTGGTCTGACATGCACTGTACGGATTGCTACAGTCAGACGGAGCCCCCGATCGACCATGGAAATCAATAGCCATGAACTTCATTACAGACCTGCCGAAATCAGCAGGATATGACACCATACTGGTGGTCCTCAATCGGCTGACCAGAATGAGCCATTTCATACCATGCTCAAAGGAGCTGGACGCACGGCAGTTCGCCAACCTCTTCATGAAGGAGATAGTCAGGTTACATGGACTACCACACGATAGCAGCACCGACCGGGGGACACTATTCACCTCAGACCTATGGAAAGAAACTACGGGGAAATTAGGAATCAAACGAAGACTCAGCATGGCATTCCACCGACAAACAGACGGACAGACTGAAAGGACAAATGCCATATTGGAACAATACCTACGGGCATACATCAACTACCAACAGGACGATTGGTGTGGTTACCTACCACTAGCAGAATGTGCATACAACAACGGATATCAGGAAAGAATCAAGAACACACCCTTCTTTGCAAATTACGGAATCAACCCCGAATACGAGATGATCGGTCATCTGATACACAGAAAGCGGACCAAACCGGAAGAAATGACTCAGTTACATGAGTCATTGAGAAACAAGATGGTGGCCGCACAATTTCAACAAAAAGAATACTACGATCTACACCGAAAACCCGATCCGAACCTACAATCAGGAGATATGGTGTGGTTGTTGCCACGAAAGAGCAAGACCCCAAGACCATCGAAGAAACTGGACTACAAGAAAATCAGGCCATTCAAAATCTTGCCAAAAATTGGGACAAGCGCATATAAACTGGCCTTGCCACCCTCAATGGCCATACAAAACACATTCCATATCTCCATCCTCGAACCTGACCAAGACAACCGATTCCCCTCACAGATCAAAGAACCCGCTCCTCCTATTCAGATAGAAGGAGAAGAGGAATACGAACTCGACGAGATCATCGACTCTCGACTCCACTACAACAAGCTCCAATACCGAGCTAAGTGGAAAGGTTACTCACCAGAACACGATAAAGTCGGGTACCCCGCAGAAAACTTCAACAATGCAGAACACACAGTCCAACGATTCCACCAGCGCTACCCAAGAAAGCCCGGAGTGGATACACGTCACGAGCAACCGATCCTCCTCCGCACCTCCCCCCGTCGTCAAGCAAGAACGACACTCACGCACGCCAGAGAGCGACGCCCAGCGCATCGCTCGCAACGCTACACCCACTAGCCCAGCCTACTTGGGCTCACCAAAGAGGGAGGTGGCACACGCCTCCATCAACTGGACGGACTGCACGGACGATGGATGTCAAATCCATCTCTGCGAGAAACAAGGGTCAGGCTGGTACCCACAATTCATCAGGAGATCAAGAAAACCAAGTGTCGCCCACGACCACGACTGGCGACAGGAGATGCAAGCGAACCCAGGAGAGGACTGGGCCCCACAACAACAACCTCGTCAGCCGAGGGTTCGAAGGGCCCACGGAGACCTCACGAGCTGGGAACATTCTTTTAACGACAACAGCAAGGAACACCGATGGGAAAAGGTGGACGCCGGATATTACCCCAGACAAGTGGGAGAAAAAGCGGGAATGTCGAAGAATGACACAAGGGAACAGAGGAAGAGAAAAGCCCTGTGGACACGGCTGGAGGGCGAGGGGAGCGAAAAAACCATGGAAACTCTGGAGACAGAGATCTCGGACCTCCAAGCCAACTCGATCGCGCTGCCCAAATCATTGTGGCAAAGGACAACGATCTCGAACGGCTCGATAAGGAAAAAGAGAAACTTCAACACGGCTACAACCGATGCAAACAGAGAAAGCGCCCAATCGGAGGTATGCTGTGGAAGGATGGAGTTTAGCATTGTGGGACCGATACAAGAGGGGGAAGGGAGCTAATGTCACAAACGGTGACTAGGCAAGGCAGAATCTCACATGACTAATAGTTATTAGTCATCGGTTTGTTATCTTTCACACTATGAGATCAGTTGACTCATAGGTTTTCACATGACGACGTAATAGCGTGTCATTGGTTTATTGTTATTGGTTGATATTTCACATGACGCACGATTGTGGTCATCTGGTTTTGACATGACGCACGATTGTGGTCATGTGGTTTATGTATCACGCACATGACTCATAGTTATGAGTCATGGGTTTCGCGCATGTGACCCCGGTAGGGCACATGACTTGTTTTATGAGTTTTGATTGGTTGCGAGATAGGGCCCAGCTGACTCGGACGAGTCAGCTGACGGATTTGACACTATGACTCACTATGAGTCATGAGTCGCGTGACGCGAGGGAAGGAGTCACGCAGGGTCAGGGTTGAGGGAAGAACCCCTATATAAGGGCACCCTCGGGGCGAGAGATTTGGGTCCGCCTTCCGCTCCTGGGACGCGTCGATGCTCCCCTCCACCGGCTCGGATCATGCTCCCATCCTAATATCCCTACGACCCCCCTCCCCTCACAACGACAAACCCCGACCCCGGTGGCAGGAGGTTGACTGGCCAGAACTCACAGACAGACTAAAAAGCTGGCTAGTCCCTCCCC
>Ga0307507_10013049_pt1 | contig 10160 bp, 14 predicted proteins | sample 7_EM_MG_FD_207223 | JGI IMG/M metagenome (GOLD analysis project Ga0307507, IMG submission 207223) | Populus trichocarpa ectomycorrhiza microbial communities from riparian zone in the Pacific Northwest, United States - 7_EM | ecosystem: Host-associated > Plants > Roots > Unclassified | place... | reverse complement strand
GCCGGCCCCCCGGCCGGCCGGGCCGCGGGCGGGCCCCCCGCCCCCCCCCCCTGCGCCCCCCCCCCCCCCCCCCCCCCGCCCCGCCCCCCCGCCCCCCCCCCGCCCGGGAGGAGGAAGGCTAATGGGAGGATAAGATAGGTTTTCGTATGGGATGGCGGTAACGACGGCTAAGCGGGGGCTTGTCTTTGGTTTGTTGTTTGGGGCGGGGGAGGAGGCTATCGGCTATATTGGCAGGAAGAAACGGGAGATTGAAGAGCAGAAGGGATTAGAGGAGACTTCTAGATGAGAGGTTTTGGGTGAGTTTAAGATGATTAGGTTTGTTGTGTAAGTTATATCATATCGCCAAGTTTCTGTAACATGGGCGTTTCGAGGATGACACTATTATAATCACCCTCTATGCTACTACTATTTCTTTCCATTCCCCCCCCCTCGCCTTCGCCTTCCCTTCCTACCCCTCTTCCACATCACTTTCATCGAGATCGTGCAGTGGGAAGGTTAAGATTGCAGCTATCCCACCGAGCCCGTCGAGTCTTACGCCACTTTCATGAATGCTGCTTAATACTAACGACGTACCCCCGCCCTTTTTAACCTCCTCTACCATCCGCACATACTTCCTCCTCTCGGCGATATTATTACTCCTAAACAGACTATTGCTAACCAGAAGCGTTCCTACAGCGCCTTTATCCACTGCTCTCTCGACCTCCTTCGGTCCATACCATGCTCGAAACTCGTCTTTCTCCATCATCTCGAAGAAATTTTCCATCGCCTTCGTCTCCTTGGCGAATTTGGTGTCCGCTAGTGTCGCGCTGACCTCCGGTGACTTTAATACTTCGTTGAGGGAGTGGATATGGCCTGTTGAGCAGTGGACAGTGACAAATTTCTTTTTTGAATGGAGGATGGGTTTGTAGTCGGTTTGTAGGGCGGTCAGGAGGAGGTAGTCTTTTAGGCCCTCGGCTGTGAAACCTGGGGAGGCGAGGAGGATGACCTTGAGGGCGCTGAAGTCGAAATGTCGGATGATGGATTGATAGACTACGTCGTAGAATTTTTGAAGGCCCTGGTTACGCTTAGCAAAGAGACGCAAAAAATGAGGGATAATACTCACCTTCTCATAGCTAGTCGTCGACCCAACCCTCTTCCTCGGAACCGGAACCTCAATCCTTTGTCGTAAAATAGTCATATATTCTGTAATAAAGCAAATATTCGCAAAGCCTGTTCCCCTAAAATCAGCCAACCATGAACCCTCTCTCCCCTCCCCTCCTTTTGACCTCGGCAAACAAACAAACCTTCCTGCAAAACCACGGCTCCAATCTCCGCCCTGTCCCCGGGATTACAGGCCTCCTTGACAACCCCCAGCGTAACAGAGTCCCACTCGCTCTTAATAAGGGTGAAATTCCGGTGCAGCTCCAAGTCCAGCGTATGGAACATGCCAACGCTAACGATCTTGTTCTCCTCCGTCACCTGCCCGTTGATATGTAACTGCCCGCCCTGAGCGTCGAAGTCGATTTTCCGTACGGATATGGTAAGGGTCGTGTGCACCCGTTGGCTGTTTGTCGAACCGGTGCGCGACTCGGTGGTTACGCGGCGGATGGCGGGGGCTCTCACGGTATCGCTCGGGCGGATGAGGTTGAAGGCGTGCCACTGTACTTGGTTAGCACTTGTTAGTGAAGTGAGGGGCGGGGAGAGGGGGCACCACCATATCTTCAGGCTCTTCAGGATAGAGAGTTACTGAGCCGGACATGTCGCGCTCTATTGATTTTTTTATTAATCGCATTTTGGTTGGTTGGTTGGTTTTCTGTGCGAGGTTTTGGGATGAGGGTGGGATGGGAGATGGACGAGGGTGAGAGATGGGGGATGGGATGACGTGATGATGATAAGACAAGATAAGATAAGATAAACCTCAGGGCCCTGGTGTTCAGGCACCTGAAGGATGGAGACGAGACGCTCCAAATCTAGGGAAGGAAGTGAAAGTGAAAGTGAAGCGCAATGGAAGCTAATTGGTCTGTCTGCAATAAGCTCTCCCCCCAACAGACCCGACGGATCTAGGATGAAGGGGTGGAATGATAGCTGTTAGAAGAAATAGGTTACGGGTATCAATAAACAATAATAAACTTGGATCCTGAGCTGTGTGGTATTTGCAGGTGGAACTGGTGATGGTTCGACCCACTGATATGATGCTTAATTGGCTACTGTGGTAAGTTCTCATATGGGTCGGATTGGAGCTAAGGATCGCTAAGGGATAGCTAAAGTGAATGAGCAGACTAGACCATAGGGTTATCTGTGAAGCACATAAGGTGGCCGCTCTGTTTTTCGTCGGGAGCCAGCAAAGACCTAAACCTCCATGATACACCGACACCACCAAAATCCAGGAACCATCTCTACACGAGGTAATAGCAAGCACTAGGCCTCTCGTGATTAGTAAGGCCCCAGAAAGCGGTCGCCAATACACAGATCTTATTTCTACATTAACCTACCGGTACCGTACTCCACAAGCACGGGAATGTCAGAAGTCCCTACTGGTATATGTGCGCTCGGATCCCTCCCGACCCGACCCTAACCCTTCAGCATCGGGGATGCGGCTCTCCAGGATACTCTATGTGCAACCATCCCGCCGGGGCTCGTCCCGAACTTACGTTTCAAAACCGTTAACCTGGCTCTTTGATACTCGCAGGCATACCTCACTAGGCTAAATGATTGAAGGTGCGAGCTAGGACAATTTATATCCCTCACTTAATGCATCACCACCTTTTCTTTACGAAATCACCAATACTTCGTATCGCGACTACCACCTCCGTCAACTTCAAAGTCCAAAACCGTATCCTGAAAATGTCCTCCGCAGCAATACCTAAAACCCCTGCCGTCCCCCGATTGAGCGCTAGGTGCTTCCTTCCCATGCCTCGCGAATCCTAAACACACAAAATTAATGACCCACAATAGCCTAATCCTCCTAAACCCTCAGAACGAACTCCTTCTCGTCCACCGACCCACTCACTCCAGCACTTATCCCAACTCCCACGTTTTCCCAGGGGGCGTCGTCTCCCCACAAGACACACCTACCCCGACAACCCCACTCCTAGAAACCCTAAAACTCTGCGCGCTCCGCGAAACATTCGAAGAAACCGGCATCCTCCTCACCACCACTCCCCCACCGCCCACCCTAACCCCACCACTCCTAGCCGAAGCCAGAAAGGCAATCCACGACTCGGTATTGACATTTCCGTCCTTCCTACAGTCCTACGGCTTAACACCAAACACTAGCGCCCTGCACCCCTTCACCAAATGGATAACTCCCAAAACTATGTTCCGGCGCTTCGAAAACCAGATCTTCGTCATGTTCGTTGATGGTAAGCAAGTACCCAGCCACGACGGCGAGGTGGAAATCCTCTCGGCGAAGTGCTTAATGCCCTCGCGCGTCTTGGAAATGTCGAAGAATGGGGAAATGGTGTTATTCCCGCCGCAACTTTATTTAATCATTAGGATTGAGGAGTTTCTTTCTGGGGATAATAGGGGGAAGAAAGTGCTTGAGATGGCAGATGGGGAGTTTGGTGCCATGGTGGTGGAACCTCATCCTATCCGCGTGCTGGACGGTGGGAAGAGGGTGGTCATGGGGCTGGGTGAGAGGGGGGATAAGGAATGGGCTGTTATCATTGAGGTGCCCGGAGACGGGAAGAAGGGAGAGCCGAAGGGGGCGGAATTGGTTAGGAGGGAGGATGTTGCGAAGTTGTAGATTGGTAGAGAGCAGTGGGGGGGGTAGAATAGGGGGATGCATCTAGTCCCCATTGAATATGTAAACTTTCATGGGTTGCTATAGATTATTGTGTGGATGTAACTTCATGTAAGGCACCCGGTGGGTCCGCTCGGCCCATCCCATCGCTCCGAGCGCTGAACCTTGGTTCCACAGTGGGGAGGATATCAATCCGGGAGCAGTAGATAGACTAAGAAGCCAGCACCTTTAGAAAAATACATTACAATAGTGCTCCTAAATTAGAAGCTCTGGACTATAACCGGATTCTGGAGGTCAATACTTGCATCGCGGTGTTCAAAAAGGTGCAGAGACCGCACCTAATACCGCAAATGAGCAAGGGAGCGAACGCGGAAGTGTCAATTCATTCTCAATTGGTAGCTGTAGAAAATAAGCACAGTTGAGAAAATTTGGTCATGGTAGCAAGCGGAAGGCAGGCCATGCTCACAGTCAGGGGCCTCAAGCTGCCAGGGACAACCTTGCGATTTCTTTGGCGTTGTATATAGAATTTTTAGTGAAATTAAGTTACCGTGGATTCTAGAATAATCTAGCAGCTTGCGTGCGATGTGCGAATCACACGGGCTACTTCCGGAAAGAAAGAAAGAAGAAAGGGGGCTTTTGCGACATTTGCTTACGCGTAAATTGTTATGGTGTTGATCAACGAAAGAAAAAAAACACCTCAAAATTTGGCAGCGTTGCAAAGGCCTTTTGTCATTGAACCCGGGGGGTTAGAAGGGGAGGTTTAAATAGGAGCCTTGAAGATGGAGATTGAAGGGGGGGGATCTTTAATGTCTGGTAAGCTAAAAATATGATAGCAGGGAATTTTACGGGAATTTCCACCTTCAACCGGTACCCGAGTACTCGGGTAGGGTCAAAAAAATCGGAAAACTTTTGGTGGCAAAACACGGAATAGGAGGATGATCGATGTGGCGGGGGGTGAAAAGCGATCAGGTTGTGAGGCATCTTAAACCAGGGGTGTTGCACAGGGTGGCTGGGTATGTGCTCGGAACTCATCTTAGTTTGCTGTGCAGCAAATGGTCAAGTTTAGACTACGGTACAAGTACAAGTATAGTGAAGTACAGTGCCGTAGTTTTCTTCCTTAAACCATCATCCGGCTTTCTGATGTCTGCCGAGCCCGATTTTTTTCCAAAGTGCTTGCTTCGCTACCTTGCTCCCCAGATAATCTTGCTGATCTTTTTTTCCGATTTTGTTGACCCTACCCGAGTATATAGCTAAAATTAGTTATGGTCTGAAGTTTGCATGTCTGCGAATTTGTAGTGACTAACAAAAGTTGTTTATTAACATATGTCTCACAGACTGACAGGGGCGGCACAACATTTTCCACGATTTCAGCAGTCCAAGAGATATTAACTACCGTACGATCGTACAAACATTCCTTCAGGGAAGACTGAATCTTTCTTGGCGGCCCAGGCTCATTCCGCAGCAACGAAAAACGGGCATTTTTACTTCTAGATACAGGGCAGTCAGTCAACTCCCCTTGTGTCACAGGACCTAATCCTGTTCATGTCATATTCTAAGCGAGATGGTTGGACCAGGGATTCGCCGACAAGGCAGCAAGATAATGGTGACCCCCCTTTCAGCCCCGCAAACTCTATGAATCGGCCGCACTGTACTCCAGAAATATCCCCTCTGCATTGAATCCACGACCTCTCGAACAGCGACGAAAAAAGGGAAATGTCACAATCTCATCTCGGGGAAACCGGCGACTACTGTGGTAATATCAATTCTTTTAATACCGAAAACTCCTATAATAATACCACCTCAATCAACAATGTGTACCACGTGAATAACTCTGGTTGTGCCGACGAGAGAGATAAGATTCTGGCATGGTTATCTCCACTGGAACCCCGGATACGGCATGACGATATTCGAGCCCACCGGGTCGAAAATGTAGGGGGCTGGCTTTTACAAACAGAGGAATATCAGAATTGGTTCGATGGCATTCGCGGTGGGGAACTTGATAATTCGGTTTTATTTTGCTATGGAGATCCGGGGGTCGGCAAGACCTACATCAGGTGAGAGGGCACATCCTCTATGAAGGAAAGGTGTTGCTAAGAAGATGTCATGCTAGCTCCTTAGTAATAGATACGTTAGGCGATTGGGCAGGGGAACAAAATGCTGTTGTTGCGTGCTTCTACTTCGACTTCGCTGCCCAGAAAGAGCAACCCCCAGCAAGCATCCTAAGTTCACTCCTCAAACAGGTTGTCGGTGGGCTAGAAGAGGTTCCGGCAAATATCGTCCGGACTTTTCGAGGCCAGAAAAAAGTCATCGGGGGCCGGAGACTGGGACTCGGCCAAATGATAGAGATGTTACAGGATATAGCGTCATCGCAGCCCATCTTCATATGCATTGATGCCCTCGACGAATGCATGGCTGAATATAGGACAACGCTGCTTGATTCACTGAAACAAATTCTGCACAAGTCCCCAAGCACTCGGATATTTCTTGCCGGAAGATCGCATATCCGGGGGGACGTAGAGAAGTATTTTACTGGGGGGATAGTAGCTGTATCTATCACACCCACCAAGGGTGATATTATTCGATTCCTGCGAACGAAACTGAAGGAGGATACATCATCGGACGCGATGGACAAGATCTTGGAGGAGGACATTATAAAGATCATTCCCGAGACCGTTTCAGAAATGTAAGTAAGGAGCAAGGGCGCTAGCAAAAGTATTTAAAGTTATGAGCTGACAGCCCTGCGTCTAGATTCCTTCTAGTATCTCTAAACATCAGGGCGATCCTACGGGAAACGACACTCCATCGAAGACGAGAGAAGCTCGGTAGAATGGCAAATGGCTGGGGGTTGGGGGACGCATACGATGCAACGATAGGACGGATAAAAGCACAAGAGGAGGATAGAGTAAGACTTGGGATAGACGCTCTCATGTGGATTTCACATTCCGAGCGGCCGCTGAATGTGGATGAGATATGTCATGCCCTCGCTGTCGAAATAGGGTCAACGGACATTAACATCAACAATATCCCTTCGATCCGGATGGTGTTAGACTGTTGCCAAGGGCTGGCCACCATTGATAAAGGGTCCTCGACTATTAGGCTAATCCATTTCACGCTCAAAGAGTATCTTTCCGGTCATGCCGAATTGTTTGGCGGACCTCACTCAAAAATAGCCGAGACTTGTTTGACATATCTCAATTTCCAAGCCATTAGGGATCTTTCCGCTAGCCCCTCCCGTGACCCACGAGGCACTCCCTTCCTCGGGTATTGTTCTTTCTATTGGGGAACCCACATGCGAATGGAGCTCTCAGATCGCTCAAGACACCTTGCGCTCGACCTTCTTGATCAATACCATAATCACATATCTGCCCAATTACTTTGGAAGTCCACAGTCGAGTGGTACTTTAATTCCCTCAGGCTATTTTCTGCGTTACACTGTGTTTCTTATTTCGGCATTCCGGAGCTTGCAATTGATTTGATAAAGACGAAAAGATGGGATGTGAACCAGAGAGATAGTGGGGGCCTGACGCCACTCATATGGGCTGCGAGGTATGGGTGTGAGCAAGTAGTAGAATTGCTCTTGCAACAGAAGGACACTCAACCTGATATGCCGGACGTGCGATATGGCCGAACAGCACTCTCATGGGCTGCTGGGAGTGGACATGAAGGGGTGGTCAAGCTATTTCTTTGTCGGCGATTTGTCAATCCTGGGAGCGTAGGCCGTCGGTGGGGAAAAGCGCCGCAAGTAATGAGTCTACTATTCGGAAGGAAGTACATCAACCCTGATAAGCCGGACTGCAGTGGCCAAACGCCTCTCTCGTGGGCTGCCCGGACTGGCAATGACGGAGTAGTGGGGCTACTGCTGAGACGGGAAGATGTTAGCCCCGATAGACCAGACAACGGCGGCCAAACACCGCTCTCCTGGGCCGCCAAGAATGGGCGTGATGGAGTAGTGAGGCTACTGTTGGGACGGAGAGACGTTAGCTCCGATATTCTAGACGATTACGGCAGAACACCACTCTTGTGGGCCGCCCGGAATGGGTGCGATGGGGTAGCGAAGTTACTGTTGGAACGACAAGACGTTGACCCCGATATGCCAGACAGTGATGGTCAAACACCGCTCTCGTGGGCCGCCCGGAATGGCCGTGATGGAGTAGCAAAGCTACTGTTGGGACGGGAAGACGTTTCCCTCAATAGGCTAGACAATGATGGCCAAACGCCACTCTCGTGGGCCGCCCGGAATGGCCGTGATGGAGTAGTGGAGCTGCTATTGGGACGAGAAGACATTGGCCTCGATTGGCCTGACAATTCAGGTCAAACACCACTCCTATGGGCCGCTCGGAATGGGCATGATGGAGTAGTGAAGCAACTTAAGGCCCGAAGGCCTGCAACACCCTGCATGGTATAAGGATGGGATTATCTTATCTTTTGACGTCGCCACTCACTTACGCCGGAAATATCAGGTGAATAGTGTTAGAGTTGACGGAAGCGGATAGTGGTCGGACAAATATGTGAGAGTGGATGCGGAGGAAAAGCGCGATGAAAGATTCCAGAATGCCTTTAAGTGATTTCATCTGTTCTGAAGTTGAAAGATGAAAGGATCGACTGAGATGGTTTATGGTCATGTCTTTCCTTTATCACCGCGATGGAAGTATCTAGGCAAATGGGTCATACATGGAGCGAAATGGATGAGTGCGGGAAACAATGGAACGGTTAAAGATGGTTTCCTTATACTCTCCAATATATGTTTTGTTCAGTTATCATAGTTTAGATGAGGACGAGCGAACGAAGTTCCTGGTTACACCTGCCTTTTAGTCTAGCCCTAGTCTAGTTCGCGTGTTCGTGTGATTGGTTGTGCCTTTTGTCAGTCACCCCACGATAGCCCTCTCTCGACAAATAGGTGGAGTTTATGCCATCAAGTCTAGGATATATTATACGTATGAAGTATACTCATCTTTCCTAATTTTCCTAGAATTTTCCTAGAATTTCGGGGACTGAATTTAGAATATTTTTTTTGGATAAGCCCGGCCTTCTACAATTCTCGAATTTTTTCCCATCCTTTTATTTAACAATAGGCCGGATTTCGGTTGGGGTGAGCATAGCATAATGGCCAAATTTCGTTTGGGGTACTGTACGGTGAAAAGAAAAGAAAGGAAATGTAACGATCTAGAGGCTAATCAGATGTATGGCACTCCTTTCTTGCTTCTGCCCGTGTTCGGGTCCCTTGTCCAACAATATCCCTATCTCTCTTGGCTAGTGATATACGAGTAAAATTTACTTGTTCTGAGACTTGATTTATGAGCGCCTTCTATGACCCGCACTTCTCGAGTAAAAGACAGCGTTTCTCTATCGTCAAATTTTATGGCCGAGGGTTCTGATTCAGGGTATTTTACAGTACCTCACAGCTGTGATCTATGGTATCATACTACGGGATAGCTGAGTTGGAGCCGGCTTACCTCTTAGACGTAATACTGTAAGGGTCGTATTCCGGGCCGACAGTGCTTTCTTACTCAGACTGGCTAGAAATAAACCCTCTTGGATTAAGCCAGGCCAACAGTTGCCGTCAGCCCTATTGATTTCACTTGCAAGTTAGCACAGGGACATACCAGTACTGTACCGGTACATCTACGGTACTTGTTTGTCGGCCATCGTATTGTAGGCTAGAAAATATTTCTGGGCGCACTTAAGCATACGGCAACGGGAACTTTTCGGGGTTTGTAGGGCAGCAAAATGATCGACCTACATAAGATATTTCCTATAACCTAAAAGGTGTCTCAATGCCCGAGCAGAAGGGGGGACTGCGATCATGTATATAGTCGCCATCCTCCTGCATTATTCCGAAAATATATGTCCAAGAAGCTGAGGATAATAAAATTCTCATTTAATAACTCACCATATTGATAGATGTGGGAGTAGTCTGCTGTGCCTCACCACAGTAGAGGAGCTAGGAAATTCGATTTAAGCCTAAATTACTAGTACTGTACTGGTACAGTTAACAATCGCAGTATCTTAGGAAACTTATGAAAAGGTACCTTTCTTTTGAATATTGACGATTTCAGAAGTTTGCACAAGTTATGGAACTGGAGTCATATGTCTTCGGATCTCGACGTCCTTGATATATTTGCTGCGACGGCGGAAGCCTTCGCTCAGCCGAAGTGGAAGTTATTTAACAGCGTGTGCTAGTGTTGTAAATCCTACGAAAAACGGCATTTCTGGTCTAAGATTGAGAACGAGGGATCGATTACCGGTACCGCTGTGTCTCAGAACTTGGGCTTAACGTACAAGCACCAGGCAAGATGTTTTCGTACAAGATGTGGATAACAGGGATGTCTAAGACAACGTTTTTATTTGCATAGGAAAACGTAGCAACATACTATCGTATTTTTTTCTGTTATGCGGAAATCCGCCAAGACCGGGCGTTGCTTAAAGTTGGACGGTGCAT